>Ga0172372_10007247_pt1 | contig 14941 bp, 11 predicted proteins | sample LakKiv5m_2_FD_114544 | JGI IMG/M metagenome (GOLD analysis project Ga0172372, IMG submission 114544) | Freshwater microbial communities from Kabuno Bay, South-Kivu, Congo - kab_092012_9.5m | ecosystem: Environmental > Aquatic > Freshwater > Lake | place: Democratic Republic of the Congo...
AACACGCGCTGGATGTCGCGCATGCGGCGCTCGAACTCGTCCATCGGCTCGAGCACGAGGTTGCGGAGGCCGTCGAACTCCTCCTGCATCACGTACACGTCCTCGGGGTCGTAGCGGTCGGGGCTCTTCTCCGCCTTGAGCAGGTTGCGCTGCATCTCGCGCATCTTGCTGACTATGCCGAGCAGCTTCCGGTAGAGCGGGATGATGCGGCCCGTGCGCAGGCAGCATTCTTCAAGCAGCGTGCCGATGCGGCGGCGACGCAGCGTGATCTCGCGCTGGAGCGTCGCCTTCTGCGCGGCGCTCGCGCCGCCGGCCTCGAGCTTCTCCCACGCCTCGAGATTCGTCTTCAGGAGACGCTCGATGGTGGGCAGGTTCGCCGGGATGCGCTGCTCGATCTTCTGCTTCGCGTGGGGCTCGGCGGTCGAGATGCGCATCGTGCGGTCGAACGGCAACTTCTGGGCGTGCACGTCCTTCAGGATCTTGACGGCCTCGTTCGCGGCGTAGTCGCTCTCGAGCACCTTGCGGCGGAAGATCATGCGCGTCGTCTCGATCTTCTTCGCAAGACGAATCTCCTCCTCGCGCGTGAGCAGGGGGATCGTGCCCATCTGCGTGAGGTACATGCGGATCGGATCGTCGATACGCTTCGAGCCCTGCTCGGCGAGCGCCTTCTCGACGGCCGCCTGCATCTCGCTGTCATCGAGAATGTCCTCCTCGACGTCGAAGTCGTCCGGGTCCGGACCTTCCTCGTCGCCGCGGGCCTCTCCCTCGGCGGCCTTCTTCTTGCGCTTGTTCTTCTTGATCTCGAGCTCGGCGGCGGCGAGCGCCGCGGCTGACGGCTGCGCCGGACCGGCGTGCGCCACGCCATCGGCTCGCGCGCCCTTCTTCGGGTCATCGCGCTGGAACTTGAGGTTCGTCTGGAGCGGAGCCTCGAAGCAGACGTAGTTGTTGCGACGGATCTCAACCTCGTCGACCATCTCGATCGAATGCTCGCCCATGAAGACGAGTAACTCATCGATCTTCTCGGGATCGACGAACTCGTCGGGCAGGCACGTGTTCAGCTCCTCGTAGCTGATCCAGCGACGGCGGATGCCGTGCTCGACGAGCTCCCGGAGGACGGGCGATGCGGTTTCGAGAGTGTCTAATGTCATGCTCACGGTTGGCTGCTCCGTCCTTGATGCTGTCCATGCTCCTGCGCAGAGGCCGTCCTGCGCCGGAAGAATGTGCTGACTGCCGTCGCGTCGTGACCCCGCTCACGCAGGCGTTCCAGACGCTCGGTCGCGCGTTCGGCCGCGCTCCGTTGATCGAGTTGGCGCGAATCCCGGTCGGTGGAGGAACTAGGCTCCGAAGAGCCATCGTCCGCCCCGAACTGGCCTCCGGCGCTTCCGGTGGCATCGCCGCCGGAACTCGCCGGGTTCGCGTCACCCGATTCTCTGAATCGTTCGCGACGTTCGAGGTTTTCGAAGTCGCACCAACTGACCACCAGTTCGTCGGCGGCCGATCGGCTCGGGCCCATCGCCGCAGCGGACGCTGCACGAAGGACTTCCGTTCCGAAAAGGTAAAGATCTGATGCTAGGCGCTTGAGGACAGGATCGGCAAGTTCGCCGAGAAGTCCGTCAAAGTTCAGGGCCCGAGCCTCTTCCGAGGCGCTTTGGATCGCGGCAAAGATTGCCGCATGCGAGGGGTCCGCGAACTCTCTCGGCGAGATCGCCTCGCTGAGAGGAAGCGTTCCCGCGCCCGACACCGGGACCGCGATGGCTGCGAGGGCTGGGTCGGAGCACAGGACCCCGAGCAGGCGGCGCTCGGCGTGGAGCCGCGCACGGGCGCGGGCTGCGGAGCCCGGGAAGGAGGGCACCTCGACAATGGTTGTGTTTCCAGACGCCCCGGCGTGCGGCATTCGGCCGTCCTCCGCGCCGTTTGGTGCTGCGTCGGCCGGGGCCAGTCGTGGCCGCATGGTCTTCGCCAAGCGATCAATGTCGGGAACCCCGAGCCCGAACAGGTCGGACATCATCTGCAGGACCAACTGCCGGCGGAGGCCGCTCATCGCGTTGAGGCCGAGATCGACGAACTTCGCAGTCGTCTGCTCGATCATCTGCTGACGGCCGGAGAGACCGCGGCCCTCGAGCTGGCGTCGAATCCGCGAGGCCATGAAGGTGAGCGCGTCGGACGAGCGATCGAGCGCGGCGCGGAAACGCTCGGCGCCTCCCTCCTGTCGAAGCAGGTCGTCCGGATCGAGGTTGTCGGGCAGCACGCAGATCTTGATGTCGATCGACTCGCTGAAGAAGACCTCGAGCGCGCGGTCGGCGGCCTTCTGGCCGGCCTCGTCTCCGTCGAAGAGCAGGACGACCGTATCGGCGAGGCGTCGCAGCATGCGCGCGTGGTCGCGCGTCAGCGCGGTGCCGAGCGTCGCGACGGCGTTCGTGAAGCCCGCGCGGTGGCACGCGATCACGTCGGTGTAGCCTTCGGTGATGATCGCGACCTTCGCCTCGACGATTCTGCGCTTTGCGCGGTGGATCCCGTACAGCGCCTTCGACTTGTGGAAGACCGACGACTCGGGACTGTTGAGGTACTTCGGCTCCTGCTCGGGGTCGAGCTTGCGGCCGCCGAAGGCGATAGGTCGCCCGAGATCGTCGCAGATCGGAAACACCAATCGATCGCGCAGGAGGTCGATGAACCCGCCACCCGAACGCGCGGGACGCACGATGCCAGCCTGAACGAAGGCCTCGAACGGCGGATAGTCGGGACCAGCCGATCGGATCGCCTTCTGGATGCCTTCGGCGAGCGCGTCGTACTTTGCGGGCGCGGCGCCGAGTCCGAAAGCATCGACCGTGGCGGCGTCGTAGCCGCGGCGCTCGGCCTCGGCACGTGCCCGGGCACCGGCGTCCGCGTCGGCGAACACACGGCAGAAGAACTTCTCGGCGAGCGCATTCGCGCGCAGCACGTCGTCGCGGGTCGGCTCTCCGTCGCGGCGCGGACGATTGCTCGGCTGGAAAGGCGTCAGCTCGACGCCCGCCTTGCCGGCGAGGAACCGCAGCGCCTCGGGGAACTCCATCCGGTGGTAGTTGATGACGAAGTCGATCGCGTTGCCAGCCGCGCCGCAGGCGAAGCACTTGTAGAACCCCGAACCTCCCATGCCGGCCTTGTGCGTGACAACCGTCATCGAGGGCGAGCGATCATCGTGGAATGGGCAGATTCCGACGTGCTCCCGGCCCTTCGGGCGAAGCGCGACCACCTCGCCGATGACCGACACGATGTCGGTCGCGGCGAGCACTCGGTCGCGATCAGAGTTGGAGCTGGAACCTTGCACGCGGGAGGTCGAGAGGGTGCGGACGGGAGGGAGCGGGGCTGGATCGGACGAGAGGGGCGACAAGAAACCGAAAGAAGCAACGAAAGCCTTCAGCGTGGCCCGGGGGCCGAAATGAAGGAGATGGCATCGGCCTCGGACGCCCGAACGGCGAACGAAGAGATGCCATCCGCCGTTCCGCCGAGGTACGAACAAACGGACCGGATATGAAGATCCGCTCCTCTCGTACAACGAGGAAACGCCGATCGCCTGAGACCACAAGCGCAAGGCACACCACTGCGGCGCGGCGCGACGTCTCACCGATCGGAAATGTTCTCGGTTTCCCGAAAAATCGGGAGGGTGAGAACCAACCGAGGTGGGACGCCACGGGTCGCGGGCGCCGCGACCGTTCGAACCAACCACCCGCGGAAATCAGTCGCGGACTGCGTGGTGCCAGGATGAAGGCAGGTTCGGAGATTGTCCTGCCCGACTCAGCGGTGCGAAGGACCAGTGTTCCTGCCGGTCGAGACGATAGCGCCGATGCCGGGCCGGGCAAGATTCCGCGGAACATTCACCGAAAAAGAGTTGATTTTGCGGCGGCGACTGATCCACATCTCAAATCGCGCCAGCGCCGGGTTTCGGACCGATCGAGGCGAACGGTCATACTGGACCGGTCATCTGAACCGCTGAGGATGGACAACGCCCAGCGCGGAGCGCCGGGCGTTGGGAGTTGCAGGCAGTTGTTCCGCGAATCGGACCTTCCGCAAGGTTGCAGAAGGACTCGCGGATGCGCGCCGTCAGACGCTCTCGCCGTTCTTGATGCGGCGGGTGTAGGCGTACTTGCGCTTGATCGGCTTCACGACGAGGCCGTCGCGGATCGCCCGCGTCGAGGCCTTCACGCGCACCGGTGCGCCGTCCTCGACGATCGTCACGGTCTGGAGATTCGGCTTGAACGTGCGACGCTTGCGCGAAGTCGTCTTGATGCCGACGCCGCCGAGATACTTGGCCTTGCCGCGGTACTTGCAGACCCAGCCAGAGGAGGTGGAGGCACCGGTGAAGTGGCAGACGCGTGGCATTGGAGCTTCTCAAGAAGTGTGCGAATTCGTGACCGTTTGCCCGTCCGGGCGTCGCAACGACCGGTAGGGCGCCCTAGGAAGGCCGAAGCCGCCCTCGGGCGAGTTCCGCACTATAGCGAACCGACGCGATCCTGCAAGCGGTCGGCGCGAACCGGGGGGGTTCGGTCGAGGAGCTGCGCGGCGCGGAGCACGCCCTCGAGGCCGCGGATGTCGGCGGCGCCGAAGCAGGCGACCTCGTGGCTGTCGAGGTCAAGCACGCCCCAGCAGGCGCCATTCCGATAAATCGGCATCACCAGTTCGGATCGGTCGCGTGGGTCGCAGGCGATGTAGCCCGCACCGAGGAGGGCGACATCCTCGACGAGGCGCGTAGCCTCCTCAAGGAACCCTTGGCCACAGACGCCGTGGAGTCCGATCGGCGAACAGGCTGGCTTGTCGCGACGCGCGGCGAGCAGCATCGCGCCCTCGCGTCGTTCCCGGTGAAGGGGCAGGCTTGGGTCGATCAGATAGAACCCGCCCCAGCTGAGGCCGCAGGGCGACAGTGCGTCCCAGAGGAGGTCGCTCAGCGGCTGAAGCCGCGCGTCGGGCGCGAGCCCCGCGAGTGGCTCGGCGCGCAGGCGAAGCGACGCGTAGAGCGCATCGTCACCTGCGCCGCGTCGGGCGCCGCCGTTGCCATCCGCGTCGGGCGTCATCGGCAGGCCCCAGGTCAGGCGGATTCCTTGCTCACGCGACGCACGAGCTGCGTCAGGGGGAGCTTTCGATGGATCGCCTCCGCGTCGATCGTGTAGATCGCATCGCGGTTTTCGAGATCGGGCAGGTAATACATGTGCGGCACCATGATCTCGTCGATCACCGCGCGCAGCGCGCGGGCACCCGTGTCGCGCGCGAGCGCGCGGTCGGCGATCGTCTCCAGGGCGTCGGTCGTGAACTCGAGGCGCGCGCCCTCGATCGAGAAGAGGTGCTGGTACTGCCGGACGATGGCGTTCTTCGGCTCGGTCAGGATCGAGATCATCGCGGCGCGATCGAGCGGCATCAGCGGTGTGATGATCGGGAGTCGGCCGACGAGCTCGGGGATCATGCCGAACTCGAGCACGTCCTCGGGAAGCACCTGCGCGAGCACCGAGCGGAGGTTCTCCTCCTTGGTGACGTTCTCGTGGATGTCGGAGCCGAAGCCGATGCGGCGCTTGCCGATGCGCTTGCGGATGATGTCGTCGAGTCCGACGAACGATCCGCCGCAGACGAACAGGATGTTCGTCGTGTCCATCTGGATGTACTGCTGCTCGGGATGCTTGCGGCCGCCCTGCGGAGGCACGTTCGCGACGGTGCCTTCGAGCATCTTGAGGAGCGACTGCTGAACGCCTTCGCCCGAGACGTCGCGGGTGATCGACACGTTCTGCGACGTCTTGCCGATCTTGTCGATCTCATCGATGTAGATGATGCCGCGCTGTGCGTTCTCGAGGTCGTAGTCGGCCGCCTGCAGCAGCTTCAGGAGCAGGTTCTCGACGTCCTCGCCGACGTAGCCGGCCTCGGTGAGCGTGGTCGCGTCGCCGATCGCGAAGGGGACGTTGAGGATGCGGGCGAGCGTCTTCGCGAGCAGCGTCTTGCCGGTGCCCGTCGGACCGATCAGCATCACGTTCGACTTGTCGATCTCGATCGCGTTGTCCTCGCCCTCGGCGACGGATAGGCGCTTGTAGTGGTTATGCACGGCGACGGCGAGCGAGCGCTTCGCCGCATCCTGGCCGATCACGTACTGATCGAGGAACTCCTTGATCTGGCGCGGCGAAGGGATCGTCGCGAACAGGGGGCGCGCGGCGGCGACGCGGCGCTTCTCCTGCTTGAAGATGTTCTGGCAGAGATCCGTGCAGTTCGCGCAGATGTAGACGTCGCCGGGACCCTCGACCATGGCGCCGACCTCTCGCGAGGTCTTGCCGCAGAAGGAGCACGTCGAGGTCTTCTTTCCTCGGAACCCGCCGTCGCCGCCACCGCCACCGGAGCCACCGCCGAAGTCGCCGCCATCGCCGCGACCGCCGGATCCGCCATGGCCACCATGACCGCCGTGACCGCCGGGTCCAACGCCCGAACCTGTACCGCCGCGACGTGGCGGCTGGCTGGTCGCCATGGGGTGGACATGCGAGTTGGGCAGGTGCTGTGGGTTGGGCTGCATCATGTTGGGACAGGAAGAGGCGGTGGATCGGCGAGCGTCAACTGTATCGGACGGGAGAATGCGGCAGGGTCGAAAGCACTTTCATTCCTCACGCTTCCCCGGGCCACCTTCAGGGGGACGTCGGAGGATGTCTGGTCGTCGGACCACGGTCTTCCCGTGGCTCAAACCGCCCGGTTGGTCGGTCGCCTCGGACGGAGAGCGCGATTCGTTTCCGCGCCTCGATGCTCGTTCGGCCCCGCCTCGTTCGGCCTCGATGCTGCGCACAAGTTCCGGGTCGACCGACGCGCCGCGGAAACGCTCGGACTGCTGTGTTTTCTGGGATCGGACCGCCCCGATCATGGCTTCGCGCGCACGTTGGAACTCGGCTTCGCTGAGCTTTCCCTCGCGGTGCAGTCGGCGTAGGTCATCCAGGGTGAACGGCGCCGACGTGTCTTCGGACCTCTGCATCCAGGCGCGGATTCGAACGATCGCGAACCACCCGGCGACCACCACCGCGATCAGTCCGAGAACGGCGCCGCCAATCTGGAAGATGAACCCACTGGGATCCCCGTCGGAGTTCAGGAGGATGGTCGGGGGACGGAGGGGCATGGTCCGTGCTGGAACGGGCGACTCTTCCTTCGACGAAACCGGCGGCGTTGGATTGGAAAGCCCGGTGGACGCGGGTGCGATCCACCGGGCTTTGCGAGGTCCGGGCTCAGGCCTTCGCCTTCGCCTCGACCAGCTTGTTCCACTCATCGGCCGCGATATCCGACACCTTCGCCTGCGAGATGATGCGGTCGGCGACCTTCGCGTCGCGGATCATCGAGACAACCTCGCTGCCACGGCCGGCCTTCTCGATCTGCGCGCGCATCTGCTCGGGGCGCATGTTCTGCTGCGCGGCCATCATCGCAATGCGGCCATTGAGTTCCTGCTCGGTAACCTGCACGCCGAAATGCTCGGCGAGGCGGGCCATGATGAAGAAGAGCTTGAGGCGGTCCTTCGCGACCTTCTCGCTCTTGCCGCGGAGTTCCGCGATGCGGGTCTCGACGGTGGCCGGATCGACGCCGCGTGAGAGGAGTTCCATTCGCTGCTGCTCGAGCGTGCGGGTCGCCTGCTCCTCGCTCAGCTTCGCCGGGAGGGCGAAGTCGATCTTCGCCACGAGTTGGTCGGAGATCTGCTCGCGCATCGCCGAGCGCTGCTCGCCGTCGCGGCGCTGCTCGAGCGCGTCCTTGACTTGCTCGCGGAAGATCTCCTCGCTCTCAACGCCATACATCTCCGCAAGTTCCTTCGCCGTGCGCGGCGAGATGCGCTCGGCCTCCGCGATCGCATACTCGACGGTGATCTTCTTGCCGCGAAGTTCCTCGCGCTCGTGCGAGTCGGAGCCGGTGGTCGACACCTTCACGGTATCGCCGACCTTCTTGCCGATTAGCGCCTTGTCGAGGTTGTCGAAGATGAGGCCGAGCAGCGCGCCCTTGCCCTCGTCCTCCTTCGCAGGCACAACGCAGAGCGCCTTGTCCGCCTCGAAGTAGTTGCCGTCGCGCCCATCGACCGTCACGACGGCCTTGCCGAGCATGCGGTCGAGGTTCTCGAACGGACCCTCGATGCGCTCCGGCGTTCCCCAGCGGTAGCTCTGTCGGAGGATCTCGCCATCGACGTGCTCGTTGGTGACATCGATGATGGGCTTGCGCACCTCGAAGCCGCCGAAGTCCGGGAGGTCGAACTCGGGGGCGACCTCGATCTCGACGCTGAACGCGAAGTCGCTGCCGCGCGCGAGCTCGGGCACCATCTCGCCAGCCACCGGACGCGGATCGGTGATCGGGCGCAGCTTGTGCTCCTCGACCGCGCGCGAGTAGGCCTCGCTCATGACCTGCTGTCGGGTCTCCTGCACGATGGCGGGGCCGAAGCGCTTCTCGAGGAGCGCCTTCGGAGCCTTGCCCTTACGGAAGCCGGGCAGCGAGGCATCTGCCATGAACGTCGCCATCGCCATGTCGACGCGCGAGTTGACCGCGGAGGCGGGAACGCGGAGCCGGATCTGCTTGGTGCAGGGGGCGGTCTCGGTGACGGTGATCTCGACGTCGAGCTGTGAATCGGTCGCGGTGGCCATGGAAGGTCCTGTCGTGTGGTCGGTCCGTGCTGCGGGAAAGGGGGGCGAGTATACCGCGAACGGAGGGGGAACCGCAACGCGTCTGAGAACCGCTCAGGGAGTCCTCCGCGGTGCAACTTGGTGCCCGATCCATCGGTGGAGGCCGCAACGGAACGGCCCCGCCACCGGAAGGTGACGGGGCCGTCGGTTTCGGGCGTTGCGGGCGACAAGCGCAGCGGAATCCGCGCGCGTCGAACTCGGCGCTCTCAGCGGGTTGAAAAGAGGAGTTCCCGGTAGGTCGGCATCGGGTAGAGGTCGGCCGGCATCACCTTCTCAAGGGCGTCGCAGCACTTGCGGGTCTCAAGCATCGCGGGCAGCAGGTGATCGCGGTAGTGCACCGCATGCTTGCCGTGGTCGCCATGGAAGTCATCGGCCTTCTCGACGGCCGCGACGGCCTTGCGGAGGCTCTCGACGAGCGCGACGACATCGCGGAGTTGCGCCTCGGTGCCGGGGCACTCGACGCCGCAGTGCTGCGTCGCGCCGACCGTGTCGGCGAGCTCGGCCTGGAAGCGCAGCGCGCAGGGGAGCACGGCAGTGCGCACGATGTTCTGCAGCGTACGCGCCTCGATGCGGAGCAACTTGACGTACTGCTCCACCATGATCTCGTGCCGCGCCTCGAGCTCGCGCTTCGAGAGGATGTTGAACTTCGTGAAGACCTCCGCCGCTTTCTTCGAGCCGAACACGGCGATCGCATCGACGGTCGAGCGGTGATTCGGAAGTCCGCGCTTGGCGGCTTCGTCGTGCCACGCCTTCGAGTAGCCGTCGCCGTCGAAGCAGACGCGGCGGTGCTCCTTCACGACCTCCTTGAGGAGGCTCTTGACCGCGGACTCGAGCTTCGCCGCGGTCGGGTTCTTACCCGCGCGCTTCTCGAGTTGAGTGGCCATGAAGTCGAGGCTCTCCGCGATGATCGCGTTGAGCACCGTGTTCGACCACGCGACAGGAGCGCTCGAGCCAACCGCGCGGAACTCGAACTTGTTGCCGGTGAAGGCGAACGGCGACGTGCGGTTGCGATCGCTCGTATGGCGCGGAATCTGCGGGAGCGTGGTCGCTCCGAGTTCCATCGCGGTGCCCTTCATCGTCTTCTTCGGGTTGCCCGACTCGAGTTGGTCGAGAATGTCCGTCAGCATGTCGCCGAGGAAGATCGACATGATCGCTGGCGGGGCTTCGTTCGCGCCGAGGCGATGGTCGTTTGCCGCGCTCGCGATCGAGCCGCGGAGAAGTTCAGCGTGCATGTCGACCGCGCGGATGACCGCGCAGAGGAACACGAGGAACTGCATGTTCGTGTGCGTGTCGTCGCGCGGATCGAGCAGGTTGACACCCGTGTCGGTCGAGAGCGACCAGTTGTTGTGCTTGCCCGAGCCATTGACGCCCGCAAACGGCTTCTCGTGCATGAGGCAGACGAAGCCGTGGCGCTCGGCGGTCTCGCGCAGGACGCTCATCGTGATCATCTGATGATCGACGGCGACGTTCGCGTTCTCGAAAGTCGGCGCAAGCTCGAACTGACCGGGCGCGACCTCGTTGTGACGGGTCTTGACAGGCACGCCGAGTTCGAAGAGCCGACGCTCGACCTCGGCCATGAATGCGAGGACGCGCTGTGGGATCGAGCCGAAATAGTGGTCCTCAAGTTGCTGGCCCTTCGGCGCAGGCGCGCCGATGAGCGTACGACCGCAGATCAAGAGATCGGGGCGCTCGTGCGCGAGTTCCGCGTCGACGAGGAAGTACTCCTGCTCGACACCGAGGGTGGTGATGACCTGGTTGACGCCGTGATCGGCGCCGAAGATGCGCAGGACGCGAAGCGCCTGACGTGAAACCGCCTGAATCGAGCGCAGGAGCGGCGTCTTCTTGTCAAGCGCCTCGCCGGTGTAGCTCACGAATGCGGTCGGAATGCACAGCGTGGTCTGCTCGCCGGAGCGGTAGATGAACGCAGGACTCGTCGCGTCCCAGGCGGTGTATCCGCGGGCCTCGTAGGTGTCGCGGATGCCGCCGTGGGGGAAGCTTGATGCGTCGGGCTCGCCTTGAATCAACTGCGAACCGCTGAACTTCTCGATCGCGCTTCCATCCGAAGTCATCGAAAGGAACGCGTCGTGCTTCTCGGCGGTGGTGCCGGTGAGCGGCTGGAACCAGTGGCAATAGTGCGTGGCGCCATGCTCAAGCGCCCAGTCCTTCATCGCGCTCGCGACGGTGTTCGCGATGGCCGGGTCGAGTGGCGAACCGTTCTTGATCGTCCGCTGCAGATTCATAAAGACATCGGGCGGGAGCCGCTTCAGCATCACGTCGCCGGCGAAGACGAGCGAACCGAAGATGTCGGAGGCGCACTGGGTCATGGTCGAGTCCCTGTTCGTGGAGGTTCCGGTGTGCATGGTGTGGCGGTGGTGAGAGCGGGCGCGGCGCGGCCTGAGTCCGCCTCAGGCGAAGGCGCGAGTATCGGACACAATCCTGAGATTGGCAAGGGCGTTTCTGGCTCGGATTGCCGACCCTCGCCGATCGTCGAGCGGACGCACCGCTCTGGTCGTTAAGACCCGTCTCTCGGCGTTTTTCCGCCCGGACTTGCGCTCCGATGCGCCTTCCCGGCGCGCGGTTTGCGCCGCGAGAGCATGACCGAAAGGGGCCACGCAGAGTCGAGCGGTGTACCGGTGAGTCCAGGGAGGCCGGGAAGAAGGCCCGTCGAAGGCTGGCGTCGACGCATCGGGTCGCCGATCCAGCCCTTTCGCCAAAAGAATATGAGGAAACTGACGACGGAAAGCGCCATCAGGCCCAACGCAAACGGGTAGCCGAACTCCCAGTGAAGTTCGGGCATCGCCCAAGAACTATCGTGTTCGAAGTTCATGCCGTAGATCCCGGCGATGAGGGTCAGCGGCATGAAGATCACGCTGATGATCGTGAGCACTCGCACGATTTCATTCAGCCGGTTGCTTGCGGCGTTGAGGTAGAGGTCGAGGAGGTGTTGCGCGCTGTCTTTCTGAAACTCGACGAGGTCGAGCAAGGCGCCACATTCGTCCTGCAGTTCACGGAGGGCAGCGAGGCGCGCCCGGAACCGTCGCTCCTCGTCATGCCGCACCGAGAGCGACGCCTGAAGGTTCGCGAGCGCTTCGCGGAGCGGTGCGAGGCCTTGGCGAAGGAACAGGAGTTCGCGGCGTTGCCGATGGATCTTGTCGAGCATCGACGAATCGGGATGTCGAACAAGCGCGCGCTCGAACTTCTCGAGGCTGGTCGAGAATCGCTCAAGAAGCGGCCGGTATCCGTCGCAGACTGCGCGGCCGAGGAGCAAGAAAACAACGTTCACATCGGCGCGAATCATGCGCGGCGACTGCGAGAACAGCCGTTCGCGCACACCGTCAAACGCGTCGCCTCCCGTCTTCTCTTGGATCGTGACGAGGATGCGCGGAGTGAGCACGAAATCGACGAACTCGACGTCGCCCGCCGGGAGATGCGCGCGCATGGTGACAATCGTGATGTCGTCGAAGTCATCCGCGCCAGGTCGGCGAATGCCTTCGACGAGCGTGTCGCACGCGAGCGGGGCAATCCGCAGCGGCGCCTCCAACGCGTCGACGGCGTCGATCGCGGCGATCCCTTCGACGTCGATCCACGCGTGTCGATAGCGTTCGGCCAGCTTCATTGCCTCGGCGACATTCGCGACGGTGCTGCGTTCGATGGAGGTGTCGGTCCAGCCGAAGAGTTCGATGCGCGACGTTGCGGGTTTGTAGGCTTCGGAGGACGCCTCGGGAGAAGTCGATGCCTCGCTCATGCGGCGGAATGTAGCGGTTTTGGCCGCACCTCACGGACCGCGCCGAGGCGTCACGTGGATGCTGTGCGCATCGACTGAAGGAGCAGGACGCCAACGATCACCGCACGCGCCGTCCAGCAGACCGTGCGGATCCAGTTTGATGAGACGAGGAGCGCATTCGTGTCGGCGTCGAACCCTTGGACGAGCCGACCATGCGCCGGAACCTGCAGCGCCGCGGTGCTGATCCAGATCACGATGACAAGCCCGAGGCCCATCCATGCGAGGGCCGCCGAGGTGCCCGCTGGACGCGCGATCACGAGCAGCGCCGCTGTGAGCGCCTCGACGAGCATCGGAGGCCCGACAACCAGCGTGGTCAGCGTCTGATGGGCCTGCGAGTACGCGGGGAAGACGTCGTTGCCGACCCGCGCGAAGAGGGGGTAGTGGACCACCTGGACGAACCAGATCAAGCCCGTCATGAAGACGGTGGCGACGGCATTCGCGAGGAGGATGAGATGGGCGGCTCCCTGCATGGGGCAGGCTTCGCGCGCTGTGTACCAACGGTTTCGACCCCAGACGGGGCTTGTCGAAGTGGCTCGCCATCAGCGATCGACGTCGATCCACTCCGCTTCGAGAGTGGCGGTATCGAATAGGAGCGCCGTGTGCTGGGGTGCGCGGTGGAGGGCGCCGGGATTCATCACGCGCGTCGGGCCGACGAGATCGTTGCGGATCGCGTGCGTGTGTCCGTGCAAGAGGATGTCGACCTTCTCGGCGAAGAGCCGATCGACCTCGCGCTCGAGGTGCCCGTGGGTGATCCCGACGCGCAGCGTCGGTTGCCCCGAGCCGGGTGGCCGCTTGAGCTCGACGATCGTGGCCGGGTGCGCGACCTCGATGCCGAGGAAGCCGGCGTAGCGCGCGAGGCCGCGGTCGTCGTCACAATTTCCGAAGACAACGATCGAGGGGATCCCCGCGAGGAGGTCGAGCACGTCTTCGCTGCCAACGTCTCCGAGGTGGATGATGCGCGTCGCTCCGCGCGAGAGCAGCACATCGATCGCCCGCTGTGCCCGTTCGCGGCGACCATGGGTGTCTGAAATGACGCCGATCCGCTCCACGGTCGAATCGTCGCACAGTTTCTCGCTGATTCAACGCGCATCCCCGCATTTCCCCAACTCGCATTTCTCAAGCTCGGGTCGAATCGTCCACCCTGACGACCTTCGGGTACCCTGTCCGCCCCTCGACCGAGGACCACCGGCCACCCATGAGCGCATCGACCACCACCGCACCCGTCACCCGCTTCGCACCCTCGCCCTCCGGCCACCTCCACGTCGGCGGTGCCCGCACGGCGCTCTATTCGTGGGCCTTCGCGAAGGGGCGGGGCGGCACCTTCATTATCCGCATCGAGGACACCGATCAGAAGCGCTCGTCCGACGCGGCGAGCGTTGGGTTCTTGAAGGATCTTGATTGGCTTGGGATCCGCTGGGACGAGGGCCCGGAGTACACCGCGCCTGATGGGACGAGGGTGGGCGGCGGCGCGAACGGCTCCTACTTCCAGAGCGAGCGCCTCGCGATCTACGAGCGGTACTTTCAGAAGCTCATCGCCGAGGACAAGGCCTACGAGGCATGGGACAGCGCCGAGGAGCTCGACGCGCTTCGCAAGGAGGCCACGGCGCGCAAGGAGGCGTTCCGCTACCGCTTCCGAGGGCAACCGTCCGCCGCCGACATCGCGCGCTTCCGCGCGGAGGGTCGGCAGCCGGTCGTTCGGTTCCGCACGCCGCAGGTGCCGATCACGATCCGCGACGAGGTACTCGGCGAGGCGACGCTGCCCGCGGGCGAGGTCGACGACTTTGTCATCCGCAAAAAGGACGGCTTCCCGACCTACCACTTCGCGGTCGTCGTCGATGACGAGCTGATGGGTGTGACGCATGTCCTTCGCGCGCAAGAGCACTTCACGAACACCGCGAAGCACATGGTGTTGCAGGACGCGCTCGGCTTCCGGCGGCCGACCTACGGGCACCTTTCGATCATCAAGAATCCTGATGATTCGAAGATGTCGAAGCGCGACAAGGACAAGGTGTTGCGCAAAGCTGTGAAGGAGAAGGCGCTGCAGGCCCCGCCGGCTGGCACGGTCACGGTGGACGAGTGGACGAAGTGGCTCGGCGACGAGAATGTGCAACTAGATCTTGAGGGCGCGATCCGGCTTGCCGAGGCGCTGAAGGTCGCGCTCCCCGAGATCAATGTCGACGACTTCCGCCGCTCGGGATACCTCCCCGAGACGATCTGCAACTTCCTCGCCTTGAACGGTTGGAGCCCAGGCCACGACATCGAGAAGTTCGACAACGCATTCCTGAAGGAGCGCTTCGGGCTCGATCGCGTGATCAAGACTCCGGCGAAGTTCGACCGCGTGAAGTTGCTTGCGTTCAACACCGATGCGATCAACGCCATGCCGCGCGACGAGTTTCTGCGTCGCTGTCGCGAGCACGCGGCGCAGTTCCGCGCGGAGTATCTCGCGAAACTCGGCGACGCGCGATTCGATCTCTTGATGCATGCGAGCCACGAGCGTTCGAAGACGCTCGACGACCCG
>Ga0172372_10007248_pt1 | contig 14941 bp, 9 predicted proteins | sample LakKiv5m_2_FD_114544 | JGI IMG/M metagenome (GOLD analysis project Ga0172372, IMG submission 114544) | Freshwater microbial communities from Kabuno Bay, South-Kivu, Congo - kab_092012_9.5m | ecosystem: Environmental > Aquatic > Freshwater > Lake | place: Democratic Republic of the Congo...
ATCTCGCCGATGTCTCCAGAGGGAGCCGCCGCAGCCGCGACCGCGGGCCTTTGCTCGCTTTGGCGTGGATCTCGCCGATGTCTCCAGAGGGAGCCGCCGCAGCCGCGACCGCGGGCCTTTGCTCGCTTTGGCGTGGATCTCGCCGATGTCTCCAGAGGGAGCCGCCGCAGCGGATTTCCTCCACGAGGTCGCACCCGCGTCAACGAGACCCGTGCTCCGTAGGTCTCGGAACTTCGAAGCGGGTGGACACCTGATGCGGCTGCGTCCAAAAAACGGGGTACTTTACCCCTATGTACGGACTCACCAACAAGGCCGTCGAGGACCTTGTCCGGTCTCGATTCAGGGATGACGCCTGGCACCGCATCCGCACCCGTGCGGGTCTGCCCGATCAGCCGTTCATGCCGCTCAGCCCGTACGACGATCAATCGACCTACGGACTCGTCGCCGCCGCGAGCGCTGAACTCGGTGCGCCGATGGAGGCCGTGCTCGAGCAGTTCGGCACGTTCTGGACCAAGTACACCGCCGTCGGAGCGTACGGCGACCTCCCGAACTCGGTTGGCAGCACGCTTCTCGAGTTCCTCGGCAACTTCGATCTCATGCACGCGCGGCTCAAGTCGTCGTTCCCCGAACTCTCGCCGCCGAGTTTCCGCGTGACCGACGAGACGCCGACGAGCCTCGTGCTGCACTACGACTCCGAACGTCCCGGACTTGCGCCACTCGTCGTCGGCATGCTTCGAGGGCTCGGCAACCGCTTCGGTGTTTCGATGTCGATCGAGATCGCGCGCAGCGAGCATCCCGTGCCGCACGACATCTTCCACGTGTCGTGGAGGACGTCGTAGTACTTCGTTGTCGCGGATCCGTGTCCCATCGGAACCGCGACGCGAAACCATGTTCCCAGAGCCTGTCTCGGATGTTTGCGAGGAGCTGACATGTACGGACTCATCAACAAGGCCGTCGAAGGTCTCGTGCGCAGCCGTTTCGGCGATGACGCATGGGCCCGTATCCGCACGCGCGCTGGACTGCCCGACGAGCCGTTCATATCGATGGAGCAGTATCCGGACCAGAGCACGTACGACCTCGTCGCCGCCGCGAGCGCCGAGCTCGGTGCGCCCGCCGAGGCGATTCTCGAGGAGTTCGGCCGCTACTGGACGGTCTACACCGCCGAAGTTGGATACGGAGAACTGATGCGGAGCGCGGGATCCACGCTGCCTGAGTTCCTCCGCAACCTCGACCAACTGCACACGCGCGTGCAGCTGTCGTTCCCGCACCTGTCGCCGCCGAGTTTCGCGGTGAAGACCGAGCACGCCGACGGCCTCGATCTGCAGTACTACTCGAGCAGACCCGGCCTTGCGCCGCTGGTCGTCGGACTGCTCCGAGGGCTGGGTGAGCGCTTCAACCTCGATCTCGAGCTCAAGTCCGAGCGTGTCGAGGCGGGGCGTGCGCACGATCTGTTCCACATCCGGTGGACAGCCAGGGCCAACCAAGGGTCGGCGCGCGGGAGTTCCACGGCGTGACGTATCCCGACTGTGGCGCACCTCCACGTGACTCGAACGAGCCGCTCGTCCGGCGGTTGTTCCCGTTCTTCTTCGCGTTCGATCGCGACCTTCGGTTGACGGCGGTCGGGCCGCGCCTCGAGGCGGTCGCGCCCGAGTTCGTGCGGGGCGCATCCATGCCGGAGCACATCGCGATCGATCGCCCGACGGGTGTCCGGGGCTTCGACGCGATCCGCGAGAACGACGGCACGGTCTTCATGCTGTCCATGGTTGCGCGCCCGCAGTTCCGGCTGCGCGGACAGTTCGTCGCGGTGAAAGGCGACGACGGCGGAGATCGGCTTCTCTTCGTCGGTGGTCCGTGGCTCACGCGGATCAGCGAGCTCTCGGAACTCGGCCTCACGATGAAGGACTTCCCGCCGCACGACGCGCGCGGCGACTTCCTCATTCTGCTCCAGACGCAGGAGTTGAGTCTCGCAGACGTGCGCGAGCTCACTCGACGGCTGCGCGCGCAGATGGAGTCCCGCAAGCGTCTTGAAGAGGAACTCCGTCAGATCCAGAAGATGGAACTTGTGGGCCGCTTCGCCGGCGGCATGGCGCACAACTTCAACAACATCCTGATGGCCATCCACGGCTACGCAGCGCTGGCACTGTCGCGCATGTCACCGAGCGACCCACAGCGAAACAGCATTGAGCAGATCCGCCTCGCGACCGACCACGCTGCAGTGCTGACGAGGTCGCTCCTCGCGATGAGTCGTCAGCAGCCCGTGCGCATCGAGGCACTCGACTTGCGGCGCGAGATTGGGGACCTCGAGCGGCTCGCGAAACCGCTCCTCGGTGAGCGCATCGTGCTGACCTGCGCAGTGGAGGCGGATGCCACGCGGGCTTCGGCGGACTCCGCGGCACTGAAGCAGATACTCATGAACCTCGTGCTGAACGCGCGTGACGCGATGCTCGCGGGTGGGACTGTTTCGATCGAGGTGCGGCTGCCGACGGTCGCGCCGAGCGACTCGCTCCGGCGCGAGGATTTCGTCGAGATCCGCGTGATCGACAACGGGATCGGCATGGACGACGAGACGAAGGCGCGCATTTTCGAGCCCTTCTTCACGACCAAGGAGGTCGGCAAGGGCGTCGGCCTCGGGCTCTCGTCGGTCTACGGGCTGATCGAGCAGCTCGGCGGTCACATCGCGGTCGATAGCGCCCCGCGCGCGGGCACCACGTTCCGCGTGTACCTGCCGAGAAGCGAGGGCGCATCGCTCCCGGGCGCGGATACCCCGGTACTCGCGCAGGGCGGTCGTGGCGAGCGCGTGCTGCTCGTCGAGGACGAGCCGCTCGTGCGCAAGCTTCTCGAGCGCGTGCTGACGCAGGCGGGATACCAGGTTGGGTCGAGCCTTGGGTCCGATGCGGCGCTGCAGCTTGCGAAGCGCGGTCGCGCCTTCGATCTGCTCGTGACCGACGTGGTGATGCCGGGATTGTCGGGTCCGGAGCTCGCCGTCGAACTCGAACGCGGCGGAAGGTGCATCCCCACCATCTTCATTTCGGGACACAACGAGGACGCGCAGCTCTCGCGCGGCAAGCTCGCGCCGCACCAGCGCTTCATGGCGAAGCCGTTCCCGCCGATGGAACTCCTCGGCATCATTCGCGAGCTTCTCACGAAGTATCCGCCGCGCGACATGCCGGCGGTCTGAGTCGAACCGCGCCGGGCATGCCCTGAGTCGACGCGGGTTGCATCGCGATTTTCCCGAACAAAAAAGAGGGCTGGAAAAAGTTCCCGACGACGCGGGTCCGCGCGCGGAGTCCTGTAGATTCGGCGCGTCCGGCAGCCTTTTGGACGGCGCGCCGGGCCGCGATGGAAGACGCAGCGGGAGCACGCTGGGAGGAGACATGCGGGGAACGGGTGAGTTCGACGAGCCGCGCCGAAGGGCGATGTGGCGGCGCCGGGAGCGATGTGGAGGACGATCTGCAGCGGAGCGCGATGGGGCGCACGCGCGCGAACAGAGGCACGCGCGCTCTGGCGCGATGGGTCGGCGCGCACGGGTTGGCGTCCGGGTTCGCTGGGTTGGCGGGCTCATCCGCGCTTTCGCCGAGCGTACCTCGAGCTGGCTCCGTCGCGCGCCGTGGTGTGCGCCCGCGGTCAGACTGGCGATGTCGGCGGTTGTCCTAGGGATCGCGCCGCGTGCGGGTGCGCTGTGCAGTTCAGCAGGCCGCCATGGCTCGGATCGATCCGAGCGCGTGGTCGCACTCGCGCTTGAACATTCGTCGCGCGAGGCGAGTCTCGCCATCTGCGGTGCCGCCTGGGAAGGGTCGGTCTCGCCTGTCGTGTCGGCGCCGGTCGAGCTCGAGCATGGGGAGTTGCTCGCCGCGCTCTGCTCGCCGATCAAGCCGCCCCCGCGGGGCGCGTGGGATGCCCTGCGCGAAGGACGATCGCGCGGCGTGCGCGACGTGGCCGGTCAAGCCGATCGCTCCGGCGCGAGGCGGTCCTCGCGTGCCGCGAGTCTCCTGCACGACGAGGATCTCGATCGCGCCAACGCGATCGTGGTGCGGCACGCCCTTCTCGTGGCGTTGACCAGCACGCTCGACGATCGGGCGGCAGATGGGCTGGGCCCGTCCGCAGCGCTCGCGCCTGCGACCATCCGTCGGCTTGTCGAATCGTTGCCACAACCGCCTCGGCACCCCGGGGGCGACCATCGGCTTCGCCGCGAGATCGAGTCCCTCGCGCGAACAACGCCGTCCGCACGCTCGCGCGAACGTGCGATCCAACTCGAGGGCGATCACCGCGAGGCGCTTGCGGTCGCGCGATCATGGCTCGCGCGGCTCGACACGCTGCATGGAATGCTCGCCTCGATCGCCGATCCGGAAGGACGCGCCATCGTGCGCACGATCCGCGCCATCAGGCTGACCGAGGCGGGTTGGGATCCCGAGATCGCATCCACCATGGATCCGAGACCGGTCGGCGACGATGGGGTGGCGCCCGCGACAGGGGTCGTGCAGCCCGTCGATCGCGTGCTGCGTGAGGTGCGGGATGCGCGATCGCGCGGCTTCGCGTGCGCGGAGCTCGCGACGCTGCTCCTCGCGATGCGTCCGGTTGCGTGCGAGGTTGCCGAGAGCGTCGGGATCGACGCCGAGGGTCGGTTGCGTGCCTCGACTAGGTTGACGAGGCTCACCGCCGAGTCGCTCGACGCGTGGCGACGCGCGTGCGGATTGCGGCCGACATCACGCGGCTGGGAAGGGGCCGCGCCGACCGCGCCACCTTCGCGGCGCAAGCGCGACGCGCCGTTCGGCATCAAGCCGCTGGGAGGCCTCGTATCGATCGGCGCCGATACCGAGCGATCACGCGGGGGAGGTCCGATGTTCACCAAGACCGGCCAGAAGATCGTGGCAACGCGCCTCGCAGCGCCGGAGCGATTCCTCGAGTCGGAGGCGATACGACTCGAGTTCGTCGTCGTTGGACTCGGGGGGGATCAGGAATGGTTCGCCGATCACGGCGGCCACGCGGGCTCCGAGTTTCGGCACCTGCGACCTGTCCCAGTGCCGCAGCGTGAAGTAGCGATCGGCCTCGAGGTGGAAGGGCAACACGGGGTTTCCGCTCGCGCGGGCAAGCCAGGTCGCACCGGGGTGCGCGACGCGATTCGGGCCACGCGGTCCGTCGACGGCGAGCGCGATCGGCGTGTTCTTCACGTCGCGGAGCATCTGGAGCGTCGCTCGGCGTGCGCCGCGCGAATTCGAGCCGCGGATCGTGCGGTAGCCGAACTGGCTGAGGAGGCGCGAGATCCACTCGCCGTCGAAACTCTCGCTGGCCATCGCGGCCACATTCCGTCCCCGGAAGTAGATCAAGGCTGGCACGATGCGGCCGTGCCAGAAGGACGCGATCGGACTCCCGAGCGCCAACGCGCGGTCGATGTTCTCGGCGCCTTCGGTGCGGAAGCGGTAGGTGCTGCCCCAACCCGACAGGAGCGGATAGCCAAGCCGGGCGATCAACTCGACCTGCAACCGCTTGGAGAACGACGTACGCCACAGTGCCGCCTCGGGACGGGCACCTTTCGTTCGGGCGGAGTGCACTCGGGACATGCCCGCAGAATACGGGATCGGCGCGGTTCGCCATGCCGCGCTACCCTCGCGTGCGGGGAGGCTGTCCAAGGACGCCGACGCCACCCACGGGATCCACCGTTGAACGAGTTCGAGGACCGACATCTCCGGCAGAAGCGTCTTGCGGGCTTCGGCGAGGAAGGCCAGCGCCGCTTGAGGGAGTCGCGTGTCCTCGTGGTGGGATGCGGAGCGCTCGGCACGGTCGTCAGCGAGCAACTCGTCCGGGCCGGTGTGGGCACGGTGACGATCGTCGATCGCGACATCGTCGATGTCACCAATCTCCAGCGCCAGACCCTCTTCACGACGCGCGACGCCGAGCGGCGAGTGCCGAAGGCCGAGGCGGCGAAGGCACGGCTCGCACAGGTCGACCCCGGGGTCGCCGTGCGGGCGATCGTGGATGACGTGCATGTGGGCAATGCGCTGCGATACTGCGCGGACCACGATCTCGTCGTCGACTGTCTCGACAACTTCGAGACACGCTACGTGCTCAACGACTGCGCGGTCTCGCTGGGAATCCCGCTCGTCTACGGCGGAGCGGTCGGATTCCGCGGCATGGCCGCGGTGCTGCTTCCCGTGACGGGCGCCGAGCGTCGCGTCATCGCCTACGACGCCGCGCGCGCCGGGCCATGTCTGCGCTGCCTCGCGCCTCAGCCTCCCGAGCCCGGCGAGGTCGAGACCTGCGACTCGGTCGGCGTGCTTTCGTCCGCTGCGGGTATCGCGGCCTCGCTCGAGGCTGGGTTCGCACTCCGACTGCTCGCCGAGACACCGCTTTCCGTCGAGCCTGCACTCGTCCGGTTCGATCTCGCCACGGGATCGTTCTCGTCGGCCTCTCTCCTCGGCGCGCGGGATCCCGATTGCAGCGCGTGTGGCCGCCGAGTGTTCGAGTTTCTCGCGCAGACCGATCGGCACGGTCTGACGGGGGACTGCGGCGATTTCATGGCCTCGAGGCCACGGGTCCTGTGCGGGCGAAACGCAGTCGAGATTCCACTTGGCGCCCCGCTTTCGCCCGCCTCTCGCGACCGCATCGCCGCGCGCATGGCGGCCTGTGGCGCGGTCCGGCGCGAATCGTTCGGGGGTTCGGAGTCGATCTCCTGCGCATGGAGCGAACCGACCGGGGCACGATCGCTTGTCGTGGTGGCCGCGACGGATTCGACGCGCGCGCTTGTCGGTGGCTCGGATGACCCCGAGGTGGCTCGCAGCGTGGTCGCACGGGTGCTCGGTTGAATCGTCGGCGTCGGGAGGATTCCCGGTCTGACACGGGCAAGGGGATCCGCGGCCGAAGGCGGGAAGTCGATCGAATCCCGGTGCACGACTTGGCGTTGGTCCTGTGAAAGCTACACTCGGGACGGAGGTTCGGAGGCCTGCGTTCCGTACCGGGTGTCCCGGTCCGGAGACCGCCAGGCCGCCCGCGTCGGACCTCTCGGAAGGATTGCCGTCGATGTCCATGACCTTCGCGGAACTGGTGGGAAGGATCGCCGAGATCGGTTGTGATTTCCGCGCTTCGCGCGAGCACGCCGAGGTCGTGGTGGCGGTTCCGACGCAGCACTACGTCGATCCGCACGATGGCGAGAAGAGCCTGCTGCTGCACGTGATGCTGCAGGAGAACGGTCAGATGCTGCGCATCTGCGTACCCGAGGTGTACGCGATGCAGGGCTTCGAGCATCGCGGTGCGATGTGCGAGGCGATGCTCGCCGTCAACTGGCGCGTGCGTGTCGCGAGCTACGTGCTCGACGAGTCGGACGGCGAGGTCCGCGTCGTGTGCGACATGCCGCTCGAGGATGGCGTCGTGACGAGCGGGCAGCTCGGGCGCATGCTCACGCTGGTCGCGTGGACCGTCGACCAGTTCGATCCGGCGATCCGTGTGGCCGGAACCACCGGCAAGATCGACTTCACGGAGGTCGACGCGCGCGTCCTCAAGAAGAGCCCCGAACCGCGTCGCCGGAAGTCGCGCACGCCGCGCGAGAAGCGCGAGTTGGCCGACCTGATCAAGGCGGCAGGCGGCGTGGAAGGCCTCCGCAAGTTGCTCGAGGAGCACGGGCTCTGATGCACGGCACGTGCACGTACCGCTCGCGGGGGCGACGGTGACCGCAACCGCCGGTTGCCTCCGCATGGCCAGAGGTCCGTCCTTCAAACCCGGGCTTCCATGATCGGTTCGTTCCTGGAGCTGATGGTCGACCTTCTCGTCCAGTCGTGGAGCGGGTTGCGCCGCTCCCAGCGCGATGGGCTGGGCGCATCCCCGCGGGAGCGGGCCGACTTCCGGCGACATCGCTGGATCGTCGGCGTACTCGCAGGGCTATGCCTTCTGGTGATGTTCGCGCTGTGGTGGATCGCACGCGGGTGAATCGACAGCCCTCGCGTACACTGTCCGCCCCATGACAGCCTCTACCGCCACTGCGAACAACATCGGCTCGATGATCGCCTCGAGCCTCGCTTTCACCCTCCGCTACACAGAGGACCTCGTGAAGACGATCCCCGCGGATCGCTTCTGTGAGATGCCGAGGAAGGACATGAACCACCCGGCGTTCTGCGTGGGACACCTCGCGATTTACGCGAACCGCACGCTCGAGATGATCGGCCGCGCGGACCTCAAGATCGCGATGCCGTTCGGCGACGAACACTTCAAGAACGGCGCGCCCTGCGTGGCGCAGGACGGCCGGTATCCCTCGAAGGACGTGATCTGCGCCACCTTCACGCAGGGTTGGTCGACCGTGCTGAAGACCCTGCCGACAGTCGACGACGCCGTCTTCCTCCGCGAGAACCCCGCCGAGGGTCGCTTCAGGGAGATGTTCCCGACCGTGGGCGACGCCGTGAACTTCCTCTCCGGCGGCCACAACATGATGCACCTCGGGCAGATCTCGACCTGGCGCCGGGCAGCCGGGCTCGGTTCGGCCCAGTGAGCCGCGCGCCGCGGCGAGCGCGGAGCCATGCGTGGCGGTGCGCCGTTCGATGCGGTTCCACTGGCCCGGGTCGCGATGCCGTCCGGCGTGATGGGTGCTTTTGTCGTGGAACGCCACGTGATCGGCACGATTTCGGCGCCGCTCGCGTACCTTTCCCTTCGTCACACCTGCCCGATCCGATCGCTGCCTCCCGACGAGGGCCGGGCAGCCGTCGGAGAATCCCGCCGAAGGGGTTTCGGTGGAAGGACTCCTCGGGCTTGCCTGCCGACGATTCTCCGCGACATGGAGCCGCACATGCATGTTCGAACCCACTCCTCCTCCACGCAACTCCTTCGCAGCCTCGCGCTCGTCGGGGTGCTCGTTCTCCTCGTCGTCCTCCGCGCGGCACACGCGCAGTCAAGCCGCGACATCGTCGGCGGTCCGCTGACGACTGCACGGCTCGAGCGCATGCTCGACGCGTACGTGCGGCCGACGTCCGCCGAACAGACCGCGATCGACCGGCTGCACGAGACCTACCTCGAGCGGTATCGCGCCGAGATCGAACCTGAGTCGACCAAGCTGATGACCACGATGTCGGGCCGCCAGCCCTCCAAGGAGGAGTTCGAGCGGTTCCTCCGCGATCTCGACCGTATGCACGACAAGCTTGCCGAGGCCGACAACCAGTTCCTCTCGTCGGGCACCGAGCTGCTCGCGGAGGAGCGGCGCGGCGGCATGCAGCGCGTGCGCGAGGGGCGCGAGCGCCAGAGGCTGCTCTCGGGAATCGTCCAGTTCGCACCGATGATGTTCGGCGGCGGCGGCGGCTTCGTCGACATCGCGTCGCGCGCGATCCGTGAGGAGTACCGCAACCGAGTCACGCCGGAGAATCGGGAGTCCTATGACGCGGCACTTCGATCGCAGGAAACGAGGCTTTTGTCGCAGGCGCGTGACTACAACCTCGCGACGCGCAAGGCGTTGTCCGGTTTCTTCGACGCCATGTCGAAAATGCAGGCCGGTCTCGGCGAAGCGCCCGACATCAACGATCCGGCCGCGCTTGAGACGTATCAGAACCGCCAGCAGGCGATGCTTCAGGAACTCGCCGCACTCGGCGAGGATGTACGTCGGGTCGTCAAGTCGAACTTCGAGGCGAATCGCTCGGGGACCGCGGTGCTCGCGGCGCTGCTGCCCGAACCGGTCGGTCTCGCGCTGCGCATCGAAATCGCCGATCGCTCGGCGAACTCGATGGGAATGGACTTCGCCTTCAACAACGGGCCGAGGCCCGGACTCCGTACCCTCGCACCGCGCATCGAGCGCGACGAGGCGCTCTCGCCCGAGGTCAAGGCAGAGGCGCTCCGGCTGATCGATCAGTGGAGGAAGGAGCACGCGCAGGCAAGCGAACGGCTGGCCGAAGTCCTCATCGAATCGGCGCCGCCGATGGCGATGATGATGGGTGGCGAGCAGGGCGCGGAGGAGGCGACCGCGGCGAGGCGCAAGCTGCGCGAGGTCGGCAATCAAGCGCTGAAGCGGATCGCAACGCAGCTCGGCGACGCCAGCACGCGCTACATCTCGACGTACGAGGGATTCGACGAGGACGGAACGCAGCTCGAGATGTTCCGTGTCACCGAGGCCCCGAAGCCGCAGGAGGATGTCGCTGAGGAGTCCCGCCTGTCCGAGGCGATGCGTCGAGCGGGTTTCCTCGATTCGAACAGTGGCATGTCGACGCCCGATCCGATCACCGCGGACGAGGTCGTCCGCATCGGCGGAATCGTCGGTCTCGACATGTCCGCGATCAGCGTTGTCGAGGCCGTGGTCGAGGGCTGGAAGAGCTCGCAGTGGGACGCGCAGATGCAGCCCCTCGCCGAACGCCTCGAGTCGCTCGCGTCGCAGCGTCAATCGGTCGAGAACGGCGAGATCGTCTACAACGACCAGGTTTGCCGCGAGTACGCCGAGGGCCGACTACGTGCGGCGCGCCTCGTCTTCGAGCTCGACGAGCGGCTCCGCACCGACCTCGTGTCCGCGCTCGGACTTGCGAACGACGATCCGCTCCTTCTCCTCCTCCAGCTCGAGCGGATCGAGATGACGAGCGCGCGCCAAATGGGCTACTCCGACCCGGCGGTACTGCTTGCCCCGGCGCGCATCTTCGAGCTCGCGCGCACGGACCCGGCGGTTGCGAAGGCGATCGTCTTGGGTGCGAAGGCTGAGCTCTCGGCGCTTGCCGCGAAGTTGCCGAACCGGACAGCAGAACGGATGGGCGCGACGCTGCGCATGCAGGACCTCGAGCGCACCTTTGCGCGCCGCGACCAGGCCGATGTCGAGCGCGCGTCCGCCGAATGGACGCGCATGATCGCCGAGAGCGCCAAGGGCGACCAAGAGTACTGGGCGGAGATCGCGCGCGTCCTCGACGCTGCCTTCGAAGCGCATGCCGGCGACCCGACCGTTGCGGCTGGACTGAAGCAGGCGCGCCTCCGCGGCATGTATCCAACCATCTATCGGTTGTCCAACAGCGCGCTCTCGCAGCTGGCCGCGGCAGAGCGGCTTCCCGGTTTGACCGAGGACGAGCGCGCGCGGATCGACGCGCTCGCGGCGGAGTACTCGGCGATGTACGAGAAGCTCAGCGGCGAGATGATGATGCCGTCGAATCCGGGCTTCAGCGGCGCGGCGGACGAGGAGCAGTGGAAGGAGTACCAGCTCCGCAGCGAGGCGGTCGAGAAGGCGAGGTTTGCGCGTACCGAGCGCACTGAGAAGACGCTCGGTGAGTTGCGTCGCATCCTCGGCGCCGAGCGAGCAGCCGAGATCCCGGGGCTTGTGAAGGATCCGAACGAGGTCCGACCGACCGACCCGAACCGCATGCCGTGGTCCGCCTCCGACGACGACTGACGCGGGACGACTCGTCGCGCACCGTTGGAATCGTGCGATTTCCGTGTGAGTACATGGCATCTCGGGATCGGACCGGAGGCTTTCCCATCCGCCGAACCCGATGACAGCCCCGACACGCATGAACGAGCGAGGGCAACACCTCCATGACCGCGAGCGGTGCCGATCGGTTGGTCGCGCCATGGCCAGTGCAGGCCTCACTTGCGCTGTTGTCGCATGGTGGACGAACGCTGCACTCGCCTCGCCCGTCGCGTCAGTCCCGGCGTTGGTTTCGCAGGTGATGGCTGCGGTCACGGCGGCACCATCGCCGCAATTCGGCCGTCAGATCACGCCGCTCGATCAGATGCCGCAGTCGATCACGCTCGTCGAGGTGCTCTACGAAGCCACGCGCACGCTCGACGCAGGCGGAAGCGCGCTTGCCGCGATCGGCGATGCGTACGCGGTCTTCGAGGCGGACTGGAGCGTGCGACTCCCGCCGAAGTCGCGTCGGATGATCGACGCTGCGGCCGAAGCCGACGACGCGGCGGCTGTCCGCGCCCTCGCCGCTGCGTGGGCCGATTCGGCCGCGTTGCACGAGGCGCTCGTCGCGCGCGTGATCGAGGCTTCCGCGGCCACCGGAACGCCAGCCGCGCTGGACGCGACCGCGCAGGCGAACTTCCGCGGGCGCATCGCGCATCGCGTGGCGTTCTCCGACGGAACGTCGCTGTCGGTCGACCGCCTCCCGATCGTGACCACGCCGTGCGTCGATCTGGCCGTCGCGGTTGGACATCCTCGCGTCCAGCAGCGGGTGCCCAGCGAGCGCCGGGCCACGCTCGATGTGCTTCTCGCGGCCGAATGGCCGCGGATTCTCAGCGAGCATCGCGAACTGCGTCGGATCGGGTTCGAACTTGGCACTGTCGATAGGCGAACTCCGATCCTGCACGACGCGGAGTCCAGTCGGGCCTCCGCGAAGGCCGAGGACGACGCGCTCCGTGCGATCGCGCGGCTCGCGCGCGCCAATCTCGCGGCGAATCTCGCGTTCGCCGATCGCGTCGGGGCCGAGGTTGGCGTCGACGCGGCGGACGCGCTGCGTGTCGAGCTCATCGCGAACGCCTGCCGCGACGGAGGGTTCGCGGGCGAGCTTCTCTCTTTCTGGACCTGGTTCGAGGCGAGGCTCTGGAGCGTGGAGAAAAGTCGGTCGCTCGACGCGGCGACGCGGGACGCGACCGCACGCGAGCTGTGCGACACGCGAAACCGCGTGGTGCTCGGATGCGCCGCGTCCTTCCGAGCTTTCCTCGCGGCCGACCACGCCTTCACCTCCGGACTCGACGGAAACGAAGAATCCGATGCGGCGAAGGAAGCAGCGTTGTGCGGCGATCATCCGTTCACCGAGGGGATCATCCTCGGTTTCCACAACGTGTTCTTCGGGCCAGGGGGCGAGCCTGATCTCAAAATCGAGGACCACCTCCTCGAACAGATCGCGCCCCCGGTGGATGCGCAGGACGACGAGGAATCGGTCGCCGCGCAAATGGAGCATTCGGGCTTCACCATCGATCGCGAACTGCGCGCCGACTGGCGCCGATTCGGGTCGGCTTCCGACGAAATCCTGATGGCACACGAGGACGAGCCCGACAGGGAGTTCGCGCGGTGGATCCAGCAGGGCCATACCGAAGGTGCCTCCAAGGACGACCGCGGCGACGCTCTCGCCGCAGCACCTCGACTTTCGGCGGCCGATCTCCGTCGCGCGGTCGGCGCGCTGCGTCTCGACGGACTCGACCGACCGAAGGATGAGATCGAGGTGGTGCTCGCGACGTTCGTCGCGTCAGAGCCGACTGCGGTCGAGCTGCTCGCGCGTCGATCGACGGGGGCGCCGGACGCTTTCGGCGAAGTCGATGCGGCTGCCTGGCGCAGCCTTCCCGACGACATCGCCCGGGAGCAGACGTTCCATGCATCGCGCATGCAGACGCTGCGCGGCGCGTTCGATCTCCCTGAACAGAGCGCGGCCGCGGCGGTCCTTTCACTCGAGAGACTGGACTTCCTTCTGGGTCGATCGCATGCTCGGATCGGAGCGAGGACTCCCGACGACATCCTCGCGATCGCGACGGCGGCGGGAATCAGCCTCGACGATCAGCGCAAGCTGTTCGTCGCGGCGCTCCCTGCGATTGACGCGCTCGTCGCGGAGCTGCCGGCATTTTCTGAGCGCTTCCGAGATGCGGCGTTGCAAGACGAACGCGCGGAGCTTGCCGCGCGCGCCGCATTCAAAGCGCAGACGGGCGCGGAGGAAGGCCGCATGGACGTCGTCGAGCGTGGCGGCCCGGTGGAGGAAGCGCGTGGCGAGTACGCCTCGGCGATTCGACTCGCGATGGCGCGCATCCTGCTCGACGCGGCATGGTCGATCGAGCTCGACACGAATGTACGCCTCCGCTTCAGCCTGCGGATCGTGGAGAGGTTGTCGGGTTGCGTCTCGACGGGGTCGATTGCGACGTCGCGGACGATCCGTATGTTGCGCGGGGCGGCCGGCGACGACGCGGCGCTCGTCGAACGGCTCGATCGCTGCGAGCAGATGGTGCTCGAGGAGCCGCTCGCTGGGCTTCCCGCGATCGCCGATGCGCAGATGCGTGACGCGGCGTGGAAAGAGTGGTGGAGGAGATGGTGCGAGACCACTCTCGGCTCCGGCGCGCTCCCGCCGATCATCCCGGGTCGGAGCGGGCGCACGATCGACGCGGACGGACGCCGGATGCTTCTGATGCTGCAGGCCGTGGATGGCGCGTCGAACGAGCGGCACCTGCAACGGATCATCGCGTACGCCTTCTCTGCGGAACTCGGACGCCTCCGGCAGACTCCGTTCGCGGAGACTTTCTTTCCTTGAGTCCTCGCGGAGCGCGTCGGAAGGTGACCTTCCGCCCGTGATTTTGCGGCGAGGTTGCCTTCTCGATGGCATCTGGGCTTCCGCTCGCGCATGATGCGCGCGGAGCTCCGTGCCGTATGACCGATCCAACCGCCTCGCCCATCCTCGCCCTCGACTGCGGAACGACGAGCGTGCGCGCGATCGTCTTCGAAGGCGACTGCGCGCGTTCGAGTGCGCAGCGCGAGTTCACGCAGCACTTCCCGGCGCCCGGGCTCGTCGAGCATGACGCGGCCGAGATCTGGACGGCGCTCTCCGCGTGCATGAAAGACGCGATCGCGAGCGCCGGCCTTCGTGCGCAGGACGTCGCCGCGATCGGCATCACCAACCAGCGCGAGACGATCGTGGTGTGGGATCGCGCGAGCGGCCGACCGATCCACCGCGCGATCGTCTGGCAGGATCGCCGCACGGCCCCCGTGCTCGAGGCGCTGCGTGCCGCCGGTCACGAGGATGCCGTGCGCGGCGCGACCGGACTCATGCTCGATCCCTACTTCAGTGCATCGAAGCTCGCCTGGATCCTCGACCATGTCGACGGTGCGCGCACCCGCGCCGAGTGCGGCGAACTGGCGGCCGGGACGATCGACGCATGGGTGCTCTGGAACCTGACGAACGGCGCGGTGCACGCGACCGATGCGTCGAATGCGTCGCGCACGATGCTCGCACGGATCGGCGGACCCGAGGGCGCGGCGTGGGACGACGCGCTGTGCTCGCTTCTTCGCGTTCCGCGCGCGGTG
>Ga0172372_10007251_pt1 | contig 14939 bp, 12 predicted proteins | sample LakKiv5m_2_FD_114544 | JGI IMG/M metagenome (GOLD analysis project Ga0172372, IMG submission 114544) | Freshwater microbial communities from Kabuno Bay, South-Kivu, Congo - kab_092012_9.5m | ecosystem: Environmental > Aquatic > Freshwater > Lake | place: Democratic Republic of the Congo...
ATACGGGTGCAGCGAAAGAACACATCCGCGCCGTGGTCCGGCCGGAGCAGGTGCTTGCAGCGCGGGAACTGGTCCGGCAGGTTTACATGGATGAGAAAATCGAGCAATACATCCTGGACCTGGTCATTGCTACCCGCAAACCTGCCGAGTATCGCCTGGCTAAGTTGGTGCCCTTGCTGGCCTACGGCGGTTCTCCGCGAGCCAGCATCAACCTGGCCCTGGCCGCAAAAGCCTATGCCTTCATCAAGCGCAGGGGTTATGTCATCCCGGAAGATGTTCGCGCCATTTGCGCGGATGTTTTGCGGCACCGCATCGGCCTGACTTATGAGGCGGAAGCGGAGAACATCGGTCCCGAAGAAATTATTGCAGAGATTCTCAACACCGTGGAGGTACCCTGATGCCTCCCCTTTTTTCTTCAGACCACCCATTATCCCCTTCAGAACGAGAGCGGCAGATGGATACCGCGGAATTGCTTAAGAAGGTCCGCAAGATTGAGATCAAGACCAAAGGCTTGTCCAGCGATCTGTTCGCTGGAGAGTACCACTCTGCCTTCAAGGGAAGGGGGATGTCATTTAGCGAGGTGCGGGAATACCAGTTCGGCGACGACATCCGCGCGATTGACTGGAACGTCACCGCCCGGTTCAATCACCCCTTCGTCAAAGTCTTCGAAGAAGAGCGCGAGCTTACCGTGATGTTGCTGCTGGACCTGAGCCCTTCGTCCTACTTTGGATCAAGTGGCCAGTTCAAAAACCAATTGATTGCGGAGATTTCTGCGGTGTTAGCGTTTGCCGCCGTCAACAACAACGACAAAGTGGGCTGCCTGATTTTTACCGATCGGGTAGAGCGGTTTATCCCGCCCAAAAAAGGGAAGAGCCATATCCTGCTGATCATCCGGGAAATCCTGGGCTTTGAAGGAAAAAGCAGCGGCACCAACATTGGCGAGGCGCTCCAGTATTTCAACGGCGTGATCAAAAAACGCAGCATTGCCTTTTTGTTCAGCGATTTTATGGACGCCGGTTATGAAACGCCGCTCCGAATTGCCGCCCGAAAGCACGACCTGATCGGTGTTCACGTGCACGACGTGCGCGAGCGGAAAATTCCGCGCATAGGCCTGGCCAGGCTGCGCGACCCCGAAACCGGGCGGGAGCGCTGGATTGATACGGACAGCAAAGCCGTGCGGCATCACTACACGGAGTACTACGACCAAAACCTGGCACGCTTCAGCCGCCTGTTCCGCCAGGTCGGCTCCGACGTGATTAGTGTGGACAGTTCCATTGCGGACGAAAAAATTCGCCAGCGGCGATACCTGCAGATTTTACACAGCTTTTTCCGCCGACGCGATTCGAGACGTTGAGCAACGAGCATGGGCACCCCGGAAAAACATATCAAACCCTATCTTTTTGCGCGGTTGCTGCCGGGCCTGATCGTCCTGGCGCTCTGGCAAAGCGCCGGACAAGCCCAATCGGTCAGCGCCAAACTGGACCGGCAGGCCTACGAAGCAGGCGACGAAATCCGGCTGACCCTGTCGGTAGACATGGTGCAAGCGGCAACCGTACTCTGGCCAACCCTCGACACTCCGCTGCCGGGCATGGAATTGCTGAGCGACCAAACCGATTCCCTGGACGGGCAGTTGCAGCGTCGCCTGAGCTACCTGCAATTTGATACAGGTTCCTACCTGTTGCCGGCTTTTCCCATCGGCTTGCTCCGGGGAAGGGATACCGTAGCCCTCGCCACAACGGAGGTAGCCTTTACGGTAGGGCTTGTTCCGGTGGATACGGCCGATGCCCTTCGCCCCATTATAGAGCGTCGCGATGTGGACTACAAGCCCATTCCCTGGTTGCTGTACGGTTTGATTGGGTTGATCGTTTTGGGCATAGGGGCCTATCTGTTTTACCGCTACTACTGGTCCCGTCGACCCAAACCGGTTCGCGAACCGGCCGCGCGCCCGGAACCCGTCGTGCCTATCGACGAGCATGCGTTGCAACGGCTGCGCTCGCTCGAGGAAAAGCGACTCTGGCAGCAGGAGCAGGTCAAACCCTACTACTCGGAGCTTACAGATATTGTCCGCGAGTACATTGAACGCCGTTTCGGGGAGCCCGCCTTGGAGTCTACGAGCGCAGAAATTCTGCAACGGCTTCAACCGCACGGGCTGACCCCGGAAAGCATGCAGGCCTTGGGGGCCATGTTGCGCCTGGCCGATACCGTGAAATTCGCCAAAGCGCGCCCGCTTCCCGACCAGCATCAGCGCGTGTTGCGCGATGCGATAGCGTTTGTAGAAGCCAACCGACCCTTGCCAACGGCAGCGCCAGACCCTTCCCCCGAACCGCCCAAAACCGCTGCGTCATGAGGGCCTATCTGGCGGACATCCAGTTTGCGACCCCGGAAGCGCTATTTCTGCTGGTGCTCCTGCCCCTGCTGGCGCTGTACTACCGCTGGCGTTACCGGCGCCGTTTCGTGTCGCTGACGGTTTCCGCGTTAGACGGGTTCGAAGGGACGCCGGTCTCCTGGCGGGTGCGCTTGTTGCCGCTGCTCCCCGCGTTGCGGCTGCTGGCGCTGGGTGCCATCATCGTAGCCCTTGCGCGGCCGCAGAGCCTCTTCAGCGAGGAAAGCATCACTACGGAAGGCATTGACATTGTGCTGGCGATGGACGTTTCGACCTCCATGTGGGCGGTGGATTTTCAACCTAACCGCATTGAAGCGGCCAAGCGGACGGCGGCCGAGTTTATCGAAGGTCGGCCTTACGACCGCATCGGGCTGGTGGTGTTTGCGGGTGAGTCCTTTACGCAATGTCCGATTACGCTGGACCATCGGTTGCTGCTGAGTCTGGTCAAAGACGCCGATGCCTGGCAATTGCAGGACGGAACAGCGCTGGGCGACGGTCTTTGGATGGGGTTGAACCGCCTCATTGATTCCACGGCCCTGCAGAGCAAGGTGGTCATTCTGCTTACGGACGGTGTGCAGACGGCCGGGGAGTTTGCCCCGTTGGACGCTGCGCGTGCCGCCAGCGATCTGGGCATCCGCATTTACACCATCGGTATCGGTTCGCGGTCGAGCAAGAACATTCCGGTGTTGGACAAACGCGGCCAGAAGATCTTTGAGCTGGATCCGCAAAACTCGCTGGATGAAGAGACGATGACCCAGATCGCCGAGTTGACGGGAGGGCAGTATTTCCGGGCAACCAGCACGGATAAGCTTCGCGAGATCTACGACCAGATTGACCAGCTTGAAAAAGAGAAGATTGACGTGAACGTTGCCCAGCGCTACCAGGAGAAGTTTTATCCCTTTGCCTGGCTGGCGGTGATGCTGTTGCTCGCAGAAATTTTATTGGCGCAAACCGTGTTTAGAACTGCTACCTGATATGCTTGATTTTGAACACGATCACTGGCTGTACCTGCTCTTCGGGCTCATCCCGTTGCTGCTGCTTTTTGCCGCTACGGCATGGTGGCGCCGGAAAGCACTGCAGCAGTTTGCGGAGCCCCGCATGGTCAGCAGCCTGTTGAAGGACCATTCGGCAACCCGCAAGGGTCTGCGGTTTTTTCTGGTTTTGCTGGCGCTGGCGTCCCTGATTCTGGCGCTGGCTAATTTGCGCATGGGCGCAAAGAAGCAAACGGTTCAGCGCGAAGGTGCCGACATCATGCTGGCAGTCGATCTGTCAAGGAGCATGCTGGCTGAAGACCTGCGGCCCAATCGCCTGGATCGGTCCAAGTTTTTCATTGCGCAATTGCTCAAGGAACTTCAGAACGACAAAGTCGGTCTGGTGGTCTTTGCCGGCAATGCCTACCTGCAAATGCCCCTCACGGTGGATAGCCGGGCCGCGCTGATGTACCTGAATATTCTGGACACCGACGTCATTCCCCGTCAGGGAACAGCCATCGGCGAGGCCATTGGTCTGGCGACAGAAGCATTCGAACAAGGTCAGGGTCCGGCGGGCAAGACCAAGAACCGGGCGCTCATCATCGTTACGGATGGCGAGAACAATGAAGGCGATGCCGTGGAGCTGGCGAGCCAAGCCGCCGAAAAGGGCATTGCGGTCTTCACGGTGGGCGTGGGCACTGTCAAAGGAGCGCCGATTCCAATCCCTTCGCGGTACAACATCGTCGATTACAAACGCGACCAGTCTGGCAACATCGTGCTGACTAAGCTGAACGAAACCATGCTCCAGGAAATCGCGGCAGCGGGAAATGGCAAATATTACCACATTTCCGGAGGCACCCAGACCATCAAGGACATTGCGACCGCGTTGGATCAGCTGGACAAGCAAACGGGTGAATCGTTCGAATACACCGATTACCGCAAACATTTCCAGGTTTTCCTGGCTATCGCGCTGTTTCTGTTGATCGTCGAGTTCTTGCTAACGGACCGGGCGGCAGCCTGGTGGAAAAAACTCAATTTGTTAGGCGCATGAAAACCGCTATAATCCCGGCTTTTTCAGGCATAGCATTTATTATTGTTGTTGCGGGGCTGCCATGTGCCGCCCAAAGCCCTTCGCCCGCAACGAGTGCTCAGCGCACTGCTCAGAACACAACGCAAAGCGCTGCTCCGAATTCCGCCCAGAACGCCGGGCAGGCCAATGAGCGGAAAGCCCGCGAAATGGCCTGGGAAGGCAACCGCTTGTACGATGAGGGCAACTTTGCCGAGGCGGAAATGTTCTTTCGCAAAGCGCTGGAACAGAGCCAGTCTATGACGGAGGGCTTGTTCAATCTGGGCAATGCCACCTACCGACAGGATCGTTTCGAGGAAGCTGCTACACGCTATGGCGAAGTGGCGGCTAAGACCGGCTTGCCAGCGGCGGAGCGCGCCGACGCCTATTACAACCAGGGAAATGCGCACTTCGAAGGCGAGGACTATAACAAAGCCGTGGAAGCCTACAAGCAATCGCTGCGCTTGAGGCCTGGGGATGCGAATACCAAGCACAACCTCTCCCTGGCGCAGGCCATGCTCAAAAAGCAGCAGGAAGAGCAACAAAACCAGCAAAACCAGGATCAGAACCAGCAGGATCAGCAAGACCAGCAACAACAACAGGACCAGCAGCAACAGGATCAACAAAATCAGGAAAACCAGAACCAACAGAATCAAAACCAACAAAACCAGGATCAAAAGGGCGACCAGCAGGAAGGTGAGCCGCAGGAGCGCAACATGAGTCCGGAGGAATTGGAGCGAATTCTGGAAGCGCTGGAACAGGATGAAAAGGATGTCCAGCAGAAGATTAATGCCCAAAAAGTAAAAGGGGTGCGTAACGAATCCGAAAAAGACTGGTAATGCAAAGTACTCGCACCTGGTTAACTGGCCTTTTCGCCCTGTTGTTGCTCTTGCCTGCGTTGCTGCAGGCGCAGAGCGACAAGTATTTTATTGACGTGGCCATTAGCAACGCCAGCCCACTGCTTACCGAAGAAGTGACCCTGACCTACAAACTGCGCTACAAAGGCAACAGCATCAGCCTGGTCAATCCGCGTTTTGACATTCAGCCTCCTGATTTCAGCCCGGGTTTTGCCATTCAACGTCAGGGAAAAAGCGGCGGCATGGACCTTGACTTCTCCGGCAGCATCACGGTTTTTGAATACTCCTACATCCTTAAACCGCAGAAGGCAGGATCTTTCACCATCGGTCCCGCCCAGATCAAATTCAACAACGAGAGTTATTCGTCCAAGTCGCTGTCTGTGAAGGTTTTGCCGGCCGATGCACCGCCGGACATCGCCCAGGCCGACAACATTTTCATCGACGCCAGCCTGACTAAGGCCAACCCCTTTAAAGGCGAAGAGTTTGTTTTATCGTATAAATTGTATTCGCGCTATGAATTGCTGGGCATTGAGGAACAGATGGCGCCCACCATTGATGGTTTCACGTCCAACCTGCTCAGCCGCGACCAGCAACCCCGCATTCGCGTGGAGAAAATCAACGGTCAGGACTACTACACGTTGGATCTGTACCGCACGGAACTTTACCCGTTGCGCGGAGGAGAGTTTCGCATTGATCCGTTTCAGATTACCGTGGTAGCCAGTGTACCCACGGGCCGGCGCATCCGCGATTTCTGGGGCAACCGCATGGAGGTGCGCCGCGAAACGCTCAAACTGAAGAGCCCCTCGGTTCGCGTTAATGTCCGCGATCTGCCCGGCGCGGGCGTACCCCCGGATTTCAACGGGGCCGTAGGTCAGTTTGACCTGAAAACCAGCCTTAGCGCCACGGAAACCACCACGGGTGAACCGCTGACGCTGCGCATCACCCTCTCTGGCCAGGGCAACCTGAAACTGATAGGCGACCCCAAGCTGGATCTTCCTCCCGGCTTTGAGGCCTATGATCCCAAAATCAACAACGGAGCAGGCAGCAAAACCTACGAATACCTGCTCATCCCTGGCAAGCCGGGCGAGTTTACTCTCTCTCCTTTCTCTTTTTCCTACTTTGACCCCAAAACGGAGCGCTACGTCAGCAAACAAGGAGAGACCTACGTCATTCAGGTAGCTCAGGGCGACGGAACAACGGCCAGTTCGGGTGCCTTGGCCGGGCTTTCGAAGGAAGAGGTGGAGAAACTGGGCCAGGACATTCGCTATCTGGAGACCGGAACTCCGGCGTTCAGCCGGGCGCGCAAGCCTTTTCTGGGCAGCCCCCTGTATTACGCAGGTCTGGTAGCTCCGCTGCTGCTGGCCTTTCCACTTTTCTTCGTGGCGCGCAAACAGCGGGCAAGCCGCGCTGACATCAAGGGCCGTCGCAACCGCCGGGCGCGCAAAGCGGCGGAAAAGCGGCTGCAACTAGCGCGACAGTTTGCCGCCAAGGGCCAGCACCGCGCGTTTTACGACGAACTGGTTCGGGCCGTTTGGGGCTATCTCGGCGACAAATTCGGCATGGCACAAAGCGAACTGAACCGCGATCAGATCCGGTTGCGGTTGGCTGAACATGGAATAGACCTCGCCACCACCGACCGCCTGATTGCCCTTCTTGACCGGGCAGAAATGGCCCTGTACGCGCCAGGGCTGGCTGGTTCACTGGACAGCGATTGCGAAGAGGCCATCAATCTGCTCGCGGGCATGGATGCCGGCATAACCAAAGAAGTGTCGTGATGAGCAACCCATTTTTATCCACGCGGCTTTGGAACGTTGCGCCAGTCATCCGGCAGACTATCGTGTTGCTGCTGCTCATGGCGTTGGTTCCGTCCCTGCTTCGGGCAAATTCCGATGTGGCATCGGACCGGGAAGAACGGACTGCCCCGGAAGTCCTTAGCGCCCAATTTGAAGAAGCGCGAAAATTATACGACTCTGGTCGGTTTGATTCGGCCGCTGCGCTTTACGAGGGCCTGCTGGCGCTCGGTTACCGCGATTTTGCGCTTCACTACAACCTGGGCAACGCCTATTTTAAAGCGGGTCAACTGGGCCCCAGTATATTGAATTACGAACGCGCCCGGCTGCTGGAGCCTAGAAATCCGAACCTTTTGCACAACCTGGACCTGGCTTACCTCCGGCAGGCGGATAAACGGATAGAACCCCTTCCCCAGAATTTTTTTAGCCGCACCTGGACAGCCTGGATACGACTGTTCTCGCAGAGTGCGTGGGCCTTGCTCACTGTGGCGCTAGCCTGGATGGTTCTTGGGGGCCTGGCCCTGTTTTGGTGGAGTGCCGGATTGAATGGGCGCAGAGCCGGATTGTTCATCGTGCTCGCAGGCATTACTGGCCTGCTCCTGGGGCTGAGCGGAGCTTTTGGCCGTCAGCACCTGGATAATCGCGAGCGTTACGCCATCATCATGGCGCCGAGCGCGTTGCTGAAAAGTGCCCCTTCAACAGAATCAACCGATCTTTACATCTTGCGCGAAGGGTTCAAGTTGCAGGTAACCAGCCAGACCGGTGATTGGGCAGAGGTGATGCTCCCGGACGGCAACGTGGCCTGGGTGGATGCTTCAAGCATCGAGACCCTGTAAACGGCCGTTCAGCCGCTGAGTTCCATGAAAAAACTACTCCCGGTTTTGGGGCTGTTGGGCCTGGCAGCCGCAGTTCTGCTCGTAGTGTACCTGCCCCGTTTCAAAACCGAGGCGGAAACCGATCTGCTTGACGATGATGCAGTCATCGCGCAGTTTGCCGGGCAGTTGGAACAAGCCGTCCGATCAGACTCCGCAGCATGGCTGGCTCAGATTACGCAAGGTCCATCCGACCAGGATCCGCTTGGTTTATCCGGGGGTCTTTCCGACAGCCAGAGCGCGGATAGTGAGGCGCGCCGCCAGAGGCGCATCCAGGGCTGGACGTATTGGTCCTCGCTGTATCGCCAGTTCGGTCACTTCGACTGGCTTCGGCAATACCGCGATGAGGCCGGGCCGCACCTGATTTACCGCGCATTCGATGGCGAAAAGCCTGTGTACACCGACCTCCTGCTTGGTCAGGAAGAGAATGAGCTGGTTTTGCTGGACTGGACCGAGCATCCCGGTTCGCTCAGTGAACAAGAGCGAGCTGCGGCCTTTCAGGAGCTTGCCGAACAGATCGGTCCGGATGCCTTGCGCCAGACGGTGGAGGTTCTGGTGGACGCCGTACGCATGGCAGAAGCCGGTCGCTCGGACCAGGCCCTGCAAACCATCTATTCGCTCCCGCAAGAATGGCGTTCCAACGCGCTGGTGGTCGGCGACGAATTGCGCATCATGGCCGATATAGGCGATCCGGCTTTTCCCAGTGCTGTCTTGAACAAAGGCGGTCTGTTGCCCGCGCCGGCCATCGCCCACCTGGCCTTCAGTTGGTCGCTGCAAGCCGGTGACGCCGAAGGCTTGCTTCGGGCTACTGAAGATCTTCGCAATCAGTTTGGACCGGACAGTCTCTTGTTATTGTTCGAAGGGCTGGCGGCTCAATGGGCAGGCGATTGTGCAGCCGCAGAGCAGCGCTTCGAAACGGTGATGCAGCAGTACCCGCACAATCCCGTATTGCCGGCCTACGCGTTGTCCTGCATGGCGGAGCGCGATCCCGCCGCAGCCCTGGAGCGCCTGACGGCCATCCTTCCGGGCACCGGATTTACGCTGGATGAATTGGATACCTGGCTTGCCCTGGAGATCCCCGCCCTTCACCGGAGTGCCGTGTACCACGACTGGCGGCTCCAGGCTCCGCAGGTATTTTAGGGCAAGCCCTGTCTATGGGGTTTTTAGAAATGCCCTCTAGAAGGACTATCCAGAAACGGATTACTCAAAACCACCGAACTTGAGGTGCAGGCCGGCGAAGGGTGCGCTCAGGTTGGTGCCTCCGAACAGGTCCAGGTCATTGTCGCTGCCTACGACGCGGTAGCCCGCGGCCAGTTCTATTCGCATGAAATCGGCTGCGGCGTATTGAAGCCCCAGATAGGGCGAGACCAAAAAGATCCGGTCGGGTCCGCAGTTGCAATCCAACGAGGTGCTGATGCTGCCCACTCCGGCGAAGGAGTTTACGGTTACCTGCAACTTGTTGTCCGGGTTGACGAAATACCCGAGCCAAAGACCGGCCTGCGCAAAACGAAGCGGAAAGATCACGCTGTCCTGAATTTCCGGATTGAAGAGCTTGCGCTCCACGTTGCCGAGCATGCTCATGCCGTAAGCGCCCACATAAAAATGCCGGTTGATCAACAACGCTCCGCCGGCGCCGAGGTTTGCGCGCCAGTCGCCGTCAAGCGGAGCGGCTTGAATCAGGGGCGCACCAAAGCCGTTCAGGCTGGTCTGGGCTTGCGAAAAAACAGCGGCGAAAAGCAGCAGCGCGAAAAAAAACTTCTTCATAGGGGTAAAAAAAGGGGAATGCCGAAGCAGAGTTAACACGAAATTAACCCTGGCAAAGTACATTGGCCCAAATTTCCCAGCATGACCCGCCAGATCTGGCCAGTTTCAAAAACGATGAACGCGAAAAACAAATCTATCCCGGTATCGGAACCCTGTGGCTCTTGGGCCAAACGCACCCTCTTCGCCTTCTGGTTAAGCCTGATGGTCGGTATGTCTGTACTGCAGGCGCAAAGCCACCTGGAGCCCTTCGCCCGGCAACAACCCGCGGTGCGAAGCGCGGCTGCAGCAGCGTTTGACCCGATTCTGGAGCCCTTTTACCACGGGGTGGCTTCGGGAGATCCGCAACCGGACGGCATCATCCTGTGGACGCGGGTTACGCCGGAGAGCGATGGACCCGTGGTGGTGAATTGGGAGCTGTCGCTTGATACCACCTTCAGCAGTCTGGTGCAATCGGGCTCGGTGACTACCGATTCCAGTGCGGATTACACGGTGAAACTGCCGCTGACCGGTTTAAATGACGGAACGACGTATTATTATCGTTTTCTGGCTTTGGGACGTTACTCCCTCATTGGCCGCACGCGCACGGCCGATCAGGACGCCGGGCAGCTCCGTTTTGCGGTGGTTTCCTGCAACAATTATCCCGCGGGCTACTTCAATGCCTTTGGCCGTTTGGCGGAGCGCAACGACCTGGACGCCATTGTGCACCTGGGCGATTTCATCTACGAATATGCCGAAGGCGAATACGGCGACGGTGGCGACGAAGGACGGCAGATGCTGGAGCCCGAGAATGAAATTCTGACCCGCAGCGACTACCGCCAGCGCTACGCCTGGTATCGTCTGGATCCGGATTTGCGCCGCGCCATGCAGCAACACCCCTTCATCTTTGTGTGGGATGATCACGAATCGGCCAACGATGCCTGGACCGGCGGTGCGCAGAACCACGATCCGTTGCTGGAAGGCGATTGGGCCCTTCGCCGCCGGGCAGCTGCGAAGGCCTATTTTGAATGGATACCCATCCGCGACGATGCCGACTACTCCATTTACCGTACCTTATCTTATGGTGACTTGGCCGAGTGGCGCATGCTCGATACCCGGTTGGAGGGTCGCCAGGAGCAGCTCACCGACCATACCGATCCGGCACTCTGGCTGCCCGACCGCACCTTGCTGGGCGAAGAACAGTTCGGCTGGTTTACCGACGGCCTCAAAAGTTCAACGGCACAATGGAAACTGGTGGGCAACCAGGTGGTCTTCGCCCCCTTGATTTTGGAGAATTTTGAATCCATTTATCCCGGCGTCCGCGATCAGTTTTTGGATGTATGGATGGGATACCCCGGCGAGCGCAACAAAATTTTGGACACCCTGGATCAACATAACATTGACGATGTTGTGTTTCTGACCGGCGACGTGCACATCAGCATTGCCATGGACGTGCCATTCTGGGACGGAGATAGCCTTTATTATGATCCGGCCACCGGCGAGGGCTCCCGGGCCGTAGAATTCGTGGTAACCAGCATTACCTCAGACAACTTCGACGAGATCGTCGGGGTCTTTTTGGCCAATCTCGTGGAGGAGTTGTTTTTGGGCGAAAACCCACAAGGGGTTTACAACGAATTTGACCAACACGGCTACTTTGTGCTGGACTTAACCCCCGCTCGTGCCCAGGCTGACTATTACAACGTGGCCAGCATTCTGGAACCCAGCACGTCGGAATCGTTTGATGAAGGCTGGTACACTCTGGCCGGCGAAAACCGCCTGCAGAAGGCCACGGCTCCCGCCCCCCCCAAACCCATCCAGGAAGTGCCGGCTCCAGACCCGACCCTGGCCGTTGGCCTGACGCCCCCCCCCGCCGCGCTGCAGGTCTGGAAAGCCTGGCCCAATCCGGCCGCGGCCGGCCGCATCAACGTTGCCTTTACCCTGAACCGGCAGAGTCCGGTGCAGGTGCGCTGGATCAGTAGCGGAACCGGCGCGGCCACCGAGCTCTACCAGGCCGACCTGGCCCCCGGCCACTACACACTGCAATTGGATCTGCCGCAAGCGGCCGAAGGCAGCGTCGGATTCCTGGAGCTGCGCTCGGGAAGCGAGACAAGGTTGTTGAAGGTGATGCGGTGATTCGCCCGGGCATCACTAAAACCCCATATCCTGCGTTACGCCCAAATTTTAACATCCTCATTTACAGCAGTAAACTCCGGTGTTAAAATTTGGGCAAGCCTTGTCTATGGGGTTTTATAGATGCCCTTATACACAGCAACAACGTGCTACCCGCCTTAACCCATCACCACCTTCCCCTTTTTGGCCGCCTTGGGACCGCGACCCTGCTCGTCCATGTCGAAGTTGTAGAGCAGATCGTAGTACTCGGTGGCCATGCGGTCGGAGTCGAACTGCGGGCACACGTCGCGCATGCTGTTCTTGACGATTTCCAGCCAGCGTCCGTTGCCGGAGTAGTAGGCGGGAATCAGCTCGTTCTCCAGAATGCGCATGAGGTTGCCGTGGTCCAGATCGTCCACCTGAGTCAGGGGTAGCTCGGTGTCGGCGGCGGGAATCAGGAAGCAGTTTTCGCCGTGGCGGGCAAACTCCGGAATCCATCCGTCGTCAATCGAGAAGTTGATGGCTCCGTTCATGGCGGCGGTCATGCCGCTGGTACCGGAGGCCTCGCGCGGACGGCGCGGGGTGTTCAACCAGACGTCGGCCCCTTCCTTCAGCAGTTTGGACAGGCCCATTTCGTAGCCGGTCAGCACGGCGCAGTTTTTGCGCTTGTAGGTGTACTTCTGGATGTGGTTGAAGGTGCTGATGGCGCCCTCGTCGCTCGGGTAGGGCTTGCCGGCCCAGATGATCTGAATCGGGCGATCCGTTTTGGACAAAATGGTATTGAAACGGGTCAGGTCGCGCATGATCAGGTCGGCGCGCTTGTAGGCCGCAAAGCGGCGTGCCCACACGATGGTCAGCACATCGGGGTCAAAGATTTTGCCCGTCTGGTCGGCCACAAACTCCATCAGCGCCTTTTTCATGATGCGCTTTTGAGCCAGGAGAGCCTGGTCGTCGCCGTCCTGGAAGGCGCGGTCCAACACCGGATTGGCCCAGTACTTCTTGTTCTGCGCATTGGTGATGCCCAGAATCTCGCAGCTTTCGTGCACGTCTTTCCACATGTCGCGCGACACTTCGCCATGCAATTGGCTCACGCCATTGGAGCGCTTGGAGAAGGTCAGGCAGGCGGGGGTGTAGCTGAGCGCGTGACCGTGCTGTTGGGTCAACTGGCGCACTTCGTCAATGTGCACATCGCCGAAAAAGCCCAGGCGGTTGAGCAGGTGAAAATCGTGCTCGTCGTTGCCCGCTTTTTCCGGGGTATGCGTGGTAAAGACCATGCGGCGGCGCACCTCGTTGATGTCGCGGTACTTGCCGTAAAGGTGAAAGGCCAGGGGAAGGGCGTGGCCCTCGTTGAGATGGTACACGTCGGCACCGCCAAGTGCTTCGATGACCTTCGCCCCACCGATGCCCAGAATGATGTTCTGCACCACGCGCGTTTCGTGGTTAGCGTCATACAGGCGGTCGGTGATGGAGCGGCCCAGGTGGTCGTTCTCTTCAATGTTGGTGGTCAGCAGGTACATGGGCACCGTGCCGAAGATTTCCGGGCGCAGGTATAGCGCTTTGACCAGCACCTGGTGCTGGTTGATGTACACCGGAACCAGAATGCCCGTTTCTTCCAGGAAAGGGTAGTACTTCTTCAGAAACTGGGGGCGCATGGTGCGGTCGTCGTTGCGCACCTGGTCGTAGTAGCCAAACTTCCAGAGCATGCCCACGCCAATCAGGTTCTGCCTGAGTTCATAGGCGCTGCGCATGTGCGAACCGGCCAGAAAGCCGAGTCCTCCGGAGAAAATTTTAAGCGGTTGATGGATCCCAAACTCCATGCAGAGGTAGGCCACGCGCTTTCCGAAACGCGGATCGGGCTCGTAGGGGTGGTTCCAGGTTGAGTAGGGCGTCATAAAGTCTAGGTTAATGAAAAACTTAGCGTACTAAGTACACTAAGTGCACAAACAGGGGGCTAATATCGGTCAAATGAAGCAATGTTGCACCGTTGACCGGCTTCCGGCAGAGGCTAGCGGCTAATTTTCGGTAGGTTTGACCCGCGGGAATAGCACAGGCTAAGCCTAAGTATTTACGCAGTTGCGCCCCTGCGGTTGCAAGAATCCTCCACCCTTTCGCCGACCAGCACCATCGCTCCATGACCCGCGCCTTTATCGTTGGCACCGCCCGCGCCGGCACCACGCTGCTGCAGGGCATGATCGGCAGCCATCCGGCCGTTTTTACCCTTCCAGAGACCCATTTTCTGGACAAAAGCCTGCCCAAACAGCCCGTTTTGCGCTTTTTCCGCGTCTTGGGCGAAGGGGACCGCCAGCGCGTAGCAAGTTTCTTGGCTACTTTTCTGACTACTCAGGGAGCCGCGGAGCTCGCCCAGGCCCTTCCCCCGGGATGGATTCACAACAAAGTGCGCTGGACCCGCAGCCTCCTGGCTATCCTGGACGAGCTGGCTGCGCGCCAGCAGAAAACGGCGTGGCTGGAGAAGACCCCCCTTCACCTGTATTACACGGACCTCTTGCAGGCGGCCGATCCCGAAGTGCGGATCATCCACATGCTCCGCGATCCGGTGGACAACATCGCTTCGCTGCTCGACGCCGGCCAAAAGCACGCCGATGCCTTTCGCCAGAACAGTCTGGAGAAAGCCGCCGCTCGCTGGGTCAAGGAATACAAATTGCAGGCCGCACAGATGGGCCGCACCGGACACTCCTTTGTGCGCTACGAACGCCTGGTGGATGACCCGGAACCAGTGTTGCGCCGCGTGCTGGATTTTCTGCAGTTGGATTGGCATCCGGCCGTTTTGGATTACGGGCGAAGGGCCGCCGACATCACCACAGCCTCGGAAACCTGGAAAAATCGGAACAGCGGTGAACTGGCGCGCTCCGGAAAAGCTGAACAGATACTCTCGGAGAAAGACTGCCTTTGGATTTTAGACCGAACCAAACAATACGGTATGGATATCTTTGACGCATGAGCCACCTGATAACCCTCCAAGTGCGCTGGTCTGACCTGGATCCGAACCGGCACGTCGCCAATACGGCCTATTCGAGCTACATGATTGAAGCCCGCATGAATTTTCTGCGTCAGGGCGGATTTGACAATCAGGCTTTTGCGCACATGGGGCTGGGCCCGGCCATCATTTCCGAAGAATTCCACTACCTGCGCG
>Ga0172372_10007254_pt1 | contig 14936 bp, 13 predicted proteins | sample LakKiv5m_2_FD_114544 | JGI IMG/M metagenome (GOLD analysis project Ga0172372, IMG submission 114544) | Freshwater microbial communities from Kabuno Bay, South-Kivu, Congo - kab_092012_9.5m | ecosystem: Environmental > Aquatic > Freshwater > Lake | place: Democratic Republic of the Congo...
ACGCAGGGTGTTAAAGAAAAAATAACAGCGTAAACCTTAATTCATTAAGGCATTGCGGACGCGGGTTCGATTCCCGCCAGGTCCACCAAAAGCATATTATAGCTCTTCAATGAGCACCATATCGATAAATTGGGTAGTATGCTTTTGGTGGAGATGGCCAGGTTTCGATTGGGTGAGAGTATTATTTTTATAAATATATGTATAGGAGAAACTATGCATTATTACATTTATAAAATAACTAATCTAATTAATAATAAAATTTATATTGGAGTTCATAAAACTAGCAATCTAAATGACGGTTATATGGGTTCTGGACAAGTTGTTAAAGATGCTATAGAAAAATATGGTATTGACAATTTTAAGAAAGAAATATTACAAGAGTTTTTATCAGAAGATGAGATGTATGATAAAGAAAAAGAACTTGTAAATATAGATTTTATTAAAAGAGATGATACGTATAATCTAGCAATAGGTGGTCTAGGACAATATGGTGGAAAATCATTTTCAGAGAAAATGAAATCTGATTTAGTGTTTGCAGAAGCATGGGCTAAACGAGTTAGTTTGCAAAATAAAGCGGGTAGAAAGGGTTCATTTAATGATCCAGAACATCATAAAAAAGTTATTAGATTATCAAAAACTGATGATGCAATTCAAAAAATGAAAGATACTATGAAAGAGTCTAATCATCAACAAGGTGAAAAGAATTCTCAATATGGTAAAAGATTTATGTGGATAACTGATGGTATATCTAATATAAAGTTAGATAAGAATTTAGATATACCGTTTGGGTTTGTTAAGGGTAAGACACAAAAAATTCGTTGAAGGTAGAGGTATGAGTTCAAGACGCGGGTTCAATTCCCGCCATCTACACTAAGGGTATTTGAAAAAGTATCTTTAGTGTGGGTGAACTGGAATCGATTGAGGTCAAAAGACTACTGGAGAATCGTGGAAATAACACGTTAAAGTTAAATTGAATCTAATCGCAAACGATGAAGTATTCGCATTAGCAGCCTAAGAAACTGCTTCGTCCGGGGCTAATCACCTTGTTACCCAACGATTAGGAAAGCACCTTCGGGTGCTTTCTTTTTGGTTGACATTTTGGTTAAATGATAGTATAATGTTACTTAATTACTTAGAAAGGCAATTATGAAAACATTAAAAGAAGCCTGGGGCAGCGAAGTTAAGTTTACACAAAGTTTACCAAATGCCCTCGATAATCTTAATAAGATCACCGCATTGGCTGGCTTGCCAACCGTTATTCGTGCGGTCAATGAATACAGTATCCCGGGTGGGTCAATTGACGTGGTGGGGTTTACTACTAAGGGCGAAGCTATCGTATTTGAGCACCAGGATTTAGGCGGCCGCGCCGATCAAACTCATGTAAACAAAACCGTAGGGTATCCACATAAGCTAGTAGATAAAGGAATCACAGTACTTGGTTCTGTGTTAATGTGTGAATCAATCGACGAACATTATGTAGACCAAATTAATCGTGAACGTAAGGAATATGTTCGCCGAAAATACAACGGACATAAAAATCTACACATTGTAAAGAGCCAATGGTCAGACGAGGGCGAATATGTCCCGTGTTTATTTAATGAATCAGAAATTATTAAAGTCGAAGATTCTCGCCCATTACGGTATTTTAAAGAATTTGTTAATGTATACGCACGTGAATGGAATATCCTTGGTGAACAAGATGACACAGGTCGAGCAAAAGGAACTATAACACTTTGGTTCCGTGACATTAGTCGAGGGTCTCATTATATTCATAAAACTAGCAAAGAAATGAAAGTTGGGGTGCATTTTGATAGTCCTACAGAAAAAGAAAAAGAACTAGTAGAGGGCTATAGCGGACGCCATAGTCAAAAGCGTAGTACCATTGAAGTTGTACTACCGTTAGATGCTAGCTCTAAAAGTATTTGGTTAACAGCTGAGCAAATTAAACAGTATATTAGAGAAAATGCTTGACATTTTGGTTAACTGGTAATATAATACAATTTGCAAGATAACAACTAAGAAAGAAAAATATATGAGCTATCCAGATAAAGATCCTAAAGAAATTTATGGCCAAGACCTTATTAAGGTATTTGGACCGCAGGCACAACGTAGACATATTAGTACATTAACTGCTCAAGAAAAGCAGGCTATCCTGGACAAAGTGCCCGACTACGTTGAAACCGATGATCTAGGCAATAGACCTAGCTTTTTTCAAATTACCAATAAGGTACTTTGGGTGCTACAGCAATCACAAGCACTCAATGGTATTGATTTAGATTGGTGTCCAACATTAGCTAACCGCGCTATGCGCAGGCATCCAGATCATTACTTTCCGGTAAGTAAAGCATATAAAAATAATTCAGTACAACGTGGTATATGGTTACGACACTTACTAAAAGATATCTTATTCCAATTTGACCCAAATCATGTGCTTATGGGCCTAGCACGAAAACTCACTGATGGCACAGCTAACTTAAATAACGGGCAACATCGTACTGTTGGTTGTATTATTATGGGAATTAGAGAAGTTCCAATCGAATGGGTAGACAGTGACTTAGAGAGTGTCGACGTAGACCTATATGCTACCGATAACTTGCACACCCTCTCAGCTAGTCCATTTGACGAGTTCCGCATTCAAGTACGCAGAAATCAAGTGCGTAAAGCAGAAGGTCGTACAGATCTTATTGCAGATGATATTAAGTGTGAACACATTTTTGATATTCATGCACGATATGGCAGTCGTTTTGTGGAAAAAGGTCAAGAAGAAACACTAGCACGTGAATGCACAGGTGTTGGTAACATGATCAAATATTACGATACATATGGTGCTGACATTTATGAACGTGCTGTTAGTATCTGTTGTAGTGTATTTTCTAAAGCAACATTGGCAACCGGTAATGCTTGGGGGTTAATGGAATTCTTACGTGAACAAACTAACAATGGTAGCTGGGAAAATCCTGCAGAATTAGATTGGGCTGTGCAACAAGCATTATTATACAAATACAGCGATCCAAAAAAGAGTGGCATGCACTTAGATATTAAGAAAGCATTTGCTGACTTTATAGACAATTCTAGCAAGGCAAACTTGTATATGGATTGTCCAGAACCTCGTAGAATCGCAGGCGGTATTCTTAAATTATGTAAAACATCTAGTCCGGATTTAACCTGGGCGCCAATTAACTATCAAGGTAGAGATGTACTAGATGCACTTAGATCATTTTACGTAATGCCTAAGGCTTAATATGATTCATGCTGAAATTAATCAAAATATACAAGCACGGCGTCTACATACCGGCAACGACGACGACACCTATTATAACGAATCGTTATACGGTTACGCTTGTACGAACTTTACAGACTCATACTTACTTTTTAAACTAGCTATCTACGGGTACTACATGAAGAAGTATAAATGGACCAAAGACCAAGCAGATTGGTTTATTGAAACTCAAAAAGAAAATTCGGTAAGTTGGTCCGACGGTGTCCACACATATTATTATGACTGGGCTAGAGGTAAAAACATAGTTACAAAAGACTATCTACATGTTCCTAATTTAGATCATATTATACCTAAAAGCCTTGGCGGAACCGATGCTCCTGAGAACATGCGTATTCGATGTCGTCGCGTTAACGAGAACAGAGGTAACACAAATTCTAATAAAGAACGTCGTGCTACTATTATTGATATGTTCAACGACATTGATGATAAAGAAGAGCAACGATCATTGTTAAATTATCTATCAAAACAGTTGACATAAATAATTCTGCTAGTGTATACTATATTAATGGTATAGGCCAGCAGTTTCGTGCCTATCGGGCGAAACACTTTTACTTGCTTAATTAAGGAGAACACAATGCAATTAAATCCTCTACACGACCGTGTGGTTGTAAAGCGTGAAAACGCTGACACAAAAACCGCATCAGGTCTAATCATTCCAGACAATGTCGCAGAAAAACCAGATCAAGGTACAGTGGTCGCAGTAGGACCAGGTAAACGTAACCCAAATGGTGATGTTATTCCTATGAGTGTTAATGTAAACGATCGGGTACTATTTGGTAAGTTTGCAGGTCAACAGGTTAAGATCAAAGGCGAAGAAGTTTTGATCCTAACAGAAGAAGAAATCTACGCAGTTATTGAGGAGAAATAAGATATGGCAGCTAAAGACGTAAAATTTGGCGAGAGTGCTCGTCACGCAATGATCAACGGTGTTAATGTATTAGCAGACGCTGTTCGAGTAACACTAGGACCAAAAGGTCGTAATGTAATTATTCAGAAAGCCTACGGTGCACCACACATTACCAAAGATGGTGTAAGTGTAGCTAAAGAAATTGAATTAAAAGACGCACTTGAAAATATGGGTGCGCAGATGGTAAAAGAAGTAGCTAGCAAAACGGCAGACCAAGCTGGTGATGGTACAACTACTGCTACTGTTCTAGCCCAGGCTATTGTTAAAGAAGGCAACAAGGCTGTGGCCGCAGGTATGAATCCAATGGACCTAAAACGTGGTATTGATCTTGCTACAACTGCTATCGTAGCAGAACTTGCTAAGATTTCAGTTCCCTGTGAAACAACAGAGTCAATTGAACAGGTAGGTACAATCTCAGCAAACAGCGACAAAGAAATTGGTGGCATTATTGCTAAGGCAATGGAACATGTTGGCCGTGATGGTGTTATTACTGTTGAAGATGGCAAATCATTAGCAATGGAACTTGAAGTACAAACCGGTATGCAATTTGATCGTGGCTATCTTAGCCCCTATCTGATCAATCAACAGGATAAACAGGTAGCTATCCTAGACAATCCTTATATCTTGTGTTTTGATAAGAAAATTTCAAACATCAAAGATATTCTTCCTGTACTAGAAGGCGTGCGTACAGCGAACCGTCCATTGTTTATTATCTGTGAAGACCTAGAAGGTGAAGCACTAGCTACCTTAGTTATTAACAAGATGAAAGGTGTTATTAGCGTATGTGCTGTTAAAGCACCAGGGTTTGGTGATCGTCGCAAAGAAATGTTACAAGATATTGCTATCCTAACCAACGGTAAAGTTATTACTGAAGAACTAGGTATGAAACTAGAAGATGTTACTGTAGCTGATCTAGGCAGTGCTGCTCGGGTTGAAGTAAGCAAAGATAATACAATTATTATCGACGGTGCCGGCGCACAAGCTGATATCGATGCTCGCGTTGCTACAATCCGCACACAAATTGAAGCGGCTACTAGCGACTATGATAAAGAAAAACTTCAAGAACGTGTGGCTAAACTAGCTGGTGGTGTAGCGGTTATTTCCGTCGGGGCAGCAACTGAAGTAGAAATGAAAGAGAAGAAAGATCGTGTTGACGATGCTCTACATGCTACACGTGCCGCAGTAGAAGAAGGTATTGTTCCAGGTGGCGGTGTTGCTCTTATCCGCGCTAAACAAGCTGTGTTAGGCTTAAAAGGTCAAAACCACGATCAATCAGTGGGTGTTGATATCGTTCTACGTGCTATCGAAGCACCATTGCGTAGTATTGTAGAAAACGCAGGCGGTGAGGCTAGTGTTGTAGTTAATAGTGTAGCCAACGGTACTGGCAACTACGGCTTTGATGCTAGTGATGATACCTACGGTGACATGTTGGATATGGGTATTGTAGATCCAACTAAAGTAACTCGTTGTGCATTACAAAATGCCGCGGGTGTCGCTGGTCTGTTATTAACTACGGACTGTGCGATTAATGAACTTCCTAAAGAAGAACCAGCTCAACCACAAATGGGCGGAATGGGAATGATGTAACAAAATCCCACAAAATAGCGGCTACGGCCGCTATTTTTTTGGCTATGGTTTAGATAAATAACTGTAATTAGCTATTTTTTGGGGAATATGGAACCATGGCAAATCAGAATTTCGTAGTACATAACGGCCTTACAGTTGGGGCCTTGACAATCGATGCAGCAACAAGTAACGTAGCACTTCCAGTAGGTAAACAAATCTTAATTGGTAACGTTCTATTACGTGATAATGGTGACGGTAAACTATCTCTTCGTGACGCAACTGACAACAACGACGCGGTTATTGTAGCAACAGTTAGTGCACCAAGTGTTACACAAGGTAACATTCAAATTGGTACTAACCACATTGAAAGTATTAACTCAAACGGTCCAATCAGCCTACGCCCAAACGGCACAGGGCCATTGGTGTTTGCGGCAAACTTAATTTCAGCAGGTAAAGGTGGTGCAGATTTAACAATCGCAACTGGCCTAGCGATGCCAACAGAATATGGTGTTACTTATGCTAATGCTAATATTCAATTAAGTCCAGGTCGTGATGGTCTATATAGTGGTAACGTTCGTGTTACACAAACAACCGCAGCAAGTGGTCCGGCTACAGGTGCCTTCCAAGTTATGGGTGGTGCAAGTATTGCCAAAGACCTATGGGTAACAGGTAACGTTTATACTGCTAACTTGATCGCAACAACCTATGGTCAATTAACTGTTAACGATCCGTTGCTATACTTAACAGCTAATGTTACATATCCTTATAGTTACAATATTGGTTTTTACAGCCAATTCACAGGCGGTACAGGCAACACATATCAACACACTGGTTTTGTGCGTGATGATGCTGATAATCAATGGAAATTATTTAGTAATGCTCCAGAACCAACTGCTGGTGAAGTCAACTTCAGCGCAGTGGTTTGGGACAACCTTGTAGCAGGTAACGTATTACCTGGTATTAGTAACTTGGCCACATTAGGTAGCAGTACCTACTGGTGGCAAAAAACTTGGTCAGTAGCTGTTAATGCACAATACGCTGACTTGGCAGAAAATTACGTAGCTGACGCTGTATATGAACCAGGTACAGTCTTACACTTTGGTGGTGCAAATGAAGTATCATTATGCGACACAGACATGTGTACTCGAGTAGCAGGTGTTGTTTCTACAGATCCAGCGTACTTGATGAATGCTGTACAGGAAGGTGAGTTCATTGTTCCTGTAGCACTTACTGGTCGTGTACCAACTAAAGTTATAGGTCCTGTTAAGAAGGGTGATATGATGGTATCAGCAGGAGGCGGTCGCGCTCGTGCAGAATCGCATCCACGTGTAGGTTCGGTAATTGGTAAAGCTCTTGCTGATTCAAATGGTGACGCAGTTATTGAAGTAGTTATTGGTAAACACTAATCTTAAATTAGTAAAAACTTAGGACCTTCGGGTCCTATTTTTTTGATAAATACACTAAACTTTAAGAGATCGAAATGGCTTTAACTCGCGCAAAGATAAATCAACTTGATACTGCAATTGAATGGATCGTTGACCCACTAATTCTAGTCAATGCTAGATCAACGCTTGCAAATACAGACATTGGGTTCGTCTTTAATCGTGACAGTGGCACAAGTTCTAATGTTGCGCTATATTGGAACGAATCAACTGATAAACTAACAGTTGCATATACTACAGATACTGGATTGCCTAATAGTAATATTTCACTAACCAGATATGCTAACGTAGCTGCTGATTGGTATTTTGGTAATCTTGCAGGCGGCACAACTAATAACATTTATGTTAGTGCTAATATATTACCCACAGGCAATGCTGTTTATAACTTTGGTAGCCCAACCGCTCGATGGAACGTTGGATATTTTAGTGCAGGTACCATTGATTTAGGTGGTAGTCAGATCAGTGTTGACCCTGCAGAGGGTTTTAAGTTTACAGTGGGCGGTACAGGTACACCTACATACTTAGCAAGTAACGGTTTAGTCGCTGGATCAAGTTTAAGCTCATTAGGGCAAATTACTGGTGGTAGTGGATTATCTGTTGTAGGCGATGTTAACGCCGGAGCAAATGTATTAGCAAGTCAAGTTTCAGCAGGATCAGTAATTACTACAGGTGTAATTAATGCAGGCGGCAACGTATTAGCACGAACAGGTGTATTTAATCTACTACAAGTTAATGGTAATACCAGCATAGGCGCAGTCACAACGCCAGGTACGGGACATAGTATTATTGGTAACGTTGTACAAAGTGGTGCTGGCACTGTTTATTATAACACACCTGGCAACATCATGGCCGCAACTGGACGTTTTGGTTCTGTTCTATCGGATGGCTTAATTAATACTTCGGCCAACATAATGGCTGCAACTGGCCGCTTTGGTACTGTCTTATCAGATGGATTCATTAATACCTCAGCCAATGTAAGTGCCGCATTACACACAGGTGGTAGTGTAGTAGTTAGTGGGTTAATCAACACAGCGGCTAATATTTTATCCAGCCAACTTACTGTATTTGGTAACGCAACCATAGGTGCTATATCTACAGCAGGCGCAGTACACAGTGTTGTAGGCAACGTTCAACAGTCAGGTGCAGGAACCGTATTCTTTAACACACCGGGCAACATTATGGCGGCTATTGGTCGCTTTGGTAGCATCAGCACTGACGGTTACATTAATACTTCAGCAAACATAAGTGCCGCACAATTAAATGCAGGGCAAATTAATACCAGTGGTAATTTATTAGCAACAGCTGGTGTGTTCAATGGACTAACCGTTAATGGTAACGAGTCAGTGACTGGTTATTTGAATGTAACCGGCAATATTATTGCTACCGCAGCAGAACTAGGCAGTGTAGAATCAGCAGGTGTAGTTTATGCCAATGGTTCAGCGGCTACTACTTCTACAACGTCTGGCGCATTAAGAACCAGCGGTGGTGCAGGTATAGCGGGCAATACTGTAATTGGCGGCATTTTAACAGTTGGACAATCTGCTGGTATCAACGTAGCGGCATTTACAAATACTTCAGGCTGGTTTGCGGGATCAGCAAACAGTTGGGTGCAGTTTGGCATTCAAAATACCAACACAGATGTTGGTGCTAGTACTGATCTTATCGCTTACGCACCAAACGGTGACAATACCAGCGGATGGATTGACCTTGGCATTACCGGACAAAACTTTACAAATCAAGGTGGGCAATATGCAATCACCGGTGCAAACGACGGCTACTTGTTTATGTCAGCGCCTAGCGGTGCTGGAACTGGCGGTAACCTATTTATTAGCACAGACAGTACCGGGTTATACAACGACATTGTATTCTCAACTGGCGGATTTAACCAAGGTCAAGAGCAGGCACGTTTTAAAGCAGGTATCGGTTTAAAACTTATTCAAGGCACCCCAAGTACTAACCCATCAACTGGTGCTCTACAAGTTGTAGGTGGTGTGGGTATTGGTGGTAACTTAAATGTACAAGGTGACATCAGTCTAGCAGGTAATATTTACTTAACTGGTAATGCTATTCAATTTAACACTAATAGTTTAAGTATCAGTGATAGCTTAATTTATCTAGCAGCAGACAATACTGCAGATGTACTCGACATTGGTTTTGTAGGCTCATTTACTAATCCAGGATATCAACATACAGGATTTGCTCGTGATGCTACTGACGGTACTTGGAAATTGTTTGCTAATGTGATTCCAGAGCCAACTACAACCATTGACTTCACTAATGCTTGGTATAGTAACTTACGCATAGGCAACTTAACTGCGGTTTCTGCAGGATATAGTGGCAATGTTACTGCTGCATATTTAATTGGTACCTTAGGTACCGCGGCGCAACCAGCTATTACTAGCGTTGGTACTTTAACATCATTAGCAGTTGCAGAAACTATTACAGCAACAGGCAACGTTACAGTAGGTAACTTACTTGTACCCACTGGTTCGGGGCGATTTAATGGCCAGTTTAATGAAACTACAACCACAGCTGGTGTGTATGTAGGTAATGCTAGTCCAAGTGCACCTACACCGAGAGTTGGTTTCTTTAATGGTGTGGCAGCTCAAAATTGGCAGATAGACAATAACTACGGCACGTTCCGCTGGTTTACTCCCGGCACTGTTAGAATGCAGTTAGACCCCAACGGCAATCTTGCAGTTAATGGATTAACTACTATAAACCCAGGTTCAACAAGCACAGACAGTGCTCTTGTTATAGCTGGTAGCGTTACTAAAGGCGGTGCAGGATATCACGATTTCTTACGTGTAACTAATGGTGGTGGTGGTACAAACATTAACAAATGGTTCCGCGTAAACGATGTTGGATCGTTAGAAATTATAAACAGTGCCTATAACGCTATCCCGTTCGCATTAACTGACGGCGGCATACTAACAATATCTGGTAATATTAACGCAGGCAGTTTGACTATTTCCGGTGCTCAACACGTACTAAACGGTAATGTACAGATTAATGCCATTGGCGGCTTACAGATACCTGTAGGCACTACCTTACAACGTCCAGGTAGTGGTATTGCTGGACAAATACGGTTTAACACTGATACTAACGGTTTTGAGGGTTATTCAAACGTTTGGGCCGCTATTGGCGGTGGGGGTGGTGGTAGTACTCCTGGCGGCGTAACTACAACTATGCAGTACAATAGTGGTGGCGCACTTGGTGGCATCGCTACAATGAACTACATTGTAGCGAACGGTGCTATCATCATTTCAACTGGTACTAGCAGTACTAGCACTGCTACAGGTGCACTGCAACTCATTGGTGGTATGGGTATCACTGAAAATATTAACGTTGGTGGTTATGTTAAGGTTACTGGCGCCGTTAATACTTCAGCAAACGTCTTAGCGAGTCAGGTAAGTGCTGGTTCTGTAGTGACCACAGGTGTTGGTAACTTTGGTGGTAACGTATTAGCAAGTGCTGGTGTGTTTAATGGATTAACTGTCAATGGTAACACCACCATTGGTGCTGTTACTGTAGCAGGCGGTGTACACAGTGTTGTGGGCAATGTTTTACAAACTGGCCCGGGTACTGTATTTTTCAACACTACAGGTAATATTAGTGCTAGTGAGATTAAAGCACCAACAATCTATTCAGGTAATATTGGCACAGTTAGCGGGGCACTATATCTCCAAGGTACTAGCACAGCTGATGTTATTATAGCAAGTAATTCTGAACTAATTATCGACAGCACTACAGCTGCAACCAGCACAAGCACTGGCGCTGTTCGAATCCGCAATGGGGGCTTAAGTCTAGCTTCGGGTAACATCGTTGTAGGTGACAAAGTACATATTAGTGGCAACCGACCGTCAACATCAACAAATAGTGGTGCATTAACTATCAACGGTGGTATGGGTATTGATGGTGCTATTTACGTCGGCGGTACATTGAATACCGCAGGCATAGTACCAACAACAAGCAATACTTATTCAGTTGGTTCTAGCACCGCTTGGTATAGTGCATTCTGGGGCAAAGCTGTTAACGCGGCCTACGCTGACTTGGCTGAAACCTACTCCTCAGACCGTGACTATATTCCAGGTACTGTGTTGGTATTTGGTGGCGTGAAAGAAGTTACAATTTCAACAGAATCACACGATCCAGCAGTCGCAGGCGTAGTATCTACAAACCCTGCGTACCACATGAATGCTCAGGCAGAAGGTGTAGCAGTTGCACTACAAGGTCGTGTACCAACTAAAGTAAAAGGCCCAGTGCGCAAGGGTGACCGTGTAGTTGCTAGTAGCATACAAGGTGCTGCTGAACGTTTAGACATGACGAAATATCAGCCAGGTTGTATTATTGGTAAAGCACTTGAAGATATTACTGATGATAGTATCCAAACCATCGAAGTTGTAGTTGGCCGACTATAAAATCACTTGACAATTTATTAAAAAGACTGTACAATACGCTTATACTTAATTAATAGGCGTATTTATGGATCAACCTTGGCAAGTAATTAGCGCATTAGAAACACACAATCTCCGCACAAACAAAGAACAAATCATTGAGGCGCAAGTACAAGCTCAGAACACAGAGTTCTTTGAGGGCTGTCGTCTTGCCTTAGATGCTATGGTTACTTTTGGTGTTAAAGCTGTATCTGAGTCGACAGCAGATGGTACAGGGTTAAGTTGGACCGGTTTCCGACAACTTGCAGACGCATTAGCCAATCGCCAGCTCACAGGTAACGATGCCCAAACAGCTATTGCCCATGCACGTATGAAAGCAACCAAAGAACAATGGAATCTTTGGTACCGCCGTATTTTAATCAAAGACTTACGCTGTGGTGTAAGTGAGAAAACTATCAACAAAGTAGTGGAGAAACTCAATGCTAAAGATTACATTATTCCTGTGTTTACTTGTCAACTTGCTCATGATTCTGCCAATCACGAAACTAAAGTGGCAGGAGAAAAACTTGTCGAAGTTAAGCTCGATGGAGTACGTGTTATTGCTATTGTCTATCCAAACGGCGCTGTTAGTCTTTTTAGCCGTAACGGTAAATCGTTGGCAAACTTTCCATTGGTTGAGCAACAACTAGCACGTCACGCTTTTATGTTTGCTGAACCAGTTGTACTAGATGGCGAAATTATGTCAGCAAGTTTTCAGGATTTGATGAAGCAGGTGCACCGTAAAAGTGATGTACAATCAACTGATGCTGTGTTAAACTTGTTTGACTTGGTTACACTTAAAGAGTTTCAAGAAGGTAAAGGCAAGCATAGACAAATTGATCGTAGTGTTACCCTTGCGGCTTGGTACCAGCAAGTTGCAGAACATGCGCCTAATATCACTGTGGTAGGACAAGAGCTTATTGATTTGCGTGAACCTGCAGGGCAAGCACGATTTAAACAGATCAATCAAGAAGCTATTGCTGGCGGCTATGAAGGTATCATGATTAAAGATCCAGAGGCTGTGTATGAATGTAAGCGTAGCGTAGCATGGCTTAAACTTAAACCATTTATTGAAGTAACCCTGGAGGTTAAAGATGTTGAAGAAGGAACTGGCAGGAATGTGGATCGTCTTGGCGCTTTGGTCTGCGAAGGTGTGGATGACGGCAAAGCCATACGTGTTAATGTTGGCAGTGGGTTCACTGATGGGGATCGCACTGGGTTTTGGGCAAGTCGCGATCAGTTGGTCGGGCAACTAGTAGAGGTTCGTGCAGATGCTATTACGCAAAATCAAGATGGCACTTACTCGCTACGCTTTCCTAGGTTCCTCCATTTTAGGGGTTTTGAAATTGGCGAAAAATTATAAACTAGCGCAGGACGCTAATAAAAGTGTAGTTTACGGGGCGTTATTAGAAATAACAAAGAATCCACGCCTATGGCGACACAGTGATGTTGGGCGTGAATACAGCTACTTAACCAAAGAAGGTTATGAAGTCATTGGTGATCTCATGCAGGACATTCTACGTACTGTAGATTCGTTGGAGCAAAAAGTCGTTGAGCAAAAGGCTAAAGAAGTTGTTTGGCGAGAGCTTGGCAAGGAACGCGACTAATGTTATTAGGTTGGGATAGTGACGCATTTACTGAATCAAAAGAAAGGAATCGTATGATTTTAACTCGTAACGAAATTATTGAAGCACTACAAAACGCAAACTGTACAGTAAAGTTTACTAAGGTGAACGGCGAAGTACGTGAAATGCCTTGTACTTTACGTGAGGATATTGTGCCAAAATACGAACACAAAACTGAACGGCCCAAACAACCAAATGAATCTGTACTAAGTGTTTGGTGTTTAGACAAACAGGCTTGGCGTAGTTTTAGAGTTGATAGCGTACAAGAAGTACGTATTGACTTTGGAATGCCTAGAATTTTGTAATTTTTGGCAAAAATAGGCAAAAAAGTAGTTGACAACCAACGAAAAAGAGTGTATTATATATGCTCATGCTTAGGAATTTAAGCTAGTTTTAAGTTCTTTATAATTAAATGGAGATGCAATAACATGGCAAATTTAGCTAAAGTAACAAATCAAAAAGCGTTCTTAGAGAAATATCTACGTGGTACAGGTCGTACATTATCTGATGCACAAGCACGTGCAAACTACGGTATTAACAAATTGTCAGCTCGTATTTCAGAAATGCGTGATGCTGGTTTGGTAATCTACACTGATGAAAACTCAGCAGGTAAAGCAACATATCGTATTGTTGCTCGTGACGTTAAAGGTTCACGTGCTGCTAAGTTCACTGCTTAATTAGAATTTAAGCTGATTAAAAAGCCCGCAAATTGCGGGCTTTTTATTGTCTATAACTTGTTAAAGCATGATTGGTGTTGGACTAATACCTGCCGAAGTTAGAGTAAAGTATTGGCTAATATAGCTTACTCCGTGTGCAGATTTCCAAGATGCTAAATCAGCTATTAAATCTGCATCTGTACATCTATAAGTTGACAGATATGTGTTTAATGCTGTTTCGTCAGCAAATAACATCGTTACGTTTCGTTCTCCCATTGCCAGAGCATGTTGCCTGTTATATTCGTTTAATGAGTTGAACCAATCACTAGCTGCAACTGACGGCGGAAATAGACCTGCGTTAGTTGGGTCATCTACTGTGAATACATATAATATAGCCATTTTAAATTCCTTAATTAGCAATATAATTATTTATCTGATTGACAAAATTATCAAATGAATGTATAATGCACTTATTAATAACAAATATGGCATTCTATTATGGCTCAAAATACTAAATTATACATTGGAATAGGACTAGCAGTTTTTAGTGCGAACGCACTATATCATTCAATTAGTGACCGTATTAGTAACGTAGAAGAGCAGGTTGCTGGTATGCGGGATGATGTGCAAGAAATCAAACAAATTGTACTAGCTCGTGCGCCAATTAAAATCCATTACAATAAGAATGACGCAGAATGTCTGGCTCGTAATATCTATTATGAAGCAGGCGTTGAGGACATGGCTGGTAAGATTGCTGTGGGTAATATTACTATTAATCGAGTTAAAACCAAATATTGGGGTACACGTATCTGTGACGTTGTTTATAGCAAAGACCAATTTAGTTGGACTAAAGAAAAGAAACGTGCTTGGGTAGAGTTAAAAGGACGTGCATGGGCAGACTCAAAAGCGGCTGCCGAGGCTGTGTTAAACGGACTTAAAGTTAAGCAATTAGATTCAGCACTTTACTATCACGCAGATTATGTTAAGCCTGCTTGGCGTGATAACAGTAAACGAGTACTTAAAG
>Ga0172372_10007256_pt1 | contig 14932 bp, 10 predicted proteins | sample LakKiv5m_2_FD_114544 | JGI IMG/M metagenome (GOLD analysis project Ga0172372, IMG submission 114544) | Freshwater microbial communities from Kabuno Bay, South-Kivu, Congo - kab_092012_9.5m | ecosystem: Environmental > Aquatic > Freshwater > Lake | place: Democratic Republic of the Congo...
CTCGAACCGCTTCACCGTCTACAAGGACCCCTACTTCCCCCGTAACAAGATCCTCATCGGTTACAAGGGCGGCAGCTACCTCGAGACCGGCTACGTCTACGCTCCTTACGTGCCACTCATCGTCACTCCCACCATCTTCGCTCCCGAGGACTTCACCCCACGCAAGGGCGTGATGACCCGCTACGGGAAGAAAATGGTCCGCAGCGACTTTTATGGTACAGTCACGTGTCTTGACATGAATATTATATAGTTGAATGTAATCTAATTCGTAAGAACTAGATTCAACTATATAGGTGGCGCCTCTCTAACAGGAGGCGCCACTTTTATTTTGTCTTCATGTAACATTCATATAGATATGAATATAATATGTGTATGAAGAACTGCAAGATCTGTGACAAGACATTCGTTCGCCTAGCCTCGCACGTCTCATCTGCACATGAGATCACGTATGAGGCGTACCTACTGACACACGAGCATGGTGGTATAAATCCGAAGTGTGAGTGTGGGTGTGGTCAAGATGCGCCTTTCTCAAAATCGCAAGGCATGAGGTTCCTAAGATACATTCACGGTCACTCAGCGAGGATTGAGGGGCGCTTAACTGCTGAATCTAAGACTAGAATTGGTGCTAAGAATCGTGAAAATTTGGTACGTTATTACGATGAAAATAGAGAAAAAGCTCTAACACGGGCAGAGTTAATGAGGACTCATATAACAACCGAGGTCCGGCAGCGTTCAGCCAGAACAAATGCAGAGAATTGGCAGAAACCTGAGTCTGCAGAAAAGAGAAAGCGTCAAACTGACCGTGCCATCGACCTCCTCGAGCAAGGAAAGATCGGCCCCCAAGCACCCTACAAGGCCGAGTGGAAGCTCAATCCCTTCACGGGCAAGGAGGAATACATGCACTCCTCCTGGGAAACCCGGTTCTTGGACACCTGCGTCGAGAAGGACATCCCGGTCACCAAGCAGCACGGGATCCGCATTCCCTACGTCGACCCAAACGGCGTGGAAAGGACCTACGTCCCCGACTTCATCACGCTCGACGGCAAGACGCTCTACGAGGTGAAGGGCTACGCGTCACCTGTCGATCGAGAGAAGTGGCGTGCCACGATGCGCTGGTGCCTCGACAACGACGCGCATCTTGAGGTTGTCAATTACGGGTGATCTGGATAATGCTGTCAATAAATCACGCAGCGTATCTGCGTGCTGTCTGAATAAATCTTAGCATCATCGATGATGTGTAATGTGTTATTCTTGCGACTGATGCTGGGATTTAACTGGTTTCACTTAGCAGTGATATTTAATGATTATAGGAGAAAATTATGGGAAGACGTTGGTGGCAAAAAGAGGCAAGAGCAAAAGCAGAGCAAGAGCGACGCGATGCTAAGCAGGCTGTTGTGTCGAGCGTTGAAGTTGTAGAAGTTGTAAGCTCTGAGGCACCGCCCACCGAAGAAAATGATCAACATGACACACACGCAGTTGAGAGCGTCATTGCAGCAGCGGTCGAAGAGCTGACGCAGGCTGTTGAAGATTCAAGCTCAGATGTGCAAGAAATTGTTGCAGACGATGCAGCTGACCAGCAAGATGAAGATGTTCAAGTTCCTGGCATCACTATTACACAAGCCGTCAACCCACCATTTAGCAGCAATAAGAAAAAGCGTCGTCGGTGATGTTAGGAAAACTGCGTCAGGTAATTCGTGCAATCCTGCAGGAAAGAATTGTCGCTCTTCCTGGCGGGAAATGGGCTGTTTATCCCAAGAAAGGTGGCAAGAGATTGGGCACGCACGACACAAAATCTGGCGCACTTCGGCAGCTTGCCGCGATAGAAATATCTAAGAAAAGACGCGGCAAACGCTGAACACGACTTCATGTTTTTCATTGGGCACGATACTTACTAATTGTAGGAACGTGCCCAATGTCTACTTTTGCAACAACAGCAAATCCCACACCGTTTGGCGTGTTTGATCTAGAGACAGACTTCATTGGAGATGCTGATAAAATCATCACATTTGTCAAAAGAAAACTTGGCGACGATGTGCTGTCGGTCGAGCTTACAAAAAAGCAGATATGGGCAAATTTTGAAGAAGCGTGCTTCGAATACGGATCAATTCTCAACCAGTATCAGGCAAAAAGCCAACTTGTCAATTGGCTAGGATATGCGACTGGCACGCTGTCAGGATCAGAGAATCTGTATCCTAGAGAAAGTTTAGAGTTTTTAACACGATTCGCCGAACCATACGCGTCAGAAGCAGATGTGGGAGGTTCATACAACCAAATCTCAGGGTCCATACCCCTTGAAGCAGGACGGCAAGATTACGACATCTACAATGAGCTTGTTGCTGCCGATGGAACAAAAATCATCAGCGCATCTTTGAATACGATGGGTGGCAAGATGAGAATTAGCGAAGTGTTCCACTTCTCACCGCAAGCAGCCTATCGCTTTTTTGACACAACGTCAGCCATCAACTACTTAAACAACTCATTTTCGTTTGAATCTTTTACGCCTGAGACGATTTTTTATGTTCTTCCCGTCTTTGAAGACATTCTTAGAGCAGGACAGCTTGATCTATCAAATAGAGTTCGTCGATCAAATTACTCATACAAAGTCATTGGATCGCAGATAAGAATTTATCCGATGCCTACTCGTATTACAGAACCCATGCCACGTCTCTTCATTCGTGTTAAATTTATGCAGGACCCTGTGCGACCTGCGTTCGCCGATCGATCAATTTACGGTGTCTCAAATCTGTCAAACATTCCGTTTGGAAATTTGCAATATAATCGAATCAACAGCATAGGCCGCCAGTGGATACGACAATACACGCTTGCGCTGTCCATGGAAACACTCGGCTTGATTCGCAGCAAAATGGGGACGTTGCCAGTGCCTGGTGGAAATGTGACGCTCAATGGCGCAGATCTCGTCTCCAAGGGCAGAGAAGACAAGAAAGAATTCATCACAAAGCTTAAAGAAATGCTTGACACAATGACATACGACAAGCTCATTGAGCAGCAGGCCACCCGATCAGAAAATTTAAGCAAACAATTGAAATTTATACCTCCGCCAAACGGCAAAGCAATTTTCACGGGGTGATGAATGGCACGTCTCTTTATAGCAGAACGCGAGATGAATTTCGTCAACGACATCATGAAAGAGGTCGTCAAGGACGTTATCGGTCAGAAAATTTACTATTACTCAATTTCAGAAATAAAGTCACGCGTGCACGACGTCTACGAAGAAGCACCCAACAAGATCTTCGAGAACCCAATTGAGATCGACGCGCTTGTCAAATACTCGGGGCAAGAGGTCAAGACTAATCGATTTGGCTCAGAAGAATACTACAACATCGAGTGCTACATACAAGTTCGCGATCTCATCGATAAGCAAATCAATGTGAAGGAAGGCGACTTCTTCTCTTACGGCGACACATTCTTTGAAATCACTAAGGCACCCAGAACAGACGTCATTTTTGGGCAAATCGAGCACAAAAGCTACATCACTGTATCAGGCAAGCAGGCACGCAAAGGTCAGTTCATCACAAAAGTGCTGGGCCCAACATCAGAAGAGTATTCAGATGCAGATGCAGTGCAGACAACATTCGTTCAGCAACGTGGCTTTGAAGAGAATCGCCTTGGAAAGACGGGTGATGTCCGCGACCTTCAAAAGAACGGCGTGCTTGATGCTCCGATCACAGGCCCAGCTGAAGTTTCTCCTCGTGGCGACCCACAGAACGTCGGATCAGCATTCTATGATGAGACATAAACATGGCTGATAAACTTAAGACAGGCTACGAAGGCACAAATGTTCCAGAAGATTTTTCAATTCCATCAGTTGGGATTGAAGATATTGATCGCGCTGTCTTTGATCTGTTCAACACGCATCTTGCATTTGAGACAAAAGTCAATAATCAGACAAATCGAGTGCCTGTCATCTTCGCGTCAGGTGAGAGATTTGCGCTGACTAGGCGTGACAATCCGCTTCGTGACAAAAATAATGTGCTCATTTTGCCTCTAATTTCAATCAAGAGGGGCGCAATTGGTCACAAGACGCAAGCCGACGTCTTTGGAACGGCAATCAGTATCCGCAAGACAGGTGATTACTACATCAAGAAAAGATTGGATAAGAGTGATCGCGACTACCAAAAAGTTGTCAATAATTTGCGATTGAAAAATCAGAAAGATGTTGCAACAAGAAGCCATATTGCAGTTACAAGCACGTCACCTGGCACGGAGGCCGTTGTAGGCGAAGTTGCGTCAAGACGGCAGGGCGGACCGCTGTCCTTCAGAGACCCACAAAAATTTAAGCTATTAGATAACGATCTCACAAACAACATCTACGAGTATATCACAGTTCCATATCCTAAGTTCGTTGGTGTTTCTTACAACGTCGTCTTCTGGACGCAATACATGCAAGAGATGAATCAGTTAATCGAGACGTTCATGATGAAATTTGACGGTCAAGCACCTGAGTTCATTCTTGAAACAAATAAAGGTTATAAATTTACTGCTTTTGTGCAAAATACTTTCACAAATAATGATAATTTTGATGACTTTACAAGTGACGAGCGCATCATCAAGATGAGCTTTGACATCAAAGTGCCGGGTTATATTATTGCACCCGTTCATCCTGGATTGCCGTCACCGTATCGTAGATTCATCAGCGCACCGCAGATAAATTTTGAAGTTTGGGAACAAAATGCACCCTTGGCGTCAGAGCCTATTGCAAATAGTGCAAGTGAAATTATTAACAAATTTACTCTGACAGATGTCACGACGCTGAACGGCGATGGTAATGAAGTTACGCGCCGGGGAGAAGAAACTTTGCGTGTGATAGAAAATATCAAGAACCCATTTGACGGCCAAGCCCAGGCCAAGTATTTAAAAGTCACATCTCGAGTGCCCAAAGCGGGAGAGACGATACTTACTGCACAGAAGATCAAGAAGATAGATACCATCGAGTGAGCTTTTAGCCCAGAGACAGGATAGTTATATTCGGCTTTAAAGTCGGAGTAATGATGGCAGAGACAACTTTTCGGTCACCCGGGTTCTTCGAGCAAGAGATTGATCTAACATCTCCAGCGGCACCGGGTGTGACTGGCGTTCCAGTCGGTGTGATTGGAACAGCTGAAATTGGCCCAGCGTTCGTCCCAGTGACGGTTGGTAATGCCAGCCAGCTGCAGCAGGTCTTTGGTGCACCTCGCGCATCTGACGTTGGCTTACAGGGCGCAAGCCAGTATTTAGAGAACGGAACGGCATTGACATTCGTGAGAGTGCTCGGTTGCGGTGCAAATTCTACGACGTCAGATTTTACCACAACAACAACACAAGGCACCGCAAAAAACGCAGGATTCATCATCAAGGGTACAACACCCGCAGGTGGAACTGACGCACGGCACAAGGGCGCCGTGCAATACATTACAGCAAAGCACTGGGTGTCATCATCAGCTGATGTTGGATTTCCTATTTTTACTGATAACAACAGCTTTAGCGTGTCAACAGGCGACAGCTTCGTGCATCTTGTGCGCGGCATGGTCATGCTCGCATCTGGCACGCGTATGCAAATTCTAGATCACAATCAGGCGTATTCACCTGCAAATACTTCTGACGATACAGCAACAATTGGTGGAACTTTAGGCGCAAATCTTTACCGCAAGTTTAAGCTAGTCATCTCAAGCTCTGCGCAGGCATACGCAACAAGCGATGGTCAGACATGTGTTAGAGTACTGACAGCATCACTTGATCCAGCGGATCCAGCATATATTAGAAATATTTTGAACACCGATCCTGCACGTTTTGAGATCGAAGAGCACTTGCTCTATGCAGATTTCTTAGTTGAATCTGAGGTTGCTATTGTCTCAACAGACACGGGCGCTGTTGCCGTAATCTCAGGATCAGCAAGCACATCGTCAACATCGGGAGATACAGCACAATCTTTCAGAGATGCATTCGGTAGATTTGATACCAGATATTCATCTGCCAAGACGACAAACTTTATCTCTCAGCCATACGGATCTAGCGAGTATGACCTCTTCTACTTTGAAACTTTAAATGACGGTGCAAATACGTCACAAAAATACAAAGTTTCAATCAGCACTCTTGCGAAGTCAAATGACCCAGCAAATCCATACGGCACATTTACAGTGCAGGTCAGAGATTTCTACGATACCGACAAGAATCCCGTCATTCTTGAGCAGTATCCTAACTGTACAATCAATCCAGATGACGATGATTACATCGCAAAGCGGATTGGTGATCAAAAGTCGTTCTTCAACTTTGACGCGCTAACAGCTGAAGAGCGCAAAGCATACACATCTGGAACGCGTAGAAATGTGTCAGCATATGTCAGAGTAGTGATGAACTCCAACGTAGAACAGAAACGCGTCCCAGCCGATGCGCTTCCGTTTGGGTTCAGAGGTTTGCCTGTCGTGAAGACGACAGACACTTTGACTGATGGGATAACGGGGCTTGCAGGATTTGGCACATCAAACGCGCGTCGTCTTGCAGGTGTATTTGGAACTGACAGCTTGACAGCCCACACAGGATCAATCCTGCCGCCCGTTCCGCTCCGCTTCAAAGTGACGACAAACGCAGTTGATTCTGCGGGCGGATTTGTTGGTAAACCCGGTGGCCTCGAGATCACAGATGCATCTTACTACTGGGGTATCAAGTCAGAGACAGTTCCTTCTACGGGAAGCGTCAGCAACGCAATACTTCGATCCAACGACAGTTCAACATTCAACAGCTTGCTGGAATCTTACAGTAAGCTGTTAGGAATACAGAAGCTTGATGTTGTTGTGACAGGATCAGCGTCAGATGCTTTCTCCAACAATAAGTTTACACTTGCTCGCGTGGCATTGAACAACTCATTGAACGGGCGCACTCTTGTGAATGCATTGTCTGATATAACAGGCACTGCCGAACAGCACATGCTTGAGACAGCGTACATTAGAAACGGCACGGTCAACCCAGCGAACTACACAGTTACTCCTACGGGCGAAGGCAACCGACTCACATTTGCGTCTCTCTATGCAGTCACTTCATCAATTTACTTCAATAAATTTACAAATTATGCCAAATTCACAAACATCTTTGCAGGTGGATTTGATGGCCTGAACATTCTCGACGCTGATATGGGTAAAATGAATGACAGAGCCATGTCTTCAGAGACGGGTGGAAAAGCTGTCGCATCAGTCGACATCGGCCTGAATACCTCATACACACCAGGCGCAGGAACTAACAATAGCATCGTGACTGCGTTTAGAACGGCTGCAGAAATTCTAACAAATAGATACGCCTCGGGTATCAATGTGCTTGCTGCGCCAGGTGCACGCGATTCTTCAATCACTAATTACATTGCGTCGCTTGTGCAAAATTACGGTTTCGCAATCTACCTGATGGATATTCCTGGCTACGATTACAACGGCACACGCCTTTTTGATGACAGCTCAAGCCGCCCAGATGTGCAGCAGACAGGCAACAAATTTGCAAGTAGAAGAATCAACAACAACTTTACTGCAGTTTATTTCCCAGACGTATCGATGCAAGATCGTGGGGGTTCGTCGCGCAAGATCAAAGCTCCCGCATCAGTTGCAGCTCTTGCAGCAATCGGTTACAACGATGCCGTATCGCATCCCTGGTACGCCCCCGCAGGCTTTAATCGTGGCGCACTAAACTTCGTAACATCAACTGCTGTGAGATTGAACTCAAATGATCGTGATTTCTTATATGATAATCGCGTCAATCCCATCACATCGTTCCCAGGCACAGGTTATGTGATCTTTGGACAAAAGACGCTGCAAGTTGGAAAATCTGCCCTTGATCGTGTCAATGTGCGACGTCTTGTCAATGAAGTAAAACGTGTTGTCAGCAACATTGCATCAAACTTCTTGTTTGAACAGAATAATGCAGCAACAAGAGCAGCATTTGTCGCGCAGGTTAATCCTGCTCTCGCTCTTGTGCAAGCACAGCAGGGTATCGAAGGATTCCGTGTTGTTGTTGATGATACAAATAACACGCAGGCCGACGTGCTTGCTAATCGTTTGAACGGACGAGTAATTGTTATTCCGACCCGCGCAGTTGAATATGTCTCCATTGACTTCATTGTGACTGATAACGGCGCAAGCTTTGTGTGATTGATAGTTAAGGATAAGAGAGGTTAACAAATGATCCCAGGCGTTTACTCAGGCGAAGTTGATCTAACAGGTGTATCAACAACTGCACCATCGGGCCCATCGGCAGGCATTATCGGAACCGCACAGTCGGGGCCTGCCTTTGTGCCCGTAAGCGTGGGTTCTCTTAGCGATTTTAATCGAGTGTTCGGTGAGTCAACAAGCACAAATTATGCTGCAATTGCAGGCCAGCAATACTTTGCAAATGCTGCTTCACCCTCGTCGGTTACGTTTCTACGCACTTTAGGCGCAGGTAACGGCCTGCAGAGAAGCACATCAACGGGTCAAGTTACTAATGCAGGCTTTGTCGTAGGTGACAAGCAAGTGCAAGTCAATGGCAATGTAGGAAGAAACACATACGCAGTCGATAACGGCGTGCCAGGAAGAACATTCTTCTTGGGTTGCTATATGTCAGAGAGCGCAGGATCAACTATCTTCTCTGATGCAGGTATACAGGCAGGCACTAGCGCGCACCCTATCCTACGTGCTGTCATTCTCGCACCATCAGGCGTCACTCTCACTCTATCAGGCAATTTCAACGTAAGCAACGCACCTTCTGTGACTGCAGCAACTGCAGGAGGACCAAACGGCGCGCTGACAGGATCAGTCAATACTGCAGATTCGACATTCGTAATGCTCCTGAATGGTTACACGGGCACAGTAAACTCAATCACAGCCTCGTTTGATGTTGCAAATCCTAATCATTTTGCGCAAAACGCAAGCATCAATCGTGATCCAACCAAACTCGAAGAGATGGGTCACTTGCTTTACGCATACTATGATGTGCCTGCATCGCTCGCCGTTGTGACAGGATCAGGTATCCTTGATGCAGCATCGGCACGTATTTATGCGGGCCTCGAGGATGCCGCATTCATCACAACAGGTTCGCTGGGGCGTGATGCTAGCTCATCAACAACGCCCAATTATGAAAACTTTAGAGATCGTTTCACACACCCCAAGACACCCTTTGTTGTATCTCAAGATTTTGGTGGCACTAAATACGACCTGTTTAGAATTCACACCATCGGTGATGGTGCATACAACAACACGCGCTTTGTTTTCTCAATTGAGAACATTGTGCCAGGAGTTGATAATGACACATACGGCACGTTCGATCTCGTGTTATACAGCTATCCTGTCGGTCAAGTGTTTAATCTTACACCCGTCGGCGGCGTAGATTTCACAGGGCTAACACTTGATCCTGATTCTCCCAATTACGTTGCTGCAAGAATTGGAGATCAGAACACATACTTTGATTTTGATAAGGGTGTAACGTCACAAAAGATCGTTACAGATGGCGATTATCCTGTCACAAATCCCTACATTCGTGTCCAAATGTCAGACACATTCTTGGCAGGTGAAGTTCCAGTTGCAGCGCTTCCTATCGGTCATAGAGGATACGGCCACTTGGTGACATCGGGCAGCCAGCTTCTGACTAATTTGTCTGACACAGATCACTTTGCTGCAGGACAGACAGACGTGCTGAAGCGCGTCATTGAGCCTCCTATTCCATATCGAAAGAATATTGCGAATGGCGGCGTAGTTGATACATCCCTATACTGGGGTATTCAATTCACAGACGTTCCTAGCGTGTCTGATTTTAATTCGACGACATCAAAGCTTGCCTATGTCGATAGTCACACTAAGTTCTTCCCATCATTTGCTCCCGCCAATATGAACTTCTTCGTTGACAACAATCCGGGCGTAGCAACTACAAATGGAAATGTGCGTGATGTGGATCTTTTCAACAATAACTTCTTCTCACTCGAGAGAATCAAAGTTGTTACAGGTTCATCAGCAATCAGCAACCGCGCAGACAGCACACAGTGGGCTAACGCAACATATGTGAGAAATGGAAACATCTCTGCAGATGACGCTGCAAAGACCCGCGCTTTCCAGGTCGACGATCTGAGAGAAACTGGTAATCGTCAATTTGCTGCGTTCCTCTTCATTACACAAGGCGGATTTGACGGCGTCAACATCTTCAACGCCGACAAAACAGCGCTCACAAATGACGCAGTCAAGCGCGAGATCGATGACACAGCAAATCAAGGCGGAACAGCAGGCCCCACGGTTGCAGCATATCGCAAGGCAGTCGACATCATGGGTAGCAAGGATGATGCTGATATTACACTATTGACCATCCCAGGCATCAGAAACAGCGTCATCACAGATTACGCGATTAGCGCCATCGAGAACCGCTACGACTCGCTCTATCTGATGGACATCGAGGAGCGTGACAGCTACAACGTCGTGCTCACAGGCTCGTACGACGGATCACAGGTGAGCATCACGAACACGATCAATGCCTTTAGTAATCGCGGCTTGAACACATCGTTTGCAGCAGCTTACTTCCCAGACATCAACATCCCATTTGGTGGCACAACAACCCGCGTTCCACCCAGCGTCGGTGTGCTAGGATCGTTTGCTTATAACGACCGCGTATCATACCCCTGGTTTGCACCAGCCGGCGCAAATCGCGGCGTGATCACGACAGCAGGAACCGCAGCAACCCAGATCAAGCAGGGTACACTCGCCGACTCGATCTACGATGCCCACATCAATCCCATCCTCGACATCACATCAAACTCCGATCGGAAGCTGGTGATTTACGGCCAACGCACTCTGCTCGCCAAGGCATCAGCTCTTGATCGCGTCAATGTGCGTCGTCTGCTGATCTACCTCCGCCGTCAGATCAGAGCCGTCGCCAACCAGATTATCTTTGAGCCTAACACAGCAGCAACGCTTGAGAGATTCAATAGCCTCGTCAATCCCATCCTTGCATCGATCCGTGCCAAGGGCGGCCTTGATCGATACAAAGTCGTGATCGATTCGACGACAACAACACAAGCAGACATTGAGAACAACACCATCCGTGGCAAGATCTTCATCCAACCCACACGCTCCATCGAGTTCATCGCCCTCAGCTTTGAGCTCACCAATGCGGGTGTGACGCTTACCTGATAGATAGTTAGAAATAGGAGAAAATTCATTATGGCAGAGACACTCTCAGTCACCGATATGCTTCCTAATAAGTTTGAGCCAAAGCGTCAGCATCGCTGGGTGTTCGCACTTGAGGGAATCGACTCATATCTTGTGGCAAAAGCAAACCGCCCAACCATCACAAATACTGAGAAGACGATCCCATGGATCAATAGCACGCGCTACCTCGCGGGAAAGTTTACTTTTGGTGATCTTTCTATCGATCTGCACGATCCCATTGCACCATCAGGCGCACAGCAGGTGATGGAGTGGATTCGCACACACCAGGAAATGGTGAGCGGTCGTGCAGGATATGCAGATTTCTACAAGCGTGACTGCCAGCTCAAGATGCTTGATCCTGTTGGCACTGTCGTTGAGCTTTGGGATTTTAAGGGCGCATTCATCAAGTCGGCAACATACAACACAGTTGATTACGGCAGCGATGAAATCATGAAGATTGCTCTTACACTTCGATTCGACAACTGCGTTCTCCAGTTCTGATCTTTTATTTTTACAGATAAAACTCCTGCCTATAATAGTAGGTGGGAGTTTTTACTTTGGCACGCAAGAACGAAATATTTGCCGGACACCAGAAGGCACCAGCCCAATCACCAATTGAAGGCGTTGCACGCCAAGATCCAATGAAGGAGTTTGGATGGGAAGTTCCTTATGAGCTAGCACCTCTCCCATCTAAAGGCGCTGTCTATCCTAAAAATAGCGCGCTTAGCGATTGTGAAACAATCAGCATTAAGGCAATGACTGCTCGAGAAGAGGATATCCTTCTTTCAAAGGCATACGCAAAGTTAGGCACAACAGTGACCGAATTGCTTCGGTCTTGCATTGCTGATAAAGATATTGATCCTGGACAGCTGTTGGGCGGCGACAGACAATCAATTTTGGTGGCACTAAGAATAACTGGCTATGGCGCCAAATACGACGCAGAAGTTTCCTGCCCATCTTGCTTCAACAGAGCAAATCACGAGTTCGATCTTGCAGAGTTAGCGCTAAAAACTCTTGAGATACATCCTGTGCTTCCGGGCCAGAATGAATTCGCGTTTCAGCTACCCGTTTCCAAGAAAAATGTTCACTTCAAGTTTCTAACCGGAAAAGATGAGGAGGAGCTAAGCGTTTTCGTCGAGCGGCGTCGCAAATTGCTTGGTGACGCGGCTGAGAATCCCGTCACAACACGCCTTGCATTTCAGATAGTGTCAATCGATGGGATAACTGATAAAAATAAGATTTCTACGTTTGTCAACAACATGCCTGCTGCTGACTCTCGTGCGCTTCGGAACTATATTGATAAAAATGAGCCGGGTATCGATACAAACGTGCGTTTTGATTGCGCCAAGTGCGGTGCTGATAGCGAGGTGCAAATGCCCATCGGGGCCTCGTTTTTTTGGCCTAAATCCTGAGTATCGAGAAGTAATTTTAGAGCAAGCGTTTTTGCTTGGAATGAAGATGCGCATGCCGTATGAGACTGTCATGCGCATGCCTGTTAGATTTCGCCGCTGGTTTATTGATAGATTGGTCAAATATTACGAGAAGCAGCCTGAGAGCCCCATGGAAGATATGGACACACCGATCGTGCCTCCTCAAATGAGGAATAATTAAACCAAGAAGGTGTTGTAAACAATGGCAGATCCAAAACAAGACTCAGCAGATCGTTTAAGCCTGGAAAGAGCGGTTGGCGAAGTCATTGCGTACCAAAATAAGCTGCTTACTGAGCAGGCAAAGATCAATGCCGACCTAAAGCTAGGAAGAGACGGTGACTTAAGAGAGACAACTCGCCTTGAAGCTGCGCTCAAAGCAGTGTCTGATAGCGCGCAGAAAGCGACAAACACGACAAATAATTTGACAACTGCGCAGCAGTCATCTACTGCTGCGTCTCGCGACGCGTCTTCATCATACGATAGAGGCGGCTCATCAATGAGCAGTCTCACAACCGCAGCTGGGAAGACAATTGACAAGCTCGTTGAGATGCGCAACGAGCTACGCAAGATCTCAGAAGATCGATACAGCTTCGTCACGTCTCTCGCCGAAGCAGTGGGTGGTTCATCACGTCTCTATGCTGCTACCGCTAGAGACGTGACATCCTTCCAGTCAGAGATGGATTCGTATTTTGCACCTAGCAGAATTACTTTTGTTAGAGATTACTATAAAGACCTGGGAATGGCTGCAGGAAACCAGATCGCGGGCATGCAAGGTGTCAACGAACAGCAAATTGAATTCATCGCTAATATTGGTGCTGGAGCCGAAGCGTTCAAGAAAGCACAATACGCGGGCAGAGAGTTCTATGGATTAGCATCTGGTTTCAGAAGAGATGAAAAGGGCCAGATTGTGCCAGATGATTTCTTCAGAATACAGGGTATCCCGATTGAAGACGTGTTCAAGAGCGCCGAAGAAGCGATGATGCCGCTTACACAGCTGCTGAGCGATGACACGTTGTCAATGTCAGTTGCCAAGAAGATGAGCGATGAAGAAAGCGCTGACGCGATGATCAGAGACACTGTCAGAATGAGCACTGCCATGAAAGCATTCGGCATGTCCGTCTCCGAGACAACTGAGCTCGTTCGTCTCAACTATATCAACACGGGCGAAGCAGGCACTGAATACTTCAACTCTGTGACAAAAGCAGCCATGCTGGGTGAGAAAGCTTTTGGTTACAGCAGCCAGCAGATCATCGGCGACATCACAAAGATGGCGGGCAATTTTGAGACCTTCGGCTTCCGATCAGCGGATGAGCTTGCCAAAGTGTCAGCAGCTGCACGTGATGCGCACTTATCGATCAGCGATCTGCAAGGCGTCATGGGCAAATTCAACACGTTTGAGTCAGCAGCAGGTGCTGTTGGTCAATTAAACGCAGCGTTAGGCACCAACTTTGACGCGCTTGAGCTCATGCAACTCAAGTTTGATGATCCTGCGATGTTCATCCAACGCCTAAGAGAAGGATTCTTGTCGGCGGGCAAGACGTTCGAAGAGATTCCAGCAACATACAAGATGATGATCACGCAGACAGCAGGCATAACCATGGAGGGTTTGCGAGGTATTCTTGATGGTTCTGTTAGAAGCTTGGATGAGCTTACTAGCCAACAAGAAGGTGCTGAAGCTGCTTACGCTAAAGCAGGCACATCGGAAGCAGATCGCCAAAAAGCGCTTGACGAGGCAATCAAGTTGCGCGTAAAGTTGACGGGTGACACGATCGAAAATGCTAAATCATTCACAGAGCAAGCAGAGCGCGCGGCAAACAGATTCGCAAACACGTCAAATGCTTACATTGAGCGAACTGCTGCTATTGCTGATAATATCAATACGTCAGCAACAAAATTTACGCAAGAATTGATACCAAAATTTAATACGCTGATAGAGACAACAGCAAACAATCTGTCTGGGATTATCATGGGATCTCTCGAGAGCGCAGGAAGTGATCTCATCAAAGACTTTGCTGCACAAGTTGATACTATGCTGCAAACGATGGGCAAAGCAGTTCAAGATTTCCAAAAAAATTACCCAGGTTTTTATGATCCAAATAAAGCAGCCCCGCCACTTTTTGCGCCCACACCTGCCGCCCCCGTCCTGGCAAGAGACATCTACGTCTCACCTGGCGGCAGCACAGTCGTCACAGCAAATTTTGGTGAGATGAACCAAAAATCGTATAAGCTCGATGCGAGAGATGAGCTAGTTGCAAAGCCTCCACCCCCAGCTGAAGTTGCTGCACCTGTTGCTGTATCTCGTCCTGAGCTTCCCGCCGTGTCTGACGCCATTCGCGCATCTTTGCAAGGCGTCGGCAC
>Ga0172372_10007258_pt1 | contig 14930 bp, 24 predicted proteins | sample LakKiv5m_2_FD_114544 | JGI IMG/M metagenome (GOLD analysis project Ga0172372, IMG submission 114544) | Freshwater microbial communities from Kabuno Bay, South-Kivu, Congo - kab_092012_9.5m | ecosystem: Environmental > Aquatic > Freshwater > Lake | place: Democratic Republic of the Congo...
TGGTTAAGCCATCTGGGATTAACCGGGATTGATCCAAAGAGACTAGCTGATTCGTATGATGATGATGGGGATAACACATATTGGAATGAAACAGTAGCTAAGTTCCAATCAAACATGAGAGTTCAATTTGATGGCGATTATTTTGGAGAATTAGAAAAAACCGCATGGAATTTTTTAGTTCTTTCTTCAGAAAGCCGAGATCCTGAAATTTATGGAGAGGAGGTTATACACAACGAATCCCCTAGATTTGATGATTTCTTTGAATACACTCCATTTAATCTGTGTTATAATAACGATTCTGACAATTTATATACATGGTCTGATGCAGGGGATTATAAATATGAATTCTTAGAAACCGGATTAATGAAGCAAGATCTACAATTACCAATTATTGATATCATATTAAAAATATTAAGTAGCAATAAGGGAGGTATAATTACCTCTTTATCTAAAAATTTCATTATAAAACATAGACCTAGTAAATTGTATAATGAAATAATACAAAGATTACAGGACGAGGGCAAAATAGAAATTGTTAACATGCTGAAAGGAGGAGGTATGTTAGGAAGATTTGGAGTTATATAAATAAAAAAATGAGACATATTAAACTATTTGAAAACTTTAATTCCTTAAATGAATCTGAATTTGTAATTGATAACATTACAATGACAGCAACACCCGAAGGACATATTAAAATTGTTGACAAGGAAAACAATAAGACTTATGACTATATTGTTAGTGCTGGTGTGGTTGGTATAAAGGTTAAGGATTTTCCTAATGGTAATTCCATATCAGTCTCCGCATTAGGTAAAGAAATAACTAGCGATCTTCCTAAGGATGGGGTAACTGTTAAAGCAATAAAATCAAATCTCGGTAAATCTAAAATTAAATTTGATCTCCCTGCTATAAATCTAACATTCACCTGTAAATCTGGTTGTACCAAAACAGGAGACTCCGATGTGGCTAAAGTTCCTATTTCCATGGAGGAATTGGATATAGATGTGAAAGAAATTGTAGACGCAGCTAAGGAAGCAGGACATAATGTAGTAAAAAATATAGAAGGAGGAGTGGAAAAGTTAAAATCGTTGCTTAAATTCTAAAATCATTTTTTTAGAAGGATTTTTATTGCTATCTTTGTCAAAATCCTTAAAATGAAATCTCATTTAATAGCAAGCACAATTTTTTTATTGATTATGGGTCTTATTTGGTGCATTTTAACAAGTCCCACTATAATTACCGTACTTCTAATTATTGGTATTTCAGTTTTTTCTATTTTTGGGATGGTAAATTTGTATAAATTTATACACAGATCGGTCAAAAACATATGGGAATAAAAAATAAAGCGGTAGGAACTCTCGTTGCTTATAGCGGAGAAATTAAAGAGATTGTTTTTTCTAAAAAAATGATAACTCTAAAAGAAATGCAGGAATGTGTTGGGGGTTACATTGAATTTGTTTGGCTTAGGGATAACAAGATTTTAGTAGTTAATGAGGATGGAAAAATACAAGGACTTCCGGATAATCCAATTGCAACAAAGATAATAAGGGAACAAGGGATTAGCGATCATATAGTAGGCGATGCACTTCTAATAGATCAGAAATACGTAGATTAAATGGAAAAAAATAAATCAACAAAGCAAACCAATTCTTTTTACGCTTACAACAACTTAAAGAGAAGAGTAACGAAAACCCCAAATCCGGAAGAAAAAGACTGGATAAGATTAAAGTACGAGGATAAAATGGATTGGATCAACAAGCACGGAAAAATATTAGAATTTTAAAGAATCTTTTTTTTATAAAAATTTTAATATCTACATTTATTTCTGTATAATTAATTTATTAACAATTTAAATTTTTAAACTATGGCCGTTAAAATGACGTCGTCAGATTTGCTAAAGGAGTACTTTAGCGGGGTTCTAAGTAGAGCAGATCATCACGCACAAGGGGTTCAAGAAATCTCTTTAGCTCTAATGGGTGCAGTGATTTGGAGAAGCGAGGGAGACATTGAAGTTAAATCCGTTAAGGACGGAGGAATGGGTAATATCTTATGGTTCAATACACCAAGTGGAAGATATGCAATGTATTATAACCACGCTACTGTTAGCATCGAAATGAGAGATCGAACAATGAATGGAGACACGCTCCACGTGTTCAATAACGAAACACCTATTGCTGCTGTTTTTGAAATTTTCAAAAACATTTAATCTGGAAAAATAATATTAAGGTGCCGGAATAATAGGCAAGGCTTAATTGGGATAAGCCCTTCCCCTCTCGAAGGATAAAATCCCAGCCTTAATTTTAACCAGGCGGGGGAATTAAGTTACAAAGAGTAATATTAACGGCTGTTTAAATTTTTCTAAAATGGATAAGATCTTTTTACCGGATCATTTAATTGATATGGTTAGCCCTCAAAGGGATTCGTTTTCACATCTTATGAGTATAAGAGATAAGGGTCTAGATATTTATCAAAAGTATAACCACAGGGAAAAGTTTAGAACTGGTGTTTCATGGCATGTCCCTACACAATCCCTTATAGACTTATTGAAGACCCATTCACCTTTAGTTTCTGTTGGTAGTGGTTTTGCGTATACTGAAAATATTGCTAAAGAACAAGGGGCAGATATTATACCAACCGATATAAAACCCAATTCAAATAACGGATGGTGTAGGGATGGTGATTTCTTTTGTGTTGTCGAGGAAATTGATGCTGTTTCTGCGGTCAAAAAATATAAAGATAGAAATGTTTTTATGGCTTGGCCTCCTTATGATACATCAATGGCTTATGATGTAGCATTAAACATGTTACCAGGATCTTACTTAATATATGTTGGTGAAGGATGGGGAGGATGTAACGGAGACGATCAATTTTTTGAATATCTAAACGATCAGTTTGAGGAAATTGACTATTTAGCAATACCAAAATGGTTTGGATTAAATGATTATTGTTCAGTTTATAGAAAAAAATTAATAAAATAGAGAAATCCTTTTTTTATAACTATTTAATCCGCTACCTTAGCGAACAATTTTAAAACGACGAGAAAAATGAGGCAACTTAAAATATCAAATTCAATAACAACAAGGGCTGATAAATCATTAGAAAAATATTTACAAGATATTGCAAAAGAAGAGATGATAACAGCAGACGAGGAAACTGTTCTCACTAGAAAAATCAAAGACGGGGACCAGGCGGCTTTAGATAAAATGGTTAGAGCAAATTTAAGATTTGTTGTGTCTGTTGCCAAGCAATATCAGCATCAAGGACTTCCTTTGATAGATTTAATAAATGAGGGTAATGTTGGACTTATAAAAGCGGCTAAGAAATTTGACGAGACCAGGGGATTTAAGTTCATATCTTATGCGGTGTGGTGGATACGACAAGCGATAATGGAAGCTCTCTCCGAAAAAGCTAGGGTTATTAGAATCCCTTTAAATCAAGTCGGGGTTTTAAGTAAAATTAACAAGACCTACTCTAGATTAGAACAGGATCTAGGAAGAGCCCCTTCCCCTGACGAAATTGCAGATGAGCTCGATATGCCAGAGTACAAGGTTAAAGACACGTTGTCGTCTTCCATGAATCACGTTTCTTACGATGCCCCAATGGGGGGTGACAGTGAAAATTCGTCAATGATTGAGGTTCTTTCTAACGGAGAATCCCTTTCAACCGATCACATAATGATTGGCGAGTCTTTGAAGATAGACATAGAGAGAAGCTTGTCCCTCTTAGATCCCAAGTGTAGAGAAGTAATAAAACTAAACTATGGTATCGGGTATGCTCAGCCTAAATCGCTAGACGAAATAGGACAGAAATACGATCTAACTAGGGAAAGAGTTCGGCAGATAAGGGAAAAGGGACTTAGAAAATTAAGAGCAGAATCTCGAAGCAGAATGTTAAAACATTATCTCTAGGATAAATAACATGTGAAAGATTTCTTTAAATATCTAATTGTATGGATAAGTGAAAACTTATCCATTCCTTTTTGGATAGTTGGACACATACATCTTACCATGAACGTTTACGAGGATCTCTATGAGATCCTTGCTTCTTTGGGCATGAATCTCGTTGTGGGTATTGGGTTTTTTATATCTTTCAAGGAATGGAAAAAAAATAATGATATATAGAAAGAATAAAAAACAAATGTGAATTACGTAGAATCTTTTTATAACTTTGCTCCGAATAACGGCTCTGTTAATTTTAACGAATTATTTTCATTAGGAGCTCAGGGGTTTATGCCCAAGTACACATGCGAGGAGTTTAAAAATGTATTTTCAACATACTTAAATGAAGCTGAGGAATACATGGACGATGACTCTTTAAATGAAGCACATTCTTACTATGAAATTGCTATGCTAGCAGAAGCTAGATCTTCATGGGGAAAAACTGAAGGAGAGATTCATTATATAGACGCAGAAACTCATGTTATACTAGTTAAAAACTCTGAGGCTTTTATTGTAGAAAAGAAAACTTTAGACTATGTTCAGAATAATAATCTTAACGAGTTTAAAATGTTTTCGTTTAGTGATCTTAAAAAAGAATACCATAAATTAAAAAATAAAGCTGTTGATTATGCTGAGAAAAAAATAAGCAATGCTAAGGATTTTGTTGCTAAGTCTTGGGATAAAATGTCCGATGGTGCTAAAAAAGCATGGGAGTGGATGAAAACAGCAGTATCTGCCAGCGCTAAATTTGTAGGAGATAACTTAGAAACAATAACGATTGTTCTTACTGTACTTGGTGCAGTTTTAGGAATAGCGGGAGGGATTTTAACAGCAGTAGGGATAGGACCTATACTTACAGCAATTGCTGGGGGTATTATGGCTTTAAATGGCGGTATACACATATATGAAGGATTTCATAAAATTCATCACGCAACTGAGATATCTAAGGATGTACCGGTAGATCCTTTTACTGAATTTGTGGCAGGTATGATTAAAGCCGGTCCTGATATTTTTCTAGGATTATTATTTCTTCCTCTTGGATTTTATGATATAAGCCACGGATTAACTGAGGCTTTAGCAAATCCTGCAGCAGGATCTATTGCGGCAGGAGTTAAAGGAACTGCTAAAGCAGCTGCAAAATCGTGGCTAGGACAGCTTGGTCACACTATAGAAAATGTATTAGGCGGATTTCTTAAAAAATACTTCGCTAATCCTAAAGTTGGCGCAGCAATTGGAGCGGGTGTAGTCGGGGGAATCACAATCCTCGGCGCTAAATTCTTTACTGATGTTTGTGGGTGGCTTTATGAATTTATGCTTAAAAGTGTTGATAGCATACTTAAAGGCATAAATTGGCTTCTTGACATACCTAAAAAATTAACAGATGCGATTGATAAATTTTCTAAAGTTGCAGATGGATTTTTATCAAAGATAATAGCTAAAGGGTTAAGCGCTATAGTTAAGCCCATGACATCTTATTTAGCTAAAATATGTGAAAAATATTTTAAGCCATTAGTTGATAAATCCCGAAATTTTATAAAAAAACAGATTGCTGCTAAAAAACTCTTAGATGCAGAAATGGAAAAAGAACACGGGGGTCACGGAAAAGGTAAGGACAGTAAAAAACACGAGCAAATACCAAAAAGTAAGGGCAAGCCATTATTTAAGATAGGAACTGTAGAGATTGAAAAGAAAGATGCCAAATATGCTGCTAAGGTAAATAAAGGAATTAAAAAAGTTAAAGAATCGAAAGTTTGGGAAAATAGATATATTGGCTCTTTTGACGATTTAGAATTCATCTAGTCCAGTTTATCTATTATCCCCATTAGGATTAACAGCGACAGTAAGATTATTAATTATTCCATTTAATCGTATATGATAGCATACACATTTTTTGTAGTTTTGTTTACACTAATGGTAACTTCTGGAATTTCTTTTTGGCTAATATCTATGTTTACTGGAAAAGTAGAAAAGCCTATATTATCTCTGATAGGATATATGTTATGGCCTATAAGTCTTTCTTTTATATCTATTTATGTTTATTTTTACGATAAATATAGAGGAGGAAGTAGGAATATATAATTTATGAAAAGGATAAAGCTTTTTGAAAATTTTACAGACGGGGGGAAATATCTATGGCCTGAAGCTGCATTGTGGATAGAAGAGCTTCATCCGGAAGAAATATGTTTCTTGGCTCTTTATGTTTCAATTGTAGGATACAATAAAAATCTTACCTATAACAGAAGCACTGAAGACATGCTTTTTCCTATAAAAACAGATTATAGAAGTTACGAATTAGAACCATCAGATTATGACGAAGATGAGGGAACTTCTAATTTTGAGCTATTCTATGAAATACCGTCAAAGAACAAACAATATTGTACATTTTCTTTTGATGTTACAGGTAAAGGGCATTTCACAGAAATTAGAAGGGGTGGATACATGGAACCTGACGAAGGGGGAGAGCCTATCCTTGATTCTGTAGACTTTGAATCAGCTTTCTATTTAGATTCAAAAGAGGAAACGGAGATTGATTTTTCTGATAACTCTTATATTTTTAAATCTGACATTTTAACAAAAAAAGATCTAACTAACATAATAGAGTATGTCGCAGCTCAAAGAATAGAGGCTGATGATGAAACAGATACAACTAAGCCTTTTGTTCCAGACAGATTAATGGAAAAGTGTGAAGAAATCAGAAAAAAACATCCTGATGCAGTAAAAGGTGGCGGTTTGCTGGGTAGATTTGGAATTTTTGGAACAAAATAACATTTGTCACTATAAGGATGGTTAAATCCTTAAAAATGAAAAATACGTTTATAGTTTTATCGATGTTTACTTCCTTATTATCTTTTTCCCAAGATTATAAATTTACCGGAATATCAGTAGTTTCCCCTAATAGAGATACCCTCTGGCTTTTAAATGATCCTCAAGGAAGATTGATTGCTTATTCTTGGGAGATGGAAAAAAATCTACCAGAAAAAAAACCAGTGATTATTATCGTTGAAAATTTACCAAGCATAGAAGAAAAAAAGAAAAAAGGATATATAAATGGTAATTAAATACCTTTATGAAACATATCCGACTATTCGAGAACTTTGATCAAGAAAAAATAAACACTTCGGACTTATTGTTCGATTGGATGCCTTTTGATAATGAATTTAATAATCCAATTAATTCTTCGGTTCCTACGGAAATAATGGCAAATGAACTTGTAGAGTATTGTAACTCTAATCCTGATATAGGTAAATTTGGTTTATTTATTGCACACAAGAAAAATCCATCCGGAGGATTTATCAGATATGTAGCAACCTCAACAAATCCTTTGTTATTAGAATCTGCAATATTTGACAATGATTTTAAAAAGATTAAGGAGATAAAAGGAATAACTGCTTCTTCTATTGATTCTTTTGGAAAGGGCTCGTCAATGATGGGTAGATTTGGGTTATTTGACAAATAATTATAAAATAATTATGAAAAAAATATTAAAACCCGGAGACGGGTTTTTTTTATGGATTTTTTTTTCTATTTTTTCGAAAAAAGATAAACTTTTTTAAAACCCTTGCATATAATATCAGTATAAAATAAAAACAATTTAAATTTTTAATTATGGAAAAAAGAGAAGCAAAAATTGAAGCACTTTTGGCTTTAAAGAACGACAAATCAGTAAAAGCATGGATTGGCCCTAATCACGTCCTTTTCAAGGATAGTGAAGAAAATAGAGACATGTTTCTTACCACTTATCGGATTAGAAATTCATACGAGGAGCTGCTATTAAAATTAGAAGTTAACGAGGAAGTTACAGATGAAAGGGATCTTATATTAATCAAAAGATTTTTTGACATGATGTTTTATCCACCTAGAAAAATGAGTATTAGTGATTGGAAAAATGGAAGAGATCCTATTGTTAAAATCGTAAAGGCTTACAAGGATGTTAGATGGAAGGGTAACAGAAGAAGAAAACACGAGATAACTCTTTTGCTAGACGACGGAAAGAAGATACAGATTAATCCAGGAGACATTTTAAATAAATTTTTCCACATCTGGGGTAATTTTGATTCTCTTATAAATTCTAAGTTATAAGTATTTATTTGTTAATAAAATATTAGCCGGCTTTACAGAAAGCCGGCTTTTTTTGTGGTTTTTTTAAGGATGGGGGGATATATAATCAATACAAATAATTAGAAAAATAAATGGAAGAATTTGGTCCACACATCACATTAGATTTGAAAGGATGTCCCAAAGAAACTTTGTCTAATTATAACCTACATTTCGATTACCTTAAGAATCTTCCCGAGTTAATACATATGACTCCAATAACGCAGCCTTATGTATTTCCTTATTCTGGATTAGTTCCAGAAGACAAAGGTATTACTGGGATAGTTATAATAGCAGAAAGTCATATATCAGTACACTCATTTGAAGAAAAAGGATATTGTTTTATAGATATATTTTCGTGTAAAGACATGGACGTAGATAAAGCAATTGCAATAACTCTCGAAATGTTTAAGCCTGAGTCTTATGAATTGAATATAGTTAAAAGGGGTAAAGACTTTCCTAGATAATTAGTGTTTTATCTTCTTCTTTATTTTATCAATTTCTGATATAATGTTTCTTGTATCATTCTTAACTATAACGGTTGAAGAATGTGAAGCCGGCGAGTATAACACAGAGTCACTCATTCTTCTCAGCGGAAATGATTCCATGTTTGTTTGACTAATTACTTTATTATTATCCCGTTTGGCTTTGTTCTGTAGATAGTCCAACATTGATATAAATTCCTTTTCCCTTTCTAATATTTCGTTTGTGCAAGTTTTCTGTGATTTTCTTATTGTACTATCCTTTTCGTTTAATTCGCTCTCTAAAGCTTTTATTTTATTTGTTTTGTTTAGTATTTCTTCTTTTAATTCATCATCGCTTTTGATCATTGAAGGAGCTAATGTTATAATAACAATGGATAACAAAATTAAAGAAAGAGCTATTACTTTTTGTGGTGTTGAGAATTGTGCTAAGATCTCTGCAATGTATTTAAACATATTTTTATCTGTTATTTACTGATTCTTAATATATACTCATATGGCCAATATAATTAGAGAAAATTTGGAAATAATGGGACAGGATCTTCCTGGTAAGATGTCATGGACGGCTGTTCCTGCACAACTGGAACTATTTGGCGGAAATGGATGGAGACTTCCTTATGAAAGAGAATTTTTAATTATATACCAGCTTTATCAATTGGGGATAGGCGGATTTAAACCTTCTCGCTATTGGTCTTACTCTGATTACAATAACAAAGCTTGGTACTACGATCTTAGTGTGGGTTATTCACCTCACATTATAGATAAGACTAATTTATATTACGTTAGACTTGTTAGAGATATTTAAACTAAAGGGAGGAATTTCAATCCGGATTTCTCATTCGTAAAAGATTTTTTCTAATCGACTTATCTAAATCTTCTGAAGTTGTTCTTAATCCTTTGTCGTATATGGTAGAAAGAGATCTTGCCACTTTGTTTTGATCAAGAATTATTTCCCATTTTGGGTCTTTTTCTTTATGGAGGATTTCGTCTGCTATTTCTTTTCCTAGTTCTTCGATTTTTTTTTCGTATGCTTTCATAACACTTTATACAGAATAATTTGAGTTTTATTTCATCCCGTTGTATATTTTTTGTAAGTCATCTATAACTAGGTCTTCTGGATACCCGTCATCCTTAGCTGTTTCTATAGCATCGCTTATTATTGAGATATATTTATATTCTTCACTTTGGCGATTAAATTTTGGGGTGTTTTCTTGTCCGTTATAGTAGTTTAATATGTCCTTAATGGTTGATTTTAAAACGAAAGGATCAGCTCCAAGTTCTATGGATTGGTTTATTTTTCTAGAGATGGTCGTGTATGGATCTTCTGATCCTGGATGAAATTCATATATTTTTAAGAAATCTTTATATTTGGTTAGCATCTGTAAATAAGTAATTTTTTATGATATTCTAGATTTCTTTTATTATTAGATCTATATATCAAGAAATAAAAATGGATTATTAACTATAATTAAATAAAAATAAAATGGTAAAGAAAAAAGGCCCCATCTGTATGTTTATAGAGAGAAACTATAAACACTTTAATGCAGCTGCTTTAAAAGATGCAGCTATAGGATACGAAACTCACATTGATAGTGGGGGAAAAATGCTGGTCTCTCTTGCTGGTGCAATGAGCACAGCAGAACTTGGTATCTCTCTTGCAGAAATGATTAGAGCAGGTAAAGTCGACATTATTTCTTGTACTGGTGCTAACCTAGAGGAAGATATAATGAACCTCGTAGCTCACTCTCATTACAAGAGGATACCTAATTACCGAGATCTTACCCCAAAAGAAGAACGCGATTTGTTAGACAATGGACTTAACAGAGTTACCGATACTTGTATTCCTGAGGAGGAGGCATTTAGAAGACTACAAAAGCACATATATGATATATGGAAAAAAGCAGAGAGTAGAGGAGAAAGACACTTTCCACATAAATACATGTACGAATTAATAAACAGCGGGGTGCTAGAGCAATACTATGAAATAGATCCTAAGGATTCGTGGATGGTTGCAGCGGCGGAGATGAATTTACCTATGGTTGTTCCCGGATGGGAAGACTCCACTTTAGGAAACATATTTGCATCGTACGTAATAAAGGGTGATTTAAAACACGACACAGTAAAAAATGGAATAGAATATATGGTTTCCTTAAGCCATTGGTACAGTGAAAATTGTCAAGCACCGGGAATAGGATTCTTCCAGATAGGCGGGGGAATTGCCGGGGATTTTCCTATCTGTGTTGTACCTATGATGTATCAGGATTTAGAATGTGAGGATGTGCCCTTCTGGTCTTACTTCTGTCAGATATCTGATTCCACAACATCTTATGGATCTTATTCAGGTGCAGTTCCTAATGAAAAAATCACGTGGGGAAAGCTTGATGAGAACACCCCTAAATTTATTGTAGAATCTGATGCTACTATAGTTGCACCTCTAATTTTTTCTTGGGTATTAAATAAATAGTGTTTGAATATATACTAGATGAAAGAGATATATGGCCTATTGATATTCTCTATCGTTATTTTATTAGCAGGCTATACGAATATAAAAAAAGAAAAAATGAAGCATCTTAAAAGTATAGATGAATTTAAAAATACGAACGAACAGCTTTTTTCTGACGCTAATAAGTTTTCTAAACTTTTTGGATTAGACTCAAGCGGCGGTAACGATTCTTCTTCCGGAGGAACTGGATCTGCTGGTGGAACAGGAGCATACTCTGCACTCTCCTCGAAAACAGATCTGGGGGATTATGGTAAATTTAGTGAGTCCTCTAAAAAAAATGCTCCATTAATTATGGTTTACGGAGGTATAGATGTTGCGGGAAAAAAGAGTGGAGAATATATGTATGACTATTTAGGAAAAATAGGAAGCTCCGCTAATATTTTTGTTGCAAAGGATCACAAGGTAGATGGAAAAGGATCGTACAAAGCAGTCAAAAACAAATTATCTGAAAAATCAATATCGCCTTCTAAAAAAATATTATATCTTTTTTCGGGGGGATATAAACCAGGAATGGAGTTATTAAATAGTGTTTCAGCTTCCGATTTTGATATGATATACCTAGTTGATATTTGGATGGGTAATTCAAAAGTTGCTTCCTTTTATAAGAATTTAGCGGAGAATAATAGAGGTAAGGTTAGATATTTTCATAGCGGAGACGGAGCACAAAATTCGGATGCAAAGAACAGTTTAATTAAAACTTTGAATTTTAATAAATCAAACGATAAGAATGACCACATGTCAACAAATACTGATGCGGTAGATGACCTGTTAAATAAATTATAAAATGAAACATATAAAAAGCATACAAGAATTCAATCATCTACATGAGCAGTTGTTTGCTGCGGATATTGCAGAATTTAATAAATTAATGGGTATATCAGTGGAAGAGACTGGGCAAGAAGAACCTAATCTTTCCCCTGCTGAAAATCCTTCTGGTGTAGGCTCAGCTTTAGTTCCAGTTGTTAAACTTAACACTAACCAGTTAGACACTTACGGAGCAAGCATGGGTATCAATGAAAAAGGAGATAATGCTCTTTTGCAACAGCCATCAAGAGGGCCTTTAGGCAACATAGTAAATTCCGCTTATGCTAATTTAAATGTTTCAACTAGAAAAATACCAGGAACCCTAGGCGGTAATTTAGGATGTGCAGCTGCAGTTTCTATTATATTTTACAGAGCTACTGGTTATGCTATAGCCGGATCGGGAGCCATTACATTAGGAACAGCACATATGTGGAGTCACTTCGAAAAAGAAAGCCGTAATCCTAATGGTGTGTGGCAAAAAATATCAAACTGGAAAACAGAATCACAGCCAGGAGATATAATATTAACGTCTAGAAGATCTAAAGCTGGACACGTTGGCGTTGTTGTAGAGGGGGGTAACATTATATCAAATTCATCTGGTGGATTCCAAGGAGACAAAAAAGGTCAGGTAGAATTAAACTATAATCTAAACACATGGCAAAATGTTGCTAACAGAAACCCACAACAGACAGCTTCATTTAGATACAAGGGTCCATACAAAAAAACTTGGGGTAAAGCAGAAAACCCAGTTGTATAAAATCGTTTTTTTATTGGCACTTTAATCTCTATATTTGAGTAAAAATCATTTATGGGAGAAAAAATAATCAAGGTAAAAGATAATTACCGAACAAATCCGGAAAGCCATATTCCTGGTGGATCCGTAGTGGAAACCTTTAACGATAAAGGTATAAGACTTGTCTATGACAAGATTAAAAATCCAGGAGCTTATATCAGAAGAATAACTAAAGACGAATCTATAATTAGGGTATACGTGGACGGTGAGCTTAAATTTGACCGCAATTCAGAGCAGTAAATTTATCTAGCAAAGGCGGAGTATCTGGAAAATTTTAAAACAAAAGAAGATTAAAATGAAATATTTAGATTATAAGGTAACAGAACTACCAGATAGCATAGAGAATCTTTTTTGTAAACCTTTAGATGAAGGTGGCGAGAGAATTGGATTAGATGATATACAAATTCAAATTATAACTTTAGCAATGGTTTCGTCTAAGGAGAAAACCAACTATATGTACGAAAAATTAAAGGGGGAGAACTATCTTTCCCTTATACTGGAGGACAGATTAAAGTCTATTGACTGTAAAACTGATAATGGAGTTAAAATATTAATTACATACTCCTGTAAATCCCCAGGTGAAGTTGTAATGTACACTTACTACTTAGTATATAAAATGAAAGAATTGGGGATAGAATCATTGGACATGGAAACGCTTTGTTTAAAAATATTTCCCAAAGGATTTTTCTCTAGCGAAACATTAGAAAAATATTGGTATTTACAAAAAGTAGACAACAGGGGTAAAAAGGGAGGTGACAACTTATTGGACTACAATAAAGCTGCAGAGAGCCTCATGAAATAAATTTCTGATATCCTTCTATAATAATTAAAGTCTATATGGAAAAGGATAAAAACACTATTGAAGATATAGTTAATCTTCTAGACCTTTTGTTGATCGGATCGAGGTTAGAAAAATTTTAGAGGATCCCTGATCATTAAAAAAATAACAAATATCGTAAATGATTAAATATTATGCTGGCATAGGATCTAGAGAAACCCCCCCGGGGATAGAACCCATGATAGAGGAAATAGTTAAGATCCTTACTAAATTCGGATATGTTCTTAGATCTGGTGGCGCAGATGGATCAGATTTTATGTTCGAAAAATATTGCGAAGGAGAAAAAGAAATATATCTCCCCTGGAAAGGATTCAACAAAAACACATCCGATCTTTATTTAGATAATATGGATCCCGAAATTATAGAGAGATCCAAAGAGATAGCAAAGAAATTTCATCCCTCCTGGAACTTTTTATCTGATGGAGGAAGAAAACTTATGATCAGGAACACTTTTCAGATTCTTGGTAAAGATCTAGAAAGCCCCGCTTCTTTTGTTGTCTGCTGGACGCCAGGAGGAAAAATAACAGGAGGCACAGGACAAGCTTTAAGGATCGCAAAAAGCTTATCCATACCTATATTTAACCTATATGAAAAAGACTGCTTATACAAGCTAAAAATACAAATAAACAAATAAATGGCAGACACAATTAATTTACCTAATCCAAAAGAAAGAAATCTTTTCTTTGACAAACAAGTTTCACAGAGTTCTGTAAATACTCTTTCAAAGGACATCATAGAAATCAATGAACATGATGATTACATTAAAAAAATATATGATGTTCATGGTTTAAATTATGTACCTAAACCCATTAAGATTTATATCGATTCTTATGGTGGATACGTTTACCAGTGCTTGGGTTTAGTTGGGATAATGAGATCTTCTAAAACACCAATTCATACAATAGTTACTGGATGTGCTATGTCTTCTGGTTTTTTGATAGCTATATCCGGGCATAAGAGATTTGGACATCTTAGATCCACGTATCTATATCATCAAGTTGCAGGGGGTGCTTTTGGTAAAGTTAAAGACATGGAAGAGGAGCTTGCTGAGATTCTAAGATTACAACAAGCGGTAGAAGAGATAACTTTAGAAAGTACTGCTATAACAAAAAAGATGCTCGAAAAATCATACAGGGGAAAAAATGACTGGTATATTACGACCGAACAAGCAATTAAATTAAAAGTCATAGATGAAATAATATCCTAATGGAAGAATCTAAAATAATTCCTAAGCCTATTGTTGATCTTTCATCCTTGAATAAGGATCAGAAAAAAGCTTTCGATAAACTTAAGAATTTCATATACAATAGGAACGATGATGATATCTATGTTCTAAAAGGATGGGCAGGGACGGGAAAAACATATTGTGTTAGTGTACTCGTTAGATATGTATTAGATGTTATTTATCCAGATAAAAACTGGTATAAGATAGCTGTTACCGGTCCCACAAATAAATCAGTTAGGGTTATTAAGAAAACCA
>Ga0172372_10007261_pt1 | contig 14926 bp, 20 predicted proteins | sample LakKiv5m_2_FD_114544 | JGI IMG/M metagenome (GOLD analysis project Ga0172372, IMG submission 114544) | Freshwater microbial communities from Kabuno Bay, South-Kivu, Congo - kab_092012_9.5m | ecosystem: Environmental > Aquatic > Freshwater > Lake | place: Democratic Republic of the Congo...
GAGAGCTCTTCGCGGGCCAGGCGGTGGGCGGCGGCGAAGTGGGTTCGGATCGAGACGAAAGCTTCCATGGTGTTGCCGAGGACATCGGCCCAGAGGGTTTCAGATTCGTAAAGGCGGATGCCCACCACGGGCAGATGGGTCACCAGACGGCTCCAGATCACCCGCGCCAGGGCCTCGGTGGTGGGCAGGCTGCCCCCGGGGAGGTCCAAGTCAAACTCGGGCCACACGCCGTTGAGACTGCGAAAGTCGAGCTGGGCGGTGATCTCGGCCTTGATGGCGTGCTTGACCTCCGAGAGGTTGAGCACCATGCCGTTGGCATCGAGGGGTCCGGCCATCGCCACGATCAGCTCGTAGTTGTGACCATGGCCTGGGGCCTGACTGCAGGGCCCGAAACGGGCACGGTTGTCGTCGTCCGAAAGTTCGGGCAACCAGTACAGATGGCTGGCGCTGAACCGGGCGCGGCGGGTGATCAGGCAGGGCCGGCCGCGGCCGTGGGGGGCTCCTTGGGCCGTCATTGCCGTCCTTGAAGAGTGGCCATCCTAGAAAGTGCCCAGATCCCCTGCCGAGCACGCCTGGTGACTGCCGAGCCGATCGACGCCGCCTCTGAAGCCTCAGCGCTGCGCCGCCGCCTCGAAGGCCTCAACCTCTACTTGGTGGGCATGATGGGCGCCGGCAAGAGTGCCGTCGGGCGACCGCTGGCCGAGGCGCTGGGCTACCGCTTCGTCGATGCCGACACCGCCATCGAGGCGGTGTCGGGTCGGCCGATCCCGCAGATCTTCGCCGAGCAGGGCGAGGCGGGGTTTCGCGACCTCGAAACCGCCGTGATCGGTCAGATCGCAACCTGGCACTCGCTGGTGGTGGCCACCGGCGGGGGTGTGGTGACCCGTCCCGAGAACTGGGGACACATGCGCCAGGGGGTGGTGATCTGGCTTGACGCGCCGGCCGAGCTGCTACTGGCTCGGCTCGACGCCGACCCGACCCCACGGCCCCTGCTGCAGGGCGACGACCGGGAAGCCCGGCTGCAGGCGCTGCTGCAGGAACGCAGGTCGCTCTATCACCAGGCCGACCTGCAGATTTGCCAGAGCGATGGATCGCCCTCCACCGTGGCCGCGCTGGTGCTGCAGGCCCTTCCAGGGATTCTCAGGAGCCGCGAAGCCCCCCCCGAGGGCGGCGTGGTGCTGCGGGACAGCGACGGCCATCTGCTGCAGTCGTTCAATTGAGTCCGGCCCGCCTCAGCCCCCCGGCGGCTCTAGCCGCACCGCAAACCACTGCACCACCAAACCGGGCTCAAGCTCCAGTTCACAGGCCGTCTCGAGCAGGCGCTGGGCCCGTTGCCCGGTCCCGGCCAGGTGGCGCAGGTCGGCCGGCGGCTCGGCAAGGGTGTCGAGCCGGCCGGCCAGCCAGCGCAGGGTCTCGTCGGCGCTGAGGATGCGCTCGGCCCCACCGGGCTCGAGCACCACGTAATGATCGAGCTCACGCAGTAGCGGATCAGACATGACGATGGCCCTGGTGGGATTCATGTTGGCCCTGCTGCTGACCCTGCTGCCGGCCCGGGCGGCACGCTGGCCCGACTGGCACCTGCCGGCCCCGCTGCGGCCGAGCGGCAGGGCCGATCTGGTGTATCCCAGCTGGTTTGCCGGCGCCTGGATCGTCAGCAGCGACGACGGCACCTACCCAGTGAGGTTCGCGCCGCGCGCCGATGGCACGGTGGTGGGTGAGCGGGCCTTCAATGCCGCCTCGGTGGGCCGGGCGGTGCTGGGCGACGCACTGCTGAGGGTCGACAACGACCCTGCCAACCCCAACCGTCAGCTGGCCGCCCTCAACAACGACCTGCTGCTCGAATCGACCGTGGTGGCACGGCGCAGTGAAGCCACACCGACCGGGGCCGAGTTCTTGGCCGATGAACTGGCACTGCAGGTGCTGCACCAACCCGGTGCACCGCCCCGGATCAGCCGCATCGAAACCCTCAGCCGCTACCGGCTGCAGAAGGACGGCAGCATCGACGGGGAGCAATGGCAGGCCACCTATGCCTCCCCGGCCTCAGGGCTGGCGGCGCAGCCGCTGCGCAGCGCCCATTGGCAGCTGACGCTCACACCAGACGCTCCACCAGGCGATCACGCCAGCTGAACAACGGCTCAAGCAGCGGGTTGTCGCCCAGACCCGGCACCACCAGGCCCTGGGGCCGCAGCCACGACAGCTGGGCCGCCACCGCCAGATCGGCCAGGCTCGGGGACGGGCCTACCAGATAGGGCTGCACGCTGACCAGAGTCAGCAGATTCTCGAGGCTGCGCTGCAACTGGAGTCGTTCGCCGCTGCCCAGAAGCGATTCGCCCAGGGCCTCGGCAAGGCCGCCGAGGCCGGCGGGCACGGCCGCCACCAGCTGCTTCAGCGGATTCGGCGTCGCCGCCGGCAACAACACGGCCCGCAATGCCGGATCCCCGGCCGCGGCCTGCACCAGGGCCAACCGCACACCGGAGGCGAGAGCGGTATCGGCCCAATCTTCGAGCAGCAGCGCCCGAGCGCGCAGCTCAGGGTCCGCCGGCAGCAGCGACGGCTGGGGATGCTCGCGCTCCAGGTGCAGGGCGATCGCGGTGGAATCGGCGATCACGGTTTCGCCATCCACCAGCACGGGCACCTGACGCTGCCCCGACAGCTTGAACAGGTTGACCTGGCCAACGCCGGGCGTCACTTCGACAATCTCGTGCTCGAGCCCCTTGAAGGCCAGCATCAGCCGGACCTTCTCGCAGAAGGGGGACTGACGAAACTGATGCAGCTGCATGCCAACAGGACCTCAAGGGCGGCAGAGTAGCCAGGGAGACCCGTCGACGATGAAGGACTTCTTTCTGAATGTGACGCGTTACCCGCGTTATCTGGTCGCCTTTGGTCTGGGGGTGGCCAATTCGGTGTTTGAACCCTTGGCCGCTCGGGCCAGCAATCCGGTCACCGCGATCGCCCTGATCGGCGCAGGCGTCAGTGGCCTGATCAGCCTGTCACTGGTGCTGCATGCCATGGTGAGCACAGCACCGTTGACATAGCCATGGCACAGGGCCGACGGGTCGAGCGGGTGGCGGCCCTGATCCGCCGCGAGGTGAGCGAGTTGCTGCTCAGTGGCATCAAGGACGAGCGGGTCAGCCAGGGCATGGTGAGTGTCACCCATGTCGACGTGGCCGGCGATCTGCAGCACTGCAAAATCTTCGTGAGCGTCTACGGCAGCGGTGATGCCCCGCAGCAGGCACTGGCCGGACTGCGCTCAGCGGCGCCCTTTGTCAAAGGCGAGCTGAGCCGGCGTCTCAAGATGCGCCGCACCCCCGAGGTGGTGTTTGTGCTGGATCGCGGCCTCGAGCACGGCACCACGGTGCTGAGCCTGCTCAACAAGCTCGAATCTGAACGCGAGCAAAAGGGCGAACCGGGCGAAGGCGGCCTTGCCTTCAGTGACTGAGGGGATCGTGCCTAACGGGATCGTGACGTCCCCGGCCTGCGGGAATGGTGACCTCGAAGCCCTGATCGCCTCGCTGCTGGTGATCCGCGCCAGCGGTCACCTGCTCGATGGCCAGCGGCGCTACCCCCAGTGGGAGCTGGCCAATGCCGAGCTGCAATCCCTCCTGGAGCTGGGGGTCGGCGGCGTGATCCTGCTGGGAGGCAGCGCCGCCGAGCTGGCCCTGCGCTGCCGGCAGCTGCTGGGCTGGGCCGGGAAGCCGCTGCTGCTCTGTGCCGACGTTGAAGAGGGGGTCGGCCAGCGCTTTGAAGGGGCCAGCTGGCTGCCACCACCGCTGAGCCTGGGCCAACTGCATGCCCGCAATCCCGATCAGGCCGTGGCGCTGGCCCACCGCTATGGACGCTGCACCGGCCGCGAGGCCCGGGCCCTGGGGATCAACTGGGTGCTGGGGCCCGTGTGCGATGTCAACAACAACCCCGCCAATCCGGTGATCAACGTGCGTGCCTGGGGTGAGACCCCCGCGGTAGTCAGCGCCCTCACCCGGGCCTTCAGCACGGGGCTGCAGGCCGAAGGGGTGCTGGGCTGCGCCAAGCACTTTCCGGGCCACGGCGACACCAGTGTCGATTCGCACCTGGCGCTGCCGGTGCTGCACCACAGCCGCCAGCGACTGGCCGACGTGGAGCTGCCGCCCTTTGCGGCCTGCATCGACGCCGGAGTCGCAGCGGTGATGACGGCCCACCTGATGCTGCCTGCCCTCGACGCCGAGCGCCCGGCCACCCTCTCGAAGGCGGTGCTCACCGACCTGCTGCGGGGGCAGCTGGGGTTTGACGGCCTGGTGGTCACCGACGCGCTGGTGATGGAGGCAATCAGCCAGCGCTACGGGGCCGGCGAGGCGGCCGTGCTGGCGCTTGAAGCCGGAGCCGATCTGGTGCTGATGCCGGCCGATGCCCGGGCTGCCCTAGCCGCCATCGCCGCTGCCGTGGCCAGCGGACGCCTGAGCCACCAGCAGCTCGCGATCAGTGTCCAACGGCGCCAGCGGGCGCTGCAGCGCGTCTGCGAGCAGCAAAGCCCCACGGCGGCCGACCCCGAGCATCTGGAGCCCGACACCCAGCTGGCCCAGGCGGTGCTGGAGCTGAGCCTGCAGCGCCAAGGGGGGCGCCTGGCCGGCGCCCCTGGCATCAATCTGATTCGTCTGGAGAGCTGCCTGCAGGCGCCCCAGGCGCTGCCCCGGATGCCGGCGCTGGAGCTGCCGGCTGACCAGGGCTTCAGGGCTGTGCTGCTGGAACCCCGCACCCTGCAGCCCTGGGGCCCCGACCCCGATGCACCGCTGAACCTGGCGCTGCTGGGGGAGGGATCGGTGCTGTTGCAGCTGTTTGTACGTGGCAACCCGTTCAGGGGCGCCAGCGCCAACCGCGAGCCCTGGCGGGCGGCGGTCGTGCAGTTGCAGCGGCTGGGACGGCTGGCGGGCGTGGTGGTCTACGGCAGCCCCTACCTGTGGCAGAGCCTGCAACGCGTGCTGGATCCCGGAATCCCGGCCGCCTACAGCCCCGGGCAGATGCCCCAGGCCCAGGCCCAGGCGCTGCACAGCCTGGGCATCGGCCACACTGACGCCGGCATGGAAGCCGACAACGGCTTCACCGACTGATGGGGAACGACCATGCTCAGCCTGTCGATGATCGTGCGCGACGAAGCCGACCGGCTCGAGCGCTGTCTGGCCTCGGTGGCGGGGTTTGTCGACGAGATGGTGCTGCTCGACACCGGCTCGAGCGATGCCACCATCGCCATCGCCGAGCGCTGCGGCGCGGTGGTGCACCGGCTGCCCTGGCCGGGGGACTTTGCCCCCGCCCGCAACGAAGCCCTGCGGCATGTCGCCGGTGACTGGGTGCTGGTGCTCGATGCCGATGAGGTGCTCAGCGACCAGGCCCGCGAGCCACTGCGGCAGTTGATGGCCGATCCCGATCTGCTGCTGATCAACCTGCTGCGCCATGAACTCGGGGCGGCGCAGGCCCCCTACTCCAATGTGAGCCGCCTGTTCCGCCGCCACCCGGACATCCGCTGGAGCCGCCGCTACCACGCCATGGTCGACGACAGCGTCGCGGCCCTGCTGGAGCGCGAACCCCACTGGCGCCTTGCCGACTGCCCGGTTCCGGCCCTGCTGCACGACGGCTACCGGCCCGAGCTGCTGGCCAGCGGCAACAAGGCCCAGCGGCTGCGGGCGGCAATGGAGGCCGAACTGGCCGAGCACCCCGGCGACCCCTATGCCAGCGCCAAGCTGGGCGCCCTGGAGATCAGCGAAGGCCAGCGCGACCGTGGCCTGGCCCTGCTGCAGCAGGGGCTGGCCAGCTGCCCGGCCGATGCCCACCCCGAGCGCTACGAACTGCTGGTGCACCTGGCCCTGGCCGAAGACAGCACCGCCGCCGAGGCGCGCTACAGGCAGGCCCTGGAGCTGCCGCTGCCGCCCCGGCTGACCCTGGGCGCCCGGCTCAACCTGGCCAGCCTGCTGCTGGAGCGCGACGAGGGCGCCCTGGCCGAAGCCGCCGCTCTGGCCCAGGCCGCCAGCGAAGCCGCCCCCGAGCTGGCCGCGGGCTGGCGCAGCCTGGGGCTGATCGAGCGCCGCCGCGGCCGCATCGGCGCGGCGATCGACGCCTACCGCCGCAGCCTGGCGCTCGAACCCGAGCACCCCGAAACCCAGCAGAACCTGGCGGTGGCCCTGCTGCTGGGCGGCGACATCGCCGGCGCCCGCGCCGGGTTCAGCCGCGCCATCGTCCTGCTGCAGGCCCAGGGCCGCAGCGGCGAGGCCCAGGCCCTGCGCCAGCAAGCCGGCGCCATGGTCAAACTCGATGGCTGACTTACTGCTGGCGGGCCGCTGCATCGGCGTCACCCGGGCCGAGGGTCAGGCCGGCGAGGCCCGGCGCCTGTTCGAGCAGGTGGGCGCCACGGTGATCGACCTGCCGGCCCTGGTGGTGACGCCCCCCAGCGATTGGGGGCCCCTCGATGACGCCCTGGCCGAGCTCGAGAGCTTCCACTGGCTGGTGATCTCGAGCAGCAACGGCGCCGACGCCGTTGACACGCGCCTGCGCCGGCTGGGCGGCAGCCTGGCCCACCGGCCCGCCGCCCTGAAGATCGCGGCGGTCGGCCGCAAGACCGCCCAGCGCCTCGAGGAGCTGAGGGCACCGGCCGATTTTGTGCCGCCTGACTATGTGGCCGACAGCCTGATCGAGCACTTTCCCAGCTCGGCCTGGGGACTGCGCCTGCTGATCCCCCGGGTGCAGAGCGGTGGCCGCACAGTGCTGGCCGAGGCCTTCGCCGAGGCTGGCGCCCGGGTGGTGGAGGTGGCCGCCTACGAGACCGGTTGCCCGCCGGGGCTACCCAGCGCGGCCGTGGCAGCGCTGGAGGCTGGCCGGCTCGATGCCCTCACCTTCAGCAGTGCCAAGACGGTGCACCACACCGTCAGCCTTCTGCACAAGGCCTTTGGCCACGACTGGCCCGACCTGCTCGCCCCCCACGGCGACAGACCCCGGGCGCTGGCCCTGGTGTCGATCGGCCCGCAAACCACCAAGGCCTGCCTGGAGCTGCTGGGCCGGGTCGATGCCGAAGCCACGCCCCATGACCTGAGCGGCCTGGTGCAGGCCTGTATGACAGCGCTCAGGACCGCGCGTCGAGGCTGACGGGCACCGACCGACCCGACACCCTGAGAATCAGCCGACCGCGGGCCACGTCAATGGCCCCCACGGCCCAGCCCGGGGGGAGCAACGGAGTGGTGCGACCGCCGGCATCGCCAACCCGCAGATTGCCCGACTCGCTGCCGAACTGCACCAGGGCCTGGGCCCTGCCACGGCTCAGAATCACCCCTTGGAAGCGGAAACCCACAGGCAGGGTGGGCTGCGCAGCACCGCCGGGGCCGCTGGCGGTTCCCTGCACCGGCAGAAAGGGATCAAGGCGGCCTACCGGCTGCGCCATCACCACCTGCTGGGGTGTGGGCAACGGCGTCAGCCCCGTGGGTGCAGGCGCGCCAGCATCATCACCAGATTCCACCGCCGATCGAGGCAGCGGTGGCAGGGCGGCTGGAGGCTGCAGGCTCGACTCAGGCCGACCCTGGCAGCCCGCCAGCAGCAGGGGCAGGGGAAGCGCCAGCATCGCTTTCGACCAGGTCGCGGAAACGGTCAAGGTTCGCCTGCAATTCCTTGGTGACGATGCCCCCAAGGATGGTCGGTTCCATCAGCGGCGCAAGGGCCGCCGGCAGCTCGTAACTGACGCTCAGTTTGACAGCGGTGCAGCCCCCATCCTGGGGGTAAAAGCGCACAGCCCCCTTGGTGGGCAGACCGCCGACCGACTCCCAGTGGAGCTGCTGGGCTTCGACCCGCTGGGTGATGCGCGCTTTCCAGTGAAAGCGAAAGCCCTGGGCCGCCAGGGTCCAGTCGGTGAGGTCGGGATCATTGGGCAGCGTGACGACCGATTCGATCCAGCGCATCCAGCGCGGCATCGCCTCGAGATCGCTCCACACCGTCCAGACCAGCTCCACAGGAGCCTGGATCTCGGTCGTCACCGAATGCTCGAGCCAGCGTCCCATCTCAAGCCACCGCCGCGTTGCTGGCCAGCTGGGCCGAGCGGCCCAGAATCGCCGCCGCCGCCAGGCGTCCGCTCATCGTGGCCCCTTCCATGGAATCGATGTAATCCTGCTTGGTGTAGCTGCCGGCCAGGTAAAAATTGCTCACCGGCGTGCGCTGGTCGGGGCGGTAGGGCTCCATGCCGGGGGCTTCGCGGTAGAGCGACTGGGCCAGTTTGACCACATTGCTCCAAACCAGCTTCAGTCCCTTGGCCGACGGGAACAGGGCGCGCACCTGGGCGTCGGTGTGGGCGACGATCTCCTCGGTCTTCTTGGGAATCCAGGGGTCTCCAGGGGTCAGCACACACTGCAGCAGCGAACCCAGACCCTCTTTGCGGTAGTCCTCGGGACTGGCCAGGGCCAGGTCGGCAAAACAACTGAAATCGGCATCGGCCGTGTAGAGAAGGTTATCGAGGCCGCTGGGATGGCTTAGGTCATGGCGAGCCGCCTTAGCGGCGGGGCTGTCGCCCATCTCGGTAACCCAGCCGTCATAACGGAGCTGGACCGTGGCCACAGGCACCGCCTCAAGCGCAAAGATGCGCTCGAACAGGGGCCAGCGGCGCCACGCCTGCGGAATCATGCGCTGGATGCCGGGCACATCACAGGCCGCCAGGTAGGCATCGGCCGTCGCCGTGATCTCGCCATCGGGGGTGCCCAGCCTGAGCCCGCTCACCTGGGTGCCGGGCTGGCCATCGGCACCCGTAGCACCCTCATCAAATAGCACCTCGCTGACGCGGTGCCGCAGATGCAGGCGGCCACCGCGGGCGGTGATGTAGTCGAGGATCGGGCCGGTGAGCCAGCGGTGGGGCGAGCCCTTGAGCAGGTTGAGCTTGGAGGCCTCGGTCTTGGCCGCAAACATCATGAAGATGGTGAGCATGCAGCGGGCCGAGATCGCCTGACAGTCAATAAAACCCAGGGCATAGGCGATCGGATTCCACATGCGCTTGATGCTCTGCTCACTGCCGCCATGGCCAACAAACCAGTCCTGAAAACTGACACTGTCGAGGGCGCGAATCGTCTGCATCGCCCCCTCGTAATCGATCAGACCGCGCACGATCGGGCTCGTCCCCAGGGCCAGGGCATTGCGCAGCTTGTCGATCCAGTCGAGCTGGGGAGTGGTGAAGAAGGCCTTGAGCCCGTTGAAGGGTGCCCCCAGGGCAAAGCGAAAATCAAGCTCGCGGAGGTCGCCGCCGGTGTTGACAAACAAATGGGTGTGAACCTTGGGCAGCAGGTTCTCCCGGGCGCCGACCTTCTCGAGCAGGGCAAACAGATTGGCGTAGTTGAAGAAGAAGACGTGCAAGCCCATCTCGATATGGTTGCCATCGGCGTCCTCCCAGCTGCCCACCTTGCCGCCCATGAACGGCCGAGCCTCGTAGAGGTCAATCTGGTGGCCGGCATCGACCAGATCGACGGCCGCCGCCAACCCGGCCAGACCCGCACCCACGATGGCGACCCGCATGCCCTGACCCGCAACCAGTGGCCTGACTCTATGGAGCTTCGGCCCGCGGCGGGGTGGCATGACTCTGCGGACAGCGGTCGAGGGCTCCAGACCCTGCCGATCTCGGCACGAAAGATGGGGAGGACAGCCAACACTCCACCGTCTTGCCTAGATTTGCTCCTTGGATCAATGGTCTGTCGCCATGGTTGCTGATACCTCTGCAATTGCTGATAGCGCTGCAGTCGCAGACACCACCGCAGTTGCAGACACCACGGAAGCAACGGCCACCGCTCCCACCTTCACGGCGAGGGATGGCAAGGGCATTCAGATCACCGAGCCAGCGATGAAGCAGCTGGCCAACCTGATGACCCAGCAAGGATCCGGCAAGGTGTTGCGGGTGGGCGTCCGCTCGGGCGGCTGCAGCGGCATGAGCTACACGATGGATTTCGTCGACAGCAGCGCGATCCGCAGCGACGACGCGCGCTACACCTACGAACCGGCCGAGGCCCCCAGCTTCGAGGTGGTCTGCGACCCCAAGAGCCTGCTGTACATCTACGGCATGCAGCTCGACTTCTCGAGTGCCCTGATCGGGGGCGGTTTCAACTTCACGAACCCCAACGCCAGCCAGACCTGTGGCTGTGGCAGCTCGTTTGCAGTTTGAGCTCCGCCGCGACCCAAGCCGACGTGGGACCGACGTGGGAATCTGATGCAACAGACGCGATCCGCGCCTGCCCGATCAGCCCCCCGTCAGCCATGGCCGACAACGCCGCCCCCGACCAGACCTCGGCCTTTGAATCCGCGCTGCAGCGCTACAACCAGGGGGCCGAGGCCTCGGAGCTGATCGACGCGTTCGAAGAGATCGCGGCCCAGAACCCGCGGCAATCGGCAGGCTGGACCTGCCTGGCCTGGTTGCAGCTGCTCGACAACCGCCCCCTGGAAGCCCTGCGCTCGGCGCGCACAGCCGTGCGCCTCAGCCCCCAGGACCCCCAGGCGCGCATCAACCTGTCGCTGGCCATGCTCGAAACCGGCGCCAAGGGGGTGCGCGAGCACATCGAGATCGTGCACAGGATGCTGGCGATGGCACCTGAGATGGCAGCCGAGATCAACGACTCGATCGCCGATGGCCTGCAGCGCAAACCCGGCTGGGCCTCCATGATCAAGATCAGAACCTGGTTGCAGAGCTGAGGCCAGCACGAAGAGCTGGGCTGAACCCTGCGCACCTCAGGGCTGCAGCTGCTCAAGCAAGGCCTTGGCGATGGCGCGTGAGCCGCCCGGTGGGCCCACCCGCTCCAGGCCGCACTGATGGCAGAGCTGGGGCAGGTCCGGATCGGCCAGCAGCTGCATAATCAGATTGGCTGCGCCATGGATCTCACGGGTGCCGGCGGGCTGGCTGCCCACCGTGAACACCGCCTCGCCCAGAAGTCGCATCTGGGCTTCGGCAAAGGCATAGCTGAACTGGGGGCCGCGGCCCACCAGCTGCACGACGGGCTTGCCAAGCCCCACCGCCTGCTCGACCGCCGTACCGGCCATGCCCAGCACCAACCTGGAGCGCCGCAGGATCGTGACAAACGCATCGCTGCGCAGCTGCACCCGCACGGCCCCCTTGACCAGGGCCCCAGCCTCGGCGCGCCAGCCAAGGGGGAGCAGCAGCTGATCGAGTTCAGGCCCGGCGGTGCCGGGCACCACCGCCGCTTCAAACGCCCAGGGCTGGTCGGGGGCGATCTGCACCAGCCGCTCACACACCAGCAACATCAGGGCCAGGTTGGCCTGGGCCTCGGGCTGGCGGCTGCCGGGCAGCAGGGCCAGGGCCAGGGGCTCCTCGGGCGCCATCTGGGCCCCGGATCCGGGCTGCGTGGCGTCCGGCCCCGAAGCCAGGGGGTCCATGATCGGGTAGCCCAGAAACCGCGCCTTGGCGAGCCCCTGCTGCTGCAGATCGCGGGCGGTAAAGGCATCGCGGGTGAGGACCAGCCTCACGGCGCGGCGTTGGCAGAGCCAGCGGGTCACCGGGCTGAGCCGCAGGCGCCCCTCGTAGTAACTCGAGGTGGAAACCAGAAAGACCACAGTGGGGCGCCCACTGAGCCAGGCAAACAGCAACGGCACATGGTCGCCGACGCTGAGCACCAGACGAAAGCGGCGACCAGCAACACGGGCCGCACGGATCTGGGCCAGGGTCTGGCCGACCAGACCTGCGGCCAGATCCCGCCACAGATTCCAGCCCTGGTAGACCATGCCTCCTGAGGGCAGATCGCGTCCCTGCACCAGCAACGGCAGACCGCGCCGGCGGTAGGCGCCACCACCGCCCACAATCGGCAGGGCGGCCAGGACAAGACCGGGGGCCAGTGCCTGAAGGGCCTCGGAGATCAGCCCGCCGTTGACGTCTTCGCCATGGCCGTTGCTGATCACCAGCAGATCACCGGCAAGAGCGCGGCCCTGGTCCAGATCTGCTGCCGCTGCCCCCACGGAATCCCCGTCGTGTCCGGCGAGCTTAGGGAGCCTTCAGAATCGGCCCACGACCAGGAATGGACCATGCTGCAACGGCTCAAGGGGACGCTCGACACCCTGCTGGTGATCGATGTATTTGTGGTGATCGCCGGGGCCCTGTGGTTCGGGGTGGCGGTGCTGCTGCACAGCCGCAGCATCGATGCCCCACTAACCCTGTTTCAGACCCTGTGGGGACCGCTATTCACCCCGGCGATCGGGTTGCTGATGGCGGCCGCCCTGCTCAGCGGGGCTGTGGGCTGGTGGCAGCGGCGAGCGCAGCGCTGAGCGCGGCGAACTGATAGCGGAACCCCTGCTGCTCCAGACGCTGGGGCAGCACCTGCTGGCCCTCCAACACCACCTGGGCCCCATCACCCAGCAACAGCTGCAACAACGGTCCCGGCACCGGCAGCAGGCTGGGCCGACCCAGGGAGCGCCCCAGCGCCGAGGCAAACACGGCCATGGTGGCCGGTTCGGGGGCCACGGCGTTGTAGACCCCCTGGTAGGCAGGATCCTCTAGGGCCGCGGCGATCAGACGGCACAGATCATGGCGATGGATCCAGCTCATCCACTGCCTGCCGGAGCCGACCGGCCCCCCGAAGCCGGCGCGAAACACCGGCAGCATCTTGCCCAGCGCACCACCATCGGGCCCCAGCACGATGCCGATGCGCAGCTTGACCACACGGCAACCGGCGGGAGCCTGGTCGGCGGCGGCCTCCCAGGCCCGACAGATCTCGGCGAGATAGTCGCTGCCCGACGCACTGGTTTCAACGAATCGCGCGCTGTTGCTGCTGCCGTAGTACCCGACGGCCGAACCGTTGATCAACACAGCCGGCGGCGAGGCCAAACGGGCCATGGCGGCCGTGAGGTGGGCGGTGGTGTGCACCCGGCTGGTCATCAGCAGGGCCCGATGGCGCGGGGTCCAACGCTTGTCGGCGATCGGTTCACCGGCCAGGTTGATGACGCCCTCGGCCTGCCGCAGGGCCTCGTCGAGGCCGTTGTGGCCCCAACTGGCGGCGTCTGCGGGATCGAGATGCAACACCGATAGACGGGTACCGGCCAAACGCTCGAAGGCCTGCGGATTGCGGCTCACGAGCGTAAGCTCATGGCCCAGTTCGAGCAGGTAGGGCACCAGTTCGCGCCCCACAAATCCCGAACAGCCGAGTAGCAGCAGGCGCACGCTTGTTTCCCCGGTTCGATTCAGCCTGGCGAGGCTAGGCCCAAGCGGCGGGCCGTGGGCACCAGGGCGTAGAGCCTGCGGCCGCCTGGTTCGCAATGGCGATCTGATCGAGACAGGCGGCCACCAGCAGCAGTGCCCCGAAGATCGCCAACAACAGCGCCAGGGTACTGCTCATGCCGCCGGTCTCGGATACCGATCGCGATGAAGCGCACCATGGGCACCAAGGCGCGCAGCAGGGGTTCTAACCTGGCCCCAGACGGCTGAAGCCCACCGACGCGCCATGACCGAATCTGCTGCTGCGCCGGCACTCAAGAAGGGAAGCCTGGTAAGACTCAGGCGACAAGCCTATGCCGGCAGCCTTGAATCCAGGGCCAGTGACAGCCTGGTGCCGGGCTACGCGCTCGAAGGCCCTGGCGAAATTCTGGCCGTACGCGGCGAGCATGCCCAGCTGCGCTGGCGCCGACCCGTGCCCGATGTATGGCTGCGTCTGGACCAGCTTGAGGCCTATCCGAGCAGCTGACGGCGTTCGTGCTGCAGGTCGGTGCGCCGCCGCCGGGCCTGACGCAGCATCTGCCGCCCGTCGTGCAGGTAGGAATCGACGTAACCCATGGTGTACCGCTCCAGCTCGACCAGGGCGTCCTTGACCAGGCTGAGGCAGTGGTACAGCGATAGGCCAAAGGCCTGGGCCTGCAGCGGACACGCCACGGCCTGAAACAGGGTCTCGACCTTCTGCAGGCGCCCCTGGCTCTGCTCGAGGAACCCGCAGAACGCCTCCATCAGGGCATCGTCATAGGGGTCGGCGGCCAGGGCCCGGATCTGGGCTTCAAACGGATTGATCACCTGACCTAGAAGTCGGTCAATGGGGCCATAGACCTGCTGCAACCAGTGCTCCAGCTCGGCCTCACCGGCTGCCGCCGCCGGGCCCCGGCGACGACGTGCGGTTGCAGATGCACCGGTTGCTGACGCGGCGTTTGCGGCAGTGCTGCCGTGGCGCTGGTCATGGGCGCGGCGGCGCTCACCATCACCCAGCACCTCCCAGGCGGCATTGAGGGCGAGCATCGCGGCGGTCTCGCCGCCGGCATCGGGGTGGTGCTGTTTGACCAGAGCTCTGTAGGCGGCCTTGATCTCCGCCGCACTGGCCCTCGGGCTCACCCCCAGCACCGCATAGGGGTCGCGAACAGCGGCAGGAAGGCGCTGAGACACCGTCGGGCGGCACGGGCTGGAGGATCCCTCCCATCCTCCCCTGCAGGGCATGAAAAAACCCGGCTGGAAGACCAGCCGGGCAACGTGAGATGGAGAGGAAAAATTGAGGAGGGGGAGAAACAGTGGCAGGATCCGGCCTGAGGACCGGATCCTGCGCTCTGATCGTGATCAGAACTTGAAGGTGGTCTTCAGCAGAGCGCCGAAGGCATTGAGGCTGTTGGGCTGGTAGAACTGACCACCGGCCTGGCTCAGGTAGAAGATCGCAGGGGTAACCGAAATGTTGTCGGTGACCTGGAACTTGTACCACCACTCCCAGGCGAAGTTGCCGTCGTTGGGGGTGCCGCCGAGCTGACCCACACCGGCGGCGTTGGTAGCCGTGATGAAGGGGGCCTGGCCGAGTGCCATACCGGCGCTGTTGCCCTTGACGAACACGTCAGCCCACTGCAGGCCGATGTACCACGACTGGGCGGTGGTGTTGATGCCGCTCACGCCGTTCTGGGAACCGGTGTAACCGGTGATGCCCCAACCGGTGCTGATCGAGGGGAACCAGCTCGCGGTGGTGGGCGACCAGTAGGCGCTCAGCGC
>Ga0172372_10007263_pt1 | contig 14926 bp, 11 predicted proteins | sample LakKiv5m_2_FD_114544 | JGI IMG/M metagenome (GOLD analysis project Ga0172372, IMG submission 114544) | Freshwater microbial communities from Kabuno Bay, South-Kivu, Congo - kab_092012_9.5m | ecosystem: Environmental > Aquatic > Freshwater > Lake | place: Democratic Republic of the Congo...
CGCGGCCTTGCGGTTAAAACCCGACTCCTGCGCGCCGCTCCCCGGAGTGATATAGACATTCCGCGGTGTGCGCAGCCCGACCGGCGTGATCCGCACCTCCTTGCCCACGGGTACGCCCCGCACCGGAATCCGTTCGAGCTCCCGGCCCACGACCTCAAGCTGCACAAACATCCCCTGTTTTTCGCGTGCGACAAAAAGCATCTGGTCCACGGGCCTGATCCCGGTCGCCACCCAGACCACGCCCGGCTTTTCGCGGATCGAGAATTCGATCACGCCCTCGCGATCCGTTTTCCCTGGGATATAATTGAGCGCCGAAAAATAACCCTCCACCGGCACGAGACGCTCCAGCGGATCGATATAAAAAAGCGGATAAAGGAGGAGCAGCATGAAAAAGCCCGCTCCGATCGCAAGCAGGAACAGCGTGAGGCTTTCCGACAGGAACCCTCCCCACCTCCGGGCACGCTTGGCACCCGAGACATCCAAGCCAGGCTTGCGAGCTTCGGAATCGACCATCCCCACCTCCATTCCCGAGTCTACTCCCTCTCCGGGACGCAGTCACCCCGGACCTGCAGACGGGAGAGTCACCCCGGACACGCTCCTCCTCTTTTCATTTGACCACCGGCCCCCGCCCCCCCGAGGATCACGCTCTATGCAAACCGCCAAAGCCAAGACCCATCCCGCCCCTTTTGTGTCCGCCGACCTCAAAATTGCCGAGCTCACCTGGTTTCCGGTGCTCATGGGGTGCGTGCTCGGGATCGTCTTTGGAGCCTCCTCTCTTTACCTTGCACTCAAGGTTGGCATGACGGTCAGCGCATCGATCCCGGTGGCGGTGCTCTCGATCACGGTATTCAAGGCCCTGTCCAAGGTCTTCAAGGTGCGCAACACGACCATCCTCGAGAACAATATCGTGCAGACGACCGGGAGCGCCGGTGAATCCATCGCTTTCGGTGTGGCGGTCACGATGCCGGCGCTGCTCATCCTCGGGTTTGATATGGAGCTCAGCCGCATCATGGCAGTCGCGATCCTGGGCGGACTGCTCGGCGTGCTCATGATGATCCCGCTCCGCAAATCCCTGATCGTGGATGCACACGCCACCCTCCCCTACCCGGAAGGCACCGCTTGCGCCGAAGTGCTCCGGGTGGGCGAAACAGGCGGAACTTCCGCCAAGACCGTGTTCACCGGATTTTTTGCAGGTCTGTTCTACAAAGTGGCCAACGTGGGCCTGCGCCTTTGGACCGATGTGCCCGAGAAGGCGATTTCCTTCTTCAAAGGGGCGACCCTTTCGGCCGAGGTCTCCCCGGAACTGCTGGGCGTTGGTTATATCATCGGCCCCCGGATCGGCGCGGTCATGCTCGCAGGCGGCATCCTGTCGAGCTGGGTGCTCATTCCCGCCATCGTGCTTTTCGGAGGCGGCCTGAAGGACCCCCTTTTTCCGGCCACGACCCTGATTTCGGAAATGCAGCCGCATGAAATCTGGAAGAACTATGTCCTCTATATCGGTGCGGGCGCCGTCGCCACCGGCGGGATCATCAGCCTGTTCCAAAGCCTGCCCACCATCGTGCGTTCGGCCCGGGCCGGACTCGCTTCCATCGGCAAATCAGGCCTCGGTCGGGGCGCCCAAAAACTTGCGCGCACGGAACAGGATCTGCCGCTTTCAGTCGTACTCGCAGGCTCGGCCCTCCTCGTGCTTGCGATCTGGCTCACGCCCAGTCTTAAAATGAATTTCTTTGGCGCCATCCTCATGGTGGTTTTCGGTTTTCTTTTCGTGACCGTCAGCTCGCGCCTCACCGGTGAGATCGGTTCCTCGTCCAACCCGATTTCGGGCATGACTGTGGCAACCCTCCTGCTCACGAGCCTGGTTTTCCTCGCCCTGGGCTGGGTATCGCCCGAGATGCGCGTGGCTGCGCTTTCGGTGGCCGCCGTCGTTTGCGTCGCAGCTTCCAATGGTGGCACCACCTCGCAGGACCTCAAGACCGGCTACCTGGTCGGTGCAACCCCGCGCGCCCAACAAATATCCCTGCTTGCAGGCGTTGTCACTTCTGCCGCGGTGATTGGGTTCACCCTGCACCTGCTCAATAACGCCGGCACCATCACGAGCCGCAAGATCCCGCAGGGTATCGTGGTCAGTGATATCAACAAGCTCACCGAGAAAGAGACCATTCAAGGGCCGGAGGGCAAGCAGGATCTGAACGAGTATCGGGTGCTCAGGCTGCGCGAAGCCGCGACCGATGGCCCCCTCTCGGCACTCAAACCCGGCAAGTACTTGGTCGATGACGCAGGTGTCGTTCAGTACCTCGTCGACCCGGGCATCAACGGCATCCTCAAAGAACGCGACGACGGTACGCCCGTTCAAAAGTTCGAGGCTCCGAAAGCACGCCTCATGTCGCTCATCATCGATGGCATCCTGACGCAAAAACTTCCTTGGGGACTGGTCCTGCTGGGCGTCGCGATATCCATCATGATGGAGTTGCTCGGCATCCCCTCCCTGCCTTTTGCAGTCGGCGTTTACTTGCCGCTTTCCGCGTCAGTGCCGGTTTTTTTGGGAGGAATCATCCGGGGTTTTGTCGACCACCGCGCCAAAAAAGCCTCGCGCTCGCTCGCCGAAGAAGAATCAAGCCCGGGCGTGCTGTTCTCGTCGGGTTTGATCGCGGGAGGCGCCATCGCTGGGATCGTACTCGCACTCCTCGCGCTGAACGAAAACTGGGCCGGAATCATGGACCTCAGCAAAGCTCTCCCGACTCTGGCCGGTAATCCTCTGACCGCTGTGATTGCTTTTGCTGCGCTCGGAGCGTTGCTGATCCGCGTGGCCACGAGCCCGGCCGACTCCCCGAAAAAGCGCTGACGCAACCCTTCGCCCGTCCGCGGGCTAGAACGCTCTTTGCTCTCCTCTCCTGCGTCACCCACTCAAGGGACCCGGCGCAAGAGAGGAGCTTCAGTGCTATTCGAACTCGAGGAGTGGTTCAGCAGCATCGCATTCACACTCGCACTCTTGAATCGCCCCGGTCGCGCCGTAACCCTTGTGATTGCAGCCTGGATCGCATCCCGCCTGCAACTCCCTCAAACTCCTGTGCCTCTTGCCAGCCTGCAGGCCGATCTTTTGGCTGCCAGCCTGATCACGTGGGCCGAACGGACTACAAAACGGGAACCCAACGGCGTTTTCAGGAACCTGAAAGCCACTTACCGGCTTTTCTTCCGTGTGCTTCTAGGCCCCCTGCTGCTCGCGGGCGCCTTCTTCAGTCTGCTGAAGGACCACGCGCCGCACCTGCAATCCCTGCTTGAATATGTCATCCCGCGCGGTGCGCTCGCGCTCGTGATCGTGCCTCTCGCCTCGCAGCTGACTTCCCGAGATCGCTCGCATTTTGTGGCGCAGCTCAAAAATTTTTTCACCACCGCGCGCGGTCGGATGGAACTGATCACCTGGCTCATCTTGAATGGCCTGATCATCCAATCCTACATGCAACTCAGGACTCGCCCGTCCCCGGAGGATGCGCTTGGACACGCCGAGTATTTCGCGATCGATTTTCTGATTTCGATTCCCATCTTTTTCTCCGCTCTCCGGTTCCCCCCGCTCCTCAATGCCGTTTGCATGCTCTTGCTTGCGATTCGCGCGACCATCACGGCTGCAAGCGGCCTCGGCCCCTTCTGGGATCTTCCCGCCCCGGATCGCCAAATGGCGGTCGGGCTCTATATCCTGGTCTTTGGCTCGATCGGAAGCCTCTTGAACACCCAGCAGGAGGAATCGCGCACCGTGCGCGAGGAGCTTGCGCTGCGAGCTGAGACGCGGGCCCGCGAACTCGAGGCCGAGCGCACGCGAGCCTCGCGTGAGCACGATGCGCGAGAGTCGGCCGAACGCCTCGTCGAAACCCGGAACCGTTTTTTGAGCATCGCTTCGCACGAGCTCAAAAATCCGCTCGCAGCGCTTCTCCTGACCCTTGAAATGCTGGAGCGTCAACTCCCCTCCGATGCCCCAGCTCCGGCGCCGTCCGCCCTCCACACCACCGCCCGCAACGCCGTCAACGAAGCCCGCCGCATGGCACGCCTGATCGACAACCTGCTGGATATCTCACGCCTTGAATCCGACCGCCTTGAACGCCGCTCTCTGGAGGAGATCAACCTGACCGAGATGCTCCACTGCACGCTGGCGGGTTTTCAGGGACTGCTCCAAAGCGCGGGGTGCGCGACCCGGGTGCAGATCCAGCCGGATCTCCGGGTTTTCGCCGACGCGGATCAAGTGCAGCAGATTTTCCAGAACCTGATCTCGAACGCGATCAAGTTCGGACGGCGCCAGCCAATCGATATCACTCTTGAACAAGCAGGTGCCGAATGGCGCTTCGACGTCCGGGATCGCGGCGTGGGAATTCCTGCCGGAATCGGAGAGCGGATCTTCGAACCCTACAATCGCACGGCGGATCGCACGCGTTTTCCGGGCATGGGAATCGGCCTGCATGTCTCCCGCGATATGGCCCGGGCGATCGGCGGTGATATTACCTACCAACCCGCGCCCGGCGGAGGCACGGAGTTCACCGTGCGCTGCCCGCTCTCACCGAGTGCTGAACTTCCGATCCAGAAGCGTAAGGCGGCCTGATTTTTCAAGCCGCCACTTTCGCCCGAGCGGAAGCGGCGCATAGCGCGGACCATGACCTGCGGGCAATCCTTTGAGCACCGGCACTCCGGTGCGCTCCGAGAACTCGCCAAAGATCTCAACCAGGAGCGCTTCCGACTCATGCACCTTGCGAAGCGGCTTGAGCGGCAAACCATGCTGCGCGGGATTGCGTAAAGCCTCCACAAGCGGGAGTCCTTCCGGCACGCGTGAGGCGAGCACGCTCATAGCCGAGTCATTGCAGTCGACCCACGTGCCGAGCACCAGCGCCCGCGCTCCACCCAAAGCACCACTGACCCGCAGCCGCTGCAGCATCCGGTCAATCCGGTACCAACCTTCGGTCACGTCCTCAAAGTAGAGGATCCGTCCCCGAGCAACACCCTGATATCGAGAGCCCACGAGCGTGTCCCAGACCGTCAGGTTGCCACCCGCAAGCGGGGCCTCGATCGCACCCCGTGGCCTGACCTTGCCAATATATTTCAAGCGGTGCCCGAGCGCGGGCATCTCACTCTGCTCCACGTAGGCGCGCACGACCCCCAAAAGCGCATCCCAATCCGCCTCGGGCAGAAGCGAGAACTCCCGCGTCCCGGGCATGGGAGCATGCACCGGGTGCCAGCCCCAATGGACGCGCGTGAACTCAAGCAGCGCAGTCACATCCGAATAACCCAGAAAAAGCTTGCCCGCGGGGATCCCGCGCGCCTTGCCCACGATCTCCATCACCCGGGCTGCCCCCGATCCACCGCGCGCGCACCAGATGATATCAATTTCCGGATCCCGCGCCCACTCGAGGAGCGCGGTTGCGCGCTCGAGATCGGTGCCGGCAAAAAAACGATCTTGTTTGGAAACATGCGGATGCACGCGCACTTCAAAGCCCGCTGCTTCCAGACGTTCCACCCCGTAGGACAGCTCCACTTGCGGCACTGCCGCAGAAGTCGCAGTGATCCCGATCACGGGTCGCTTTTGTGCGGCCACAGGCTGCTTTCCGCGACGCTGCCCAGCTCCCCGCTTGCGCTCAGGCATCACTCAAGTCCCCAGCCAGCAGCAACATCCCGCGTGAGTGCTTGCAGACCGTGCCCGGACTCGCTCGAAACCCAGGCACAGAGCTTGGGGTCGATCCTGAGCGCCCGGAGCGCCGCCTCGCCTTCTTTGAGTCGCTTGGCGCGCTCGGACTGGGTCTTGAGCGTGTCCCACTTGGAGAACACGATCCGAAGAGCGACGCCCTCGCCCTGCAGGAAGCGGATCGCATCGATATCAAGCTCGGTCGGTCCGTGACGGGCGTCCACGAGCACGAGCGCAAGCTCCAGTCCCTGGTCCGCCCGCAAATACGCCTGGATAAAGGCGGCCCAGCGGTTGCGCTCCTCGGCCGAAGCGCGCGCATAGCCATACCCGGGCAAATCGGCCACGATGCGTTTGACTTCGGGCCAGTCATAAAAGTGCAGAAGCCGCGTCTTGCCCGGCTCCTTGCTGACTTGCGCAAGTCTGGCCTTGAGCAGCGCATTGATGAGCGAGCTCTTGCCCACGTTGGATCGCCCCACCATGGCAATCCGAGGCTCGCGGCGGCCCTTGAGGAAGTCTCCCTTCAGGGACGCTTGAATCTGTTCTTCGTTGCCGATGGTCAGAATATGGGTGCCTGGCATGGATATCACCCGAGCTTGGCAAGCCGCGCTTGCGCTTTTTCAAGCTCGGCCAATCGCGCGAGCGCTTCGGATTCGCGGTCCCGCTCGGCCGCCACAAGCTCCGCCGGAGCACGCGCGATGAACGACTCCTTGGCAAGCTTGTTGCGCGCGTGCGCGAGGTCAGCCGTCACTTTCTCAATTTCCTTCTTGAGGCGCTTGGATTCTTCCTCCACGTTCACAAGCCCCTTGAGGCTGATCCGTAACTCGATCCCCAGCTGCGGGAGCGGGATCACCGAGTCAAACTCACCCACTGACTCCCTCTTTTCCTCGCGCAAGGCGGACAGCCGGCCGAGCGACAAGATCTCGCCGCGGAACCGCTCCATGAAGGACGTGATATCGCCAACCTCGCCGCCCGCGAGCGCGTGGCGCACTTCGAATTCATTCTTGGGTGATATCTGATTTTCGCCGCGGAAATTCCGGATCGCTTCCACCAGCAGCCGGAACCGGGAGATCTCGGCTTCGGCGCGAGCATTGAGCAGGGTTTCCTTGAATTCCGGGAATTTCTGGAACATCAGCGTCAGGATCGCAGGCTTGCCGTCACGCTCCCGCGCCGGAGTGTTGGCGGGCTTTTTCCAAGGCAGCGATTGCCAGAGCTCTTCCGTCACATACGGCGTGAACGGATGCATGAGCTTCAAGACCGTCTCCAGAACATAGGCGAGCGTGATCCACGATTCCGCGCGCGCCTCACCGCCTTTACGGAACGAGAGTTTGGAGAACTCGATGAACCAATCGCAGACTTCCCCCCAAGTGAATTCATAGAGCGCTTGCACGGATTCATTGAGTTCAAACTCCTGAAGCCCCTTCTCCACCTGCGCAGTGACGGCCTGCAGGCGCGAGAGAATCCACTGGTTCTGAGGAGCAAGCTTCTCGCGGTTTTCAAAGAGCCAGGCCTCCGCGCCACCCGCAGGCTCCGCGATCGCGCCGCCTTGGGCGTCCTCGACCTGCAGGTGCAGGAACTTCACCGCGTTCCAGACTTTGTTGCAGAAGGCGCGGTAGCCTTCGACCCGATCGACCGAGAGCTTGACGTCGCGGCCCTGGCCAGCCATCGCAAGCAGCGTGAACCGCAGCGGATCCGCACCATGCTTGCCGATCACTTCCAGCGGATCGATCACGTTGCCCTTGGACTTGGACATCTTCTCGCCTTTTTCGTCCCGGACCATCGCGTGGAGGTACACTTTGCGGAAAGGCACATCCCCCATGAAATGCAGCCCCATCATGATCATGCGGGAGACCCAGAAGAAGATGATATCAAACCCGGTCTCAAGGATCGAGGTCGGGTAAAAGGTCTGGAGCGCTTGCGTTTTCTCGGGCCACCCCAGCGTCGAGAACGGCCAGAGGGCCGAGCTGAACCAGGTATCCAGCACATCCTCATCCTGCTTGAGCTCGGTTGAGCCGCAGCCCGCGCACTTCGAAGGCGCGGTCCGTTCCACAGTGATATGCTCGCAGCGGGCGCAATGCCAGGCCGGGATCTGATGTCCCCACCAGAGCTGGCGCGAGATGCACCAGTCGCGGATGTTGTACATCCATTCAAAGTACGTCTTTTCCCAAGTTTTGGGAGAGAACTCGATCTTGCCCGTCTCGACCGCCTCGATCGCTGGCTTGGCCAGAGGCGCGATCTTGACAAACCACTGCTTGGAGATCATCGGCTCGGCGACCTGATCGCAGCGCTGGCAGAGTCCGACTTTGTGCGCGTGGTCCTCGATTTTGACGAGGAGTCCGGCCTCCTGGAGATCGGCCACGATCTTTTCCCGCGCTTCCGAAAACTTGAGACCTTGATACACACCACCATCCGCGGTGATGCGCCCGTCCTTGCCCATCACGCTGACAACCGGGAGGCCGTGGCGCGAACCCAAGTCGGCGTCATTGAAGTCATGGGCCGGAGTCACTTTGAGCGCGCCGCTGCCGAATTCACGCTCCACATAGGCATCCGTGATGACCGGAATCAGGCGTCCGAGCAGTGGGAGGACTGTTTTTTTACCGTGCAGGTGCGCGTAGCGCTCATCCTCCGGATGGACTGCCACCGCAGTATCACCGAGCAGCGTCTCGGGGCGAGTCGTCGCGATGATCAGCTCGGCCGGGGTGCCGTCTGGATTGTGAACCGCGCGTCCGTCGGACTCCACGATGCGGTACTTGATATGCCAGAAGTTTCCTTTGCGATCCGATGGGAGCACTTCGAGATCCGAAAGCGCCGTCTGACAGCGCGTGCACCAGTTGATGATGCGCTCACCGCGGTAGATCAGCCCTTCGGAATGGAGGCGCACGAAAACTTCGCGCACTGCGGAGGACAACCCCTCATCCATTGTGAAACGCTCGCGTTTCCAATCGAGCGAGGACCCCAGCCGCTTGAGCTGATTGGTGATCTCGCGTCCGTGATCATCCTTCCATTTCCACACGCGCTCGACAAAAGCCTCGCGACCGAGATCATGCCGAGTCAGCGGCCGTCCGGTGGGTCCTTTACCTTCTTTGGCAATCTGCTTTTCAACCTGAGTCTGGGTGGCGATCCCGGCATGGTCGGTGCCGGGCACCCAAAGCGCGTTGTCACCATGCATGCGCCGCCAGCGGACCAACGCATCTTGGATCGAGTTGGTGAGCCCGTGCCCCATGTGGAGCACGCCCGTCACGTTGGGCGGAGGGATCACGATGCAGAACGACTTCTGCCCGGGTACGTTGGTGTCGCTGGCTTCGAAACACCCATTCTCTTCCCAGAACCGGTACAACTCCTTTTCAAAAAGCTCGGGCTCGAAGCTCTTGCCCAATGCGGGACGTGCAGGATTCAAAACGGCGGAGTTGGCAGCAGGGGTGTCTGTTTTCATAGGTAAAGTGAGCAAAAATATGCATGAGCGCGCTGCGTCCTGCAAGGCGCCATTTGGCACGCCCATTGCTCAAGAGCGCGTCACCGAGCGGGGACCGGAGGGCACCTTGATGGCTTCTCCGGCCCCACCGTTCAAAACTCAGTCAAAAGGAAGGAATAAGTTCATGCATCCATCCCCGCAACTGCTGCTCCCGAAAAAACCCGCAACCGGAAAACACTCCGCCCCGCCCGCGGTCAAATCCACCTCCTGGGAGCTCACACTCGAGGATCCCACCTCCACCCGACGGACGTTCCCCTTCCATACCGGCTTCCGCCAGGGGCGTGCCGGCATCGAACGCTTGGAATTCCTCAACCGCGCCCTGCTCCAGCACAAGGCCTCCGACCCCCACACCGACGAACTCACGCTGCGAGTGGAGACCCGTGATATCGAACTTCCGGGCCGGAGCCTCGAGCTTTTGTGGGAGCCGCACGACGCGTCAGAGGGGAATTCCCCACAGTCCGAACCGGGTCGTGCCGGCAAGCGGGATATACCCGGCGGAGCTTGGTGGGTGCGGGTGCACGAGGATGCACCGGCCGCACTCCTGGGCGGGGTGCGCATGCGGGAATTTGAATTACCGCTCGAACTTCCCATCGTCATCGGCCGCACGACGCTCGCGCTGCGCGCGGTCCCGAAATCCGAAGGCGATCGCCCGCCCCTGCCCGTCTTTCCCACCTCGGTCCGCCCCTGGCTCACCCACAGCCCGGCCGGTCGCGCCCTGCTCTGGGATGCCCGGCGCCTCGCCGAAACCCGTCTCTCGGTCTATATCACAGGTGAGACCGGCACCGGCAAGGAGATCATCGCTCACCTGCTGCACGCCTGGAGCAACCGCAAAAGCGGGCCTTTTGTGCCGATCAACTGCGCGGCCCTTTCACTCAACCTCATCGAGAGCGAACTTTTCGGACATATCAAAGGTGCATATACCGGTGCCGACCAGGCCCGCAAAGGAGCACTGCTCCAGGCCAACTCGGGCACCCTCTTCCTGGACGAGGTGGGCGACCTGCCCATGGAAGTCCAGCTCAAGCTCCTGCGCTTTCTGGAGAGCGGCGAAATCCGCCCGGTCGGAGCGGATCACACCCTGCGCTCGGACGTCCGGATCCTCTGCGCCACCCATAAACCCCTCAAGCGCCTCGTCGAAGAGGGCAAATTCCGCCAAGACCTTTATTTCCGCCTCGCCTCGGTCACCCTCGCGATTCCCTCGCTGCGCTCCCGGCCGGAGGATATCAGACATCTGGCTCGGACTTTCGCCGCCGAACATGGCAAGAAGATCGACGGTGCCGCACTGGCCATCCTTCAGAACACCAGTTGGCGGGGCAACGCCCGAGAGCTCCGTCACGCAGTCGAACGCACGGCCGCCTTCGCCAGTCCTCACTTGCCCCACCTGAGCGCCCGGGATTTCGATTGGCTCCGCGAGGACCTCCACCTGGCTGACAGCCCCCGCCTGGTCCTCGACGGAGACGATGCCATCGGTGTACCGGAGGGTTGCGTGACCCTCCTGGACATGGAGCGCGCCATGATCATCCGCACGCTCAAACTCTGCCAGGGAAACCGCAGCGAAACCGCCAAGCGCCTGGGCATCGCGCGCAGCACGCTGGGCATGAGAATTCAGGCACTCGACATTCCGGGCAACCACTGGAGGAAATCCGACCCCGTCCGTCCCAACCCCAGGCAACTGGGGGCACTCAAGGGAGAGGAGTAATTCAATCAGTCGATCACAAGACGCCCGAAAAACGCATTGATCACCCGCCCGCGCGGCAGCACCTGATTGATGCGGTCGACGATGGCCTTGCGGATGCGCTGCTTGCCCTCACGATGGATCAGCTCCTCGCGATCCACTTCGGTGAGGGCCGCAGTGACCTGGTCGCGAATCACGGGAAGCGACTTGTCGACATACTCGCAGGTCTCTGCGGTGTCGCACTCAACAATGATCTCGGCCTCCGCAAGCCCTGTCACTCCGAGGGGCTGCGGGGCCGACTCCCCGTCGCGACCTCCGCCTTGACTGAGTTCAAAGGAAAACTCCCCCAGATTGGAGGAGAACACTCGCCTGCGGCGCTCTTCGGCCTGACGTGTGAGAAACTCCGTCATGGTCTTGGCCGCATCCCGCTCGGCTTCGACTTTGCGACGTTCGGCCACGCCCTGGTAAAACCGGTGAGCGGCGGCCCCCAGAAGGACAAACGCTCCGAGCACGCTCCCCAGAAAAACCCACGTCATCCGGCGAACGGCTGGATCCCGGGAACGCACGCCTTTGAGCAGGGTCCCGGCATTTTGCTTTTGCTTCAGAGCGGCCGCGCGCGCTCCTTCTTTGAGCTGGGCAACTTTTGCCGAGGACTCGGATTTTTTCTTTTCGGCCCCGTGCCCGGCGCCATGCCCGTCCGACGCACCCGCATGCCCCTTCTCATCGGAGTTTTGGGCGGCTTTTTCGTCGGTTTTCGGAGAGTTCCCGTGCGAATCGCTCATTCGATATCAACAGGATATCCCCCACCGCCCCCCGGACTCAAGCGCTCAAGCGATATCCGTGCGATTCCGATCCCTCAAAAGAAGGAGCCGCTCCATGAACAGCCCCCCCCCACTCTTCTCGAACAAATCCCTGCTCGGCATTCCGGCCCTGCTCGCGGCACTGCTTCTGCTGCCGGCATGCGCGGCCCTCGAGCTTGCCGCATCCTGGAGCGATTCAGAAGGCCCGGTGCCACCCCGATTCTCCGACTCCGAAATCGCGCCCGGAAGACCGTGGGCAAATTGGCGCCCAGCACCGACGGACTCCGAAACGCCACGCACGAGCCGATCCCGAACGAGCAACGCCTCGGAGTCGCGCGAGACCGAGCCCCCTGAAAGCGGCGCCTCACGCAAGGGCGGAATCCGCATGGGCATGAACCTCAAGGAGGTCCGTCGCGCTTGGGGAACCCCCGCCGATGTCGAGTTCGCGGGCAATCCCTCCGATGGAAACTTCCGATGGACCTACCCTTCTTCCACTTTCCGCGACCTGGCCTCCTCCCGCGTGGTGACATTCGAGGGCGGACGTGTGGCGGGATGGGAAACCGTTCGTCCGGAGTAGCCCCCGGGAAATCCGTTCGACCCGGCAAAAATCCCATGCTAGCTTCGACCCCACCCATGGAGCCGACACTCGAGTTTGAGAAGCCAATCGCCAACCTGGAGCGCAAGCTGCAGGACCTCCGAGACCTCGCCCGCCAGGAGCGAGTCGACTTCAGCGCCGAGATCGCGCTGCTGGAAAAGAAAGTCGGCCAGCTGATCGACGACACTTACTCCCGGCTCTCCCCCTGGCAGAAGGTCCAACTGTCGCGGCATCCGGCCCGTCCCTACTCTCGTGATTATATCGATGCCCTCTTTCCGAACTTTCAGGAACTCTCCGGTGACCGCGCGTTTGGCGAGGACCCTTCCATCCTCGGCGGGGTCGCGGACTGGCCGCCGGCGATCGCGGGAGAGAGCACTCAATCCACCTGCTCGGTCCTGATCCTCGGCCATCAAAAAGGGCGCACCACCAAGCAGAAAATGGAGCGCAATTTTGGCATGGCCAAGCCCGAAGGCTACCGCAAGGCCATGCGCCTCATGCGACTTGCGGAAAAGTCCCGAATGCCCGTGATCACGTTCATCGACACTCCGGGCGCCTACCCGGGCTTGGACGCGGAGGAGCGAGGGCAGGCACAGGCGATCGCCGAGAGCATCGCACTCATGTTCGACCTCACGGTGCCGGTCATCGCCGTCATCATCGGAGAAGGTGGCTCCGGCGGCGCGCTTGCAATCGGGGTAGCCGACCGGGTCCTGATGATGGAATACAGCACCTACTCGGTGATATCACCCGAAAGCTGCGCTTCAATCCTCTGGAGCGATTCCTCGCTTGCGGAGCGTGCTTCCGACAAACTCAAGATGAACCCGCCCGACCTGCTCCGCATGGGCGTGATCGACGGAGTGGTTCCCGAGCCCAAAGGCGGTGCCCACCGAGATACGGCGGAAGCAACCCGCCTCCTCGGTCAAGCGTTGATCGAAAACTTCGGACCACTCATCACGGGCTTTCTCAAATCAGGTGCGACCCGAACCCAGGCCCTGCATGAAGGAAGGCGCGAAAAATTCCGCGCCCTCGGAAACTTCGCACTCGCACAGGCGGCCTCCCGCGAAGATGCCGATCCGCAGGACACTGCGGGAGCGGAGGCACCATGAGCGGAAAAGCCGGATCCGCCCCCCACGCAGTTTCCTCGATGACCGGATTTGCCTCGGCCGAGTCCCCCGCCGGCGTCCCCATGCGCTTCCGGGTCGAAATCAAAACCCTGAATCACCGCTTCCTCGATATCAAATGCAGGCTCCCGCGCGACCTGTCGTCGGCTGAGATCCCGCTGCGCACTTTCTTGCAGAAGGAGTTTTCGCGCGGCTCGCTCGATATCAAAGTGGAACGGATCGAGTCCGCCGAGGCCACCGGGAAACCAGGCCTCTCGCAGGAGCAAATCGAAAAAGCCCGCGCCTGGCTGAAAACCGTGCGTGAACTGCAGGCAGCGCTCGGCCTCACGGATGCCGTGCGGACGCAAGATCTGTTGAATGTGCGAGAGCTTTTTGAAACGGGCGAGGCCGCAAGCCTTTCTCCGGAAGAAGCCTGGAAGGCGCTCGAGCCCGTGGCTCTCGCAGCCACAAAAAATCTCCGCACCATGCGCCAGCACGAAGGTGCCGCACTCGTCCGGGCGCTCCTCGAGTCTTGCAGCGTGCTCGAGTCCACCTTGGCCATCCTCCGATCCCGTCGCGCGGAGTCCGTCCAGCTCCTGCAGGAGCGCAACCACGAGCGCATTCGCTCGATTTTCGAGGCTTTTCCCCTTCCCGCCGGAACACCGGTGCAGGCCGTGCTCGAATCCCGCATCGCGCAGGAGCTCGGCATCCTGCTCGACCGGACTGATATCGAAGAGGAACTCACTCGTTTTGGCGGCCACCTCGAACACCTGCGCAAGACCCTGCAGGACGGTGGCCCGGTGGGCCGGAAACTCGAGTTCCTGTTGCAGGAACTCGGGCGCGAAATCAACACCCTGGGCAACAAGGCTCAGGATCTGCCTGCCTCCGAGCATGTGCTCGCCGTCAAGGTCCGGCTCGAGCAGATCCGTGAGCAGGTTCTGAACCTCGAGTAGGCGGAAACCGGCGATCATGACTTCTCCATCTTCGTCTCCCTGGAGCCCGATGCTGATTGTGATCTCCGCCCCGAGCGGAGCCGGAAAGACCACGCTCTGCGCGCGACTGCTGTCCTCCCGCCCCGATCTCCGGCTTTCCATATCGACCACGACCCGGGCGCCCCGGGGCAGCGAGCAGAACGGCAAAGAATATCACTTCACCGACACCGCCTCCTTCGAGACCATGATCCGTGAAGACGTCTTTGCCGAGTGGGCGCGTGTCCACGACAAGTACTACGGCACCTCCAAGCGGACGATCGAACAGGCATTCCGCGATGGATATCACGTGCTGCTCGACATCGATGTCCAGGGGGCGGCAAGCCTCAAGAAAGCTTACGGTCCCCGCTGCTTCACGGTTTTCATCTCCCCGCCGGACCTCGAGACCCTGGAAACGCGGCTGCGTTCCCGCGGCACCGACACCGAGGAAGTCATCCAGAAGCGCATGCGCAACGCCCGCAAGGAAATGGACGCCGCGCCGACGTTCGATCATGTGATCATCAATGATGATCTGGAACGCGCCTGCGAAGAATTGAACACCCTGATTGCAAAAAAAATCCCATCGCCCGCGGGGATCAAAAAAGGCTGAAAAAGGAACTTCATGCCCAAATACGAACAGGCCACTCTCCAAAGCGTCATCGACTC
>Ga0172372_10007264_pt1 | contig 14925 bp, 10 predicted proteins | sample LakKiv5m_2_FD_114544 | JGI IMG/M metagenome (GOLD analysis project Ga0172372, IMG submission 114544) | Freshwater microbial communities from Kabuno Bay, South-Kivu, Congo - kab_092012_9.5m | ecosystem: Environmental > Aquatic > Freshwater > Lake | place: Democratic Republic of the Congo...
CACCCTGCCCGACGACATCGAGGCATCGAAGCTCGACGCCTCCTCCAAGGACGGTATGCTCAGCATCTCGATTCCGAAGATCGCGGAGAAGCGCTCCCCCGCGCTCGACGTGAAGATTCACTGATTCTGCACGGCGCGTGTCCGCGTGAATGGATGAGGGCCGGACGCAGACGATGCGCTCGGTCTTCGCCATTTTGGACACTCGATGAATCGATGTCTTCATGCGCGCGGCGACGAATCCGCGAGGCTCGTGAATCCGATTCTCTCAGCACGAAAATGGGATTCTCGCGCGCCGCCCGAAACCACGCGCGACGACGTGCGCCCCTCACCGCTTGAGCCCCGCCCTGAACCCGCCTGCGTCGCACGCGTCCGCGTGAGACGTCGACGCGCACCGCGCCGTCGCGCGCAACGCGCGGCGCGCGTCTCTCACCCCTCGTCAGGGCGAACGCTGCGTGGTCAGCGCGTCGGCCGTTTCATCAGGGAGCAGACTGCAGCGCCGCGAGCAGCTTCAGCACGCTCTGCTTCGCGTCGCCGAAGAGCATGAGCGTGTTCTCGAGGTAGCAGAGCGGGTTGTCGACGCCGGCGTAGCCCGCCGCCATGCCGCGCTTGAGCATCACGACCCGCTTCGCGTGCCACGCCTCGAGCACGGGCATGCCGTAGATGGGGCTGCTCTCATCGTCGAGCGCGCTCGGGTTGACGATGTCGTTGGCGCCGATGACGACGACGACATCCGTCGTCGCGAAGTCGTCGTTGATCTCCTCCATCTCCTGCACGATCTCGTAGGAGACGTTGGCCTCGGCGAGCAGCACGTTCATGTGCCCGGGCAGGCGCCCCGCGACGGGATGGATGGCGTAGCGCACGCGGACGCCGCGCTTCTCGAGGAGCGAGGTGATCTCCTTCACCGGGTGCTGCGCCTGCGCGACGGCCATGCCGTAGCCGGGCACCACGATGACGCTCTTCGCGGCGAGCAACAGCTCCGCCGTCGACTCGACGGTGGCCTCCTGCACGCTGCGCGCGGGGCCGTCCGCCTTCGCTGCAGGCTTCACGCCCGCGCCCTCGCCGAAGCCCGCGAAGACGACGTTCCAGATGGAACGGTTCATCGCCTTGCACATGATGTAGCTGAGGATCGCGCCCGAGCTCCCGACGAGCGCGCCGGTCACGATGAGCAGGTCGTTGCCGAGCATGAAGCCCGCCGCCGACGCCGCCCAACCCGAGTAGCTGTTGAGCAGCGAGACGACGACGGGCATGTCGCCCCCGCCGATCGCGAGCACGAGGTGCGCGCCGAGTACGCACGCGATGACCGTGACGCCGAGCAGATGGAGCACGGCGCCATCGCCCTCCGCACCGAAGCCCATCACGCCGAGCGCGATGCACGCGGCGACCATCAGCGCGTTGATCGCGTGGCGCCCCGGCACGACGAGCGGCTTGCTGCCGATCGTCCCGCGCAGCTTCAGGAACGCGATGATCGAGCCGGTGAAGGTGATCGCGCCGACCCACACGCCGACGTAGATCTCGATCTGGTGCGCGACGTCCTGCGCGACGCCCAGCGCCGGCGCCTCGAGCTCGCTGCCGATCCCGACGAGCGCCGCGGCCGCACCGACGAAGCTGTGCAGCACCGCGACGAGCTCGGGCATCGAGGTCATCGCGACGCGCGCGGCGAGCACCGCGCCGACGAGCGCGCCGACACCGAGCGCCGCGCCGAGCACCGTGAGCGCGAGCGGCGTCGCAGGGGCCTGGGCGTGCGCGCCCTCGCCCGGCGCGAGCAGCGCGGCGATGGTCACGCCGACGGCGAGCAGCATGCCGAGCACACCGAGCGTGTTGCCGCGCTGCGCGGACTCCTGCGCGGAGAGCCCACGCAGCGAGAGCACGAAGAGCAGGCTCGCGAGGAGATAGGCGACGTTCGCGAAGCTGGCGGTCATCGGCGGAACATCCTCAGCATGCGCTGCGTGACGAGAAAGCCGCCCGCGACGTTGATCGCCGCGAGCAGCACGGCGACGGCCCCGAGCATCACCGTCGCGGAGAGGCCACCTCCCGCAGCGTCGCGACCGCCGCGCGCGAGCAGGAGGCCGCCGATGAGGATGATCCCGCTGATGGCGTTGGTGACGCTCATGAGCGGCGTGTGCAGCGCGGGCGTCACGTTCCACACGACGTGCCAGCCGACGACGCACGCGAGCAGGAACACCGTGAGGTGCTGCACGAGCGCGGGCGGCGCGAAGAGGCCGATCGGGATGAGCAGCGCGACGCCGAGCAGCGCACCGATCGCCGCGGGCCACGGCGACGAAGGCGCAGCGAGCGCGGCGCCATGCCCACCGCGGGCCGCGGGCTTCTTCGCGGGCGCGGGCGGCGGGGTCGGCGCGCCCGCACGCACCGTCGGACGCGGGGGCGGCCAGAGCAGCTCGCCGCCCTCGGTGACGAGCATCCCGCGCTGGATCTCGTCCTCGCGATCGAGCTTCCACGTCGTGCCCTTGCCGAGCACCTCCTCGACGAGGTTCAGCACCGTCGTCGCGTAGAGCTCGCTCGCCATGAGCGCCATGCGGCTCGCGAAGTCGGTGCGGCCCACGATGGTGACGCCGTGCTTCTCGACGATGGCGTCGCGCTCCGTGAGCGCGCAGTTGCCGCCCTGCTCCGCTGCGAGGTCCACGATCACCGAGCCCGGGCGCATCGCGACGACGGCGCCCGACGTGATGAGCTGCGGCGCCGGCTTGCCGGGGATGAGCGCCGTCGTGACGACGATGTCCGCGCGCTCGCACTCCTTCGCGAGGAGCTGCTGCTCGGCGTGCAGGTACGCGTCGCTCACCTCCTTCGCGTAGCCGCCCGTGCCCTCGCCCGTCTCGCCCGAGAACTCGAAGGGCACGAACTCGCCGCCGAGCGACTCGACCTGCTCGCGCACCACCGGGCGCGTGTCGAACGCGCGCACGATGGCGCCGAGGGAGCGCGCCGCCGCGACCGCTGCGAGCCCCGCAACACCCGCGCCGACGATGAACACCGTGGCCGGACGCACGCGCCCTGCCGCCGTCGTCTGCCCGCCGAGGAAGCGCCCGTAGTGGCTCGCGGCCTCGATCACCGCGCGGTAGCCGACGAGGTTCGCCATCGCCGAGAGCGCATCGAGCTTCTGCGCGCGCGTGATGCGCGGCACCGCGTCCATCGCGAGCACGGTCGCCTTCCGCGCGACGAGCTGCGCGACGAGCTCCGGGTTCTGCGCGGGCCAGAGGAAGCTCACGAGCGTCTGCCCCTCGCGCAGCAGCGTCGCCTCGTGGCGGCCACGCGCGGCGTCCTCCATCGGCCCGCGCACCTTCGTCACGATGTCGGCCTGCGCGTAGACGTCCTCGACGCTCGGGACGATGCGCGCGCCCGCCTCGGCGAAGGCCGCATCCGCGAGGCCGGCCGCGTCGCCCGCGCCGCTCTCGACCACCACCTCGAGCCCGCGCTTGCGCAGCCGCTCGACGGTCGCGGGAGAGGCCGCGACGCGCCTCTCACCGGGGAAGATCTCTTTGGGGACTCCGACGACGAGGGCCTTCGCCCCCGCCGCTGCGTCGGGTGTCGTCATGGCCGCGAATGGTACGGGAAGCGTCGCGCCGCGGGAACGAAGTTCCGTCGCCGCGCCGCGCGTTCCCTGCGGCAGAAGCGCTGGTTCAGCGGATGCGCAGCGAGTCCGGATCGACCTGCATCGGCAGCGCGTCGATCACCTCGAAGTCGCCCGCCGTCACGAAGCGCTGGATGGCGTGGAGCTCGACCTCGACGCTGCGCCCCGACGCGTCGACGAAGCCAGACGTCTTCTCGATGCGCATCACGAGCGCGTCCGCGACCCCGCCCGTGTCCCCGAGCAGCAGCCCGTGCCGTTGCAACGCGCGCGCGACGATCTGCGCGGCGGGCGGCAGCGCCGTGACGTCGAAGTCCGCGCGCAGCCGCAGCCATGCGCCCATCGGGATCGCGTCGGTCTCGGTCGCGATGCCGTCCGTGCGCTTCGCGGGCCAGAGTGAATCGGTGCTCTTCACGCGCGGCACGCTGAAGAGCAACACGTGATCGATGTGCCCGGCGCGCACCTCGTCGGCGCGCAGCAGCGTCGGCAGATTCGCGATCCCGGGCGCCGTGACCGCGTGCGCCATCGGCAGATAGTCGCGCGACGCGAGGTCGACCCGCGCCCCGCCGAGCGCGCGGAGCACGCCGAAGTAATCCGTCGTGCCGATCAGCTCGTACGAGGCGCACTCGGAGGTCTCGAGCACGATCGTGTGTTGATCGAAGCCGTCCTGAATCGCGAAGGGCGAAGGCTTCGGAAACGGCCCGTTGTACTGCCGATCGATCGCGTAGACGCCGTTGTACTCGACGCGCACGCGCGCCGTGCCCGCATCCGCGACGTTGATGGGCACGCCGTATCGCCCGGGCGGCAGCGGCGCCATCGGGATGGGGAGCGACGGCACGCGCAGCGCGGACGTCGCGCCGAGATACGCGATCCACTCCGCCGATCGCGGATGCACGGGCAGCGTGCGGATGTCCGCGTGAAAGACCGTGTCGCGCGGGAAGATCGTGCAGCCCGCGAGCGGCAGCGGATCCTCGGCCATCGCGTAGACGCTGCCGCCATCCGCGGGTGGCCCGGCGTCGAGCGCCGACGACGCGTCGTCTGGCGTGTTCCCTCCATCGGGGCCCGCATCGAACGACGAGGGGCCGTCGCTGGATGCATCTGGCGACGTTGCCGCTTCGCTCCCGCACCCGCAGGACAAAGTCGCGAGACACAGCGTCGCGACGAGCACTGCGGACGCACGTCGCACGGACGACCCAGAAGCGAGGGCGAAGACGGCCATGAAGCTCCTTGAATCCGCAAAGACACCCACGGATGGCCCGCGAGACGCTGCCGACGGTTGCGCCAGATGTAAAGACCATCGCCCCGCGTCGTCGGGAGAGCGGCTATCGTCCCGCGTTGCCGCGCGCATCGCGGCGACGAGGTTCCATGCACGCCGCCATCGCCCGCTCCTCGCTCTCGTCCGCGCGCCGCGCGCTCCTCGCCTGCGCCCTCTCTGCGCTGCTCAGCGCGTGCGGCGACGACGACGGCGCGACGAACGACGCCGGCACGCTCCCCGACGCCTCGCTCGACGCAGGCGCGCTCGACGCGGGCGCGATGGACGCGGGGCCGCCGCCCGAGCCGCGCGTCGATTACGGCGTGCGCGGCGCGTTCCCCGTCGGCAACCGCCGCGGCGTGATGGACGACGGCACCGGCAGCCGCGCGCTGCCCGTCGAGCTCTGGTACCCCGCTGCAGAGTCTGCGCGCACGGCGTCCGAAGCCGGCGTGCCCCTCGCGGCGTTCGAGAGCGGTAGGCCGCACGACGCGCGCATGATGGAGCTCGTCGCCGCGTCCGACCCCGCCTGCCTCCGCGCGCAGACGGCCGCAGCGCCGGACGTCGCCGCCGCGACGCGCACCGCCCCGTGGCCGCTCGTCGTGTTCTCGCACTGCCACGTGTGCACCCGCTTCGACGTCGCCGAGGTCGCTGAGCGTCTCGCTTCGCACGGCATCGTCGTCGCCGCGCCCGATCACGAGGGCAACACGCTCTGGGACTTCGAGGCGGGCATGGCCGCCGACGTCGGCAGCGCCTTCTTGGCCGTGCGCGTGCGCGATGTGCGGCGCGTGCTCGACCGCCTGCTCGACGCGGGCGCCACGGAGATCCCCGAGGATCTGCGCGGTCACTTCGACGCCGCGCACGCCGGCGTGATGGGGCACAGCTTCGGCGGCGTCACCACCGGCGCGGTCGTCGCGGAGGAGCCGCGCTTCATCGCGGCACTGTCGATCGCGGCGCCCATCTCGCTCATCTCGGGCACGCGCCCCGCGAGCGTCACGACGCCGTACCTGCTGCTCCTCGCGCGCGAGGACAACAGCATCACCGAGGCCGGCAACATGGTGATGCGCAACGACTTCCGGCGCCTCGGCGGCCCCGCCTGGCTCGTCGAGGTCGACGACGCGGGCCACTGGTCGTTCTCCGACATCGCCGGCCTCGGCGGCACGAACTTCCTCGCGGGCTGCGGCGCGGGCACGCGCCAGACGGTCGCCGACGAGACGTTCCGCTACCTCGAGAACGGCACCGCGCGCGATCTCGCGGCCGACGTCGCCACGGCCTTCTTCGCCGTGTACCTGCTCGACGATCCGGGCGGCGCAACGACCCTCGCGCGGCTCCCCGTGCCCGCGCACGTCTCCAACCGCTGAGCGCATTCGCACCCGCCGAGGACGCACGCTGACGGTCGCGCTGCGCTCTCCGCACACCGCGACGGCGCGCTCAGCGCACCGTGCTCGCGCTCTCAGCGCACGGTAATCGCCGCCCAGCTGCGCTTGCCCGCCTTCACGACGTAGCGCGCGCCCGCCGAGAGCTTCGCGTCGATGCTCGTCGCGCGCTCCCCATCGACGTCGACCGCGCCCGCCTGAATCAGGCGGCGCGCATCGCTCGTGCTCTTGCACAGCCCGGCGCCGACGAGCGCGCGCGGCAGCGGCACGCCGCCCTCACCCTCCGCCGCGTCGAGCGTCACCTCGGCGAGCTCGGTGGGCACCTCGCGACGGCTGAACTGGCGCTCCCAGCCCTCCGCCGCAGCCTCGGCCTCCGCCTCGCCGTGGTAGCGGGCGACGATCTCGCGCGCGAGCCCCATCTTCGCGGCCTTCGGGCTCGCGGTGCCCGCCGCGCAGTCGGCGCGCAGCTGCTTGATCTCGGTGACGCTGCGCGTCGAGAGCAGCTCGTAGTAGCGCCACATCAGGTCGTCCGAGATGCTCATCAGCTTGCCGAGCTGCATCGCGGGCGCCTCGGCGACACCGACGTAATTGTCGAGTGATTTCGACATCTTGTCGCCGACGAGCTTCCCACCCTCGACGCGCGCGCTCGTGCCCTCGAGGATGGGCGTCGTCATCACGCACTGCGGGCGCATGCCGAGCTCGCGCATGATGTCGCGACCGACGAGGAGGTTGAACAGCTGATCGGTGCCGCCGAGCTCGATGTCGCAGTCGAGCTCGACCGAGTCCTGCGCCTGCGCGAGCGGATAGAGCAGCTCGTGGAGCGAAATGCCGACGTGCTCCGTCCAGCGCTTCTTGAAGTCGTCGCGCTCCAGCATCCGCGCGAGCGTGTAGCGCCCCGCGAGCCGGATGACGTCGTCGAAGCCCATCCGGCCGAGCCAGCCGGAGTTGTAGACGACGCGCGTGCGCGCCGGATCGAGGATCTTGAAGGCCTGCTCCGCGTACGTCTTCGCGCCGTGCTCGATCTCGGCGCGCGTCGGCACCTTGCGCGTCGCGCTGCGGCCGGACGGGTCGCCGATCTGCGCGGTGAAGTCGCCGACGACGAAGATGACCTCGTGCCCCAGCTCCTGGAACTGGCGCATCTTGTTCATCAGCACCGTGTGGCCGAGGTGCAGGTCCGGGCGCGTCGGATCGAAGCCCGCCTTCACCTTGAGCGGGCGCCCCTGCCGCAGCAGGCCGAGCAGCTCGTTGCGCACGTGCAGATCGACGGTGCCGCGCTCGAGGAGCGCGAGCTGTTCCTCGGCGGGAAGGAAGACTTGGGCGGGGAGCTGGGTTTCGGCGGGGGGGAGGGTCACGCGGGGAGTCCGTAGCGGACGCAGGCGGCGCGCGTCACTCGTCGTCGCCCGACTCGTCCGCGTCGTCGTCCTCGTCGGCCTCGATCGCGCCGGTGCCGGCGTTCACGATCTCCTTGAGTTCCTTGCCGACCTTGAAGAAGGGCAGGCGCTTCTCGGGGACCGGGACGCTCTTGCCGGTGCGCGGATTGCGGCCGTTGTAGGGCTTGTAGGCGCGGACGGTGAAGCTGCCGAAGCCGCGGATTTCGATGCCTTCACCGCGCTCGAGGGCGGCGGTCATGGAGTCGAAGACGCTGTTGACGACCAGCTCAGCCCGGGCCTTCGTGATGTTGCTGCGACGCGCGACGGCGTCGATCAGCTCCGACTTCGTCATGAATCCTCCCCGACTGAGCGCGGCCGCGAGTATATTCCGCGCGATGTCCGGGTCAACAGCGATTTCGCGTACTTATCTGCGTGTGCTGCCCTGGGCGCTCGTGCTCGCGGCGGGGGCCGTGGCGGCGTTTTTCGCCTGGCGCGCCCCCCCGAACGGCACACGCCCGATCCCCCGCGCCACGGGCCCCGACGCCCCCCGCGTCGGCGCCGACATCCCGAAGATCGACGTCCACGTCCACGTCGCGCCACGCCTCGCCGCACGCGCCGTCGAGCAGCTCGGCGCGCAGGGGATCGCGGTCGCGGTCAACGCCTCAGGCGGCGCACCGGGTCAGGGCCTCGAGCTCTCCGAAGAGTCGGCGGAGCACACGGGCGCGCGGCTCCTCTACTACTGCAACCTCTCCTTCGCCGGCGTCGAGACGCCCGAGTGGCCCGCCACCGTCCGCGAGACGCTCGAGGCGTGCAAGCAGCGCGGCGCCCGCGGCCTGAAGATCTCCAAGGCGCTCGGCCTCGGCATCCGCCTCTCCGACGGCAGCCTCCTCGCCGTCGACGACCCGCGGCTCGACGCCGTCTTCGAGACGTGCGCGGACCTCTCGCTCCCCGTGCTCATCCACAGCGGCGATCCCGTCGCCTTCTTCCAGCCGAACGGCCCGGAGAACCCACGCCGCGAGGAGCTCGCCGCACACCCCGAGTGGAGCTTCCACGGCGAGTACGTGCCCGGGCGTCCGTGGCCGAGCTGGGAGCAGATCTACGGGCAGTTCGAGCGCCGCGTCCTGCGCCACCCGCGCACGAAGTTCCTCGGCGCGCACTTCGGCAATGCGGCCGAAGACCCGCGCCGCGTCGCCGCCCTGCTCGAGCGCGCACCAAACTTCCACATCGATACGGCTGCGCGGCTTCCCGAGTTCGGCCGACGCCCCGCCGCCGAGATGCGCGCCTTCTTCGTGAAGTGGCAGGACCGCATCCTCTTCGGCTCGGACACGGCCGTCACGCCCGACGGGCTCACGCTGGGCTCCCGCGGCGAGGAGCACGACCCGCCGGGCAACCTGCCCGCGTTCTTCCTCACGCACTGGCGCTACTTCGAGTCGGACGAGGCACGGCTCCCGAGCCCGACGCCCATCCAGGGCCGCACCCCGATCGACGGCATCGGTCTCCCACGGACCGTCCTCGAGAAGCTCTATCACGCCAACGCGGAGCGGCTCCTCGCGATCACCCTGCCCGGCGCGGACGCAGAGCGCTGAGCGCGGCGCGACCCGCGCTCAGGCGGGCTGCACCGCCGCGCCCCCGGCCGCGATGAACGCGCGAATGTTGGCGCGCAGGCCCTCCGGCGCGTCGACGAACTCGAGCCCTGCAGCAGAGCGGCCGCGCCCGTCCTTCAGCCAGCGCAGCACGACGGGCAGCGTGACCACGCTCGCGCCGCCCGGCGGGACGAAGCGCACCATCGCGCGCTCGTCCGGCGTGCACGCTCGCGAGGTCAACACGAGCAAACCGCCCTCGGAGATGTCCTCGCTGCGACCATCCACGATGGTGCCGTCCGACTGCATGATGCGGACCGGCGTCGTGAACGACGCACGCGCGAAACGGCGGCGCTGCTCGACCGAGAGCGGCGGCGGCTTCGGCGCCTCGACGATCTCGATGTCATCCTCCGCGAGGGGCACGACGCCGCGCGCCGAGTCGAGGAGCGGCGCGGTGGTCACGTCGGCGAGGTCGACCGACTTCAGCAGCGCCCGACCGAACGCGACCATCGTCGGCCAGCGACCGGCGGGGTCACGCGCCATCCCGCGCGCGATGACGGCGGCGAGCTCGGCCGACACATCCTTGCGCACCGCATGAATCGGCGCAGGCGGCTGCGTGGTCGAGCGCATGAGCACCTCGGCGTAGTTGCCCTGGAAGGGCACGTCGCCTGTCAGACACTCGTAGAGCGACACCGCGAGCGCGTAGATGTCGCAGCGGTGGTCGATGTTGTCCTGCATGAGCAGCTGCTCGGGTGCCATGTACTCGGGCGTGCCGAGCACCGCGTCGCGCTGCGTGAGCTTGCGGTTCGTCGGGCCGCGTGACGCACCGCGGAGCGCCGCGATGCCGAAGTCGATGATCTTGACCGTCTCGCGCCCCGCGTCGTCGCGGACGACGAAGACGTTGCTCGGCTTGACGTCGCGGTGCATCACGCCGCGGGCGTGCGCGGCGGCGAGGCCCTCCGCCATCTTCACGCCGATGCGCACGGTGTCGGCGACGGGCAGCTTCCCGCGCGAGGTGAGGATGCCGTCGAGCGGGCGCCCATCGAGCATCTCCATGACGACGTAGGCGCGATTCTTCTCGTCGATCCCGGCGTCGAGGATCTGCACGATGTTGGCGTGGTGCGAGAACTCGAGCGCCCGCGCCTCGAGGAGCAGACGGTCGCGGAGCTCGGAGTCCTGCTCGAGCTCCGGATCGGGGAGTTTCAGCGCGACGGTACGCCCCGTGTAGCGGTGCTCGGCTTGGTAGACGATGCTCATGCCGCCCCGCGCGATGGCGCGTCCGACGAGGTAGCGACCGGCGACGATCTCGGCGGCAGGCGGGGGCGGGGTCGGAGCGCTGCTTGGGCTCTGGAGGGTCACGGCGCGGAAGATAACGGATTCACGCGACGTGGGCTTGAGGGGAGCGAAGAAAAGCAACGCCCCCTCCGCGGAGCAGGCGGGGTTTCGCCGTTGCAGAACCGCCCCACTCGCCGCTATGGTTCGCGCCGACCTACGCCGGGAGGGCGAATCCGATGGAGCCGAACGGTCTCGAGCCGCAATCTTTCGCGGGCGCGCACGACGCGCACCGCCCCTTGAACGCGCCAGCGCACCCCTCGCCGGAAGCCATCCGGCCCCTGCTCGCCGCCGCGGACGACGACGACCTTCCGGACGTCCCCGACGTCCCCGACGAGCCGCCTCCATCGGGTGGCGGAGGCAGTGACGAAGACGACGAGCGCCGGATCGGGCAGCGTACGTCGACGTTCGGTCTGATCTCGGCGGTGTTGCTTCTTCTGGGTGCCGGAGCGCTCGTCTTCCTCTGGTGGAAGCGCAGCGAGGCCGAATCGCACCGCTGGGACAAGTGGGAGGCCGCGCAGGAGGCGCCTTCTCGCGATGCCTTCCTCCAGGCGATCACCGCGGACCTCGCGGTCACGCCCTTCGAGGACGTGAAGATCCAGTACATCCGCAAGATCAAGGAGTACCGCTACGCGGCGGCCGTTCCCGCGCTCATCGCGGCGCTCGGCGGCGAGGAGCAGAGCATACGCGGCGAGGCCGCGATGGCGCTCGCTGCGCTCGGCTTGCCCGCGGCAGAACCCGCGAAGGCGAAGCTCCTCGAGGTGCTCCCGACGACGAACCTCGCGCAGGAAGCGCGCGTCATCTGGGCGCTCGCGGTGCTCCGCGAGGCCGCCGCTGCGGACAAGATCGTCGCCGCGTTCTCGGACGGTCGCCTGCAGGAGCAGGACGGCTTCGACCCGAAGATCATCTCGGACGTGCTCGGCATCCAGCGGCTCTCCGCGCTCACCGGCCCCGACAACGGCGTCGCGGTGCGCACGCTCGTCGCGATGGCGCTGAGCGAGGCCGCGTCGCCCGAGGCCGTGGACCCGCTGATTCGTCTGCTCGGCGATGCGGAGTCCGAGGTCGTACGCCAGGCCGCCGCCGGCCTCGGCCGCACCGGCGATCCGCGCGCGGGCCCGCCGCTCTTCGCGCTGCTGACGCGTCAACCCACGCTGAAGCAGTCGATCCTCGACGCCATGAAGAAGTCGATCGGCGCGCGCGGCCTCGTGCCGCTGATCGGCACCGCCTCCGACGCCACGCTGAAGCGCGACCTCGTCGCGATGCTCCGCGAGACGCACGATCCCGCGGCCGCGGACGCGCTCGCCGGGCTCGCCGCCGACGCGGACGAGGACACGCGCGTCACCGCCGCGCTCGGTCTCGCCGACCTCGGCGACGCGCGCGCCGTCGAGCCGCTGCTCGCGCTCGCCCGCGGCACCAACGAGTCGGCCGCTCAAGATGCGATCGACGCACTCCGCGCGATGCGCGCCGCCGCGGCGGGGCCTGCGCTCGCCGGTCTGCTGACGGAATTCCCGACGCGGCACGCCGCGCTCCTTCGCGCGATCGGTGCGAGCGGCAATCAGGCCGCGTGCGACGCCATCTGGCGCGAAGTTCACCCGGACGGCGTCCCGGCGGACACCGTCGACGATACGGAGGCCGCGCTCCTCGCGGTGGGCGATCTCCGCTGCGAGAGCGCATACGCGAAGCTGCTCGGCATGCTGAAGCGCCCGCGCGACGTGGACTACTCCGAGCCGAGCGTCGCAACCGAGACGAGCTACCGCAACCGCTCGAAGACGGCCGAGGCCCTCGGTTACTCCGGCAACGCCGCCGCCATCACCGACCTCCGCACGGTCGTCGAGGACGGCAAGGACGACGTCCGTGTCCGCCTCGCCGCGGCCATCGCCGTCGGTCGTCTCGCCGACGAAGCCGCCCTGCGCGACATCGTGGCGAAGGTCCGCGACGCGAGCGTCGATGCGCAGGTGCGCACGTTCTACGCGCAAGCCCTCTGGCAGAGGCCCAACCGCGCCATCGCAGGCGAGCTGCTCGCGCTCTTCGGCGCGCAGCAGGGCATCCCGCCTGAGGTCTCACGTGCCGCCGCGCTCGCCGTCGGCTACGCCGCGGACCCCGCCAACGACGCTCGCCTCATCGAGCTGCTCGCGGCCCCGGCCACGCGCCGCGACGCCGCATTCGCCATCGCGCTCGGCGGGAGCGACGAGGCGGCGACCAAGCTCCTCGAGACGCTGTCGAGCGACCGCGACCTCCGCGAAATCCTGATGCTCGCCTTCCAGTCGGCCGACAGCGACGACCTCGAGCTGATCACCGAGGAGATGTTCACCTCGGGTGCAGCCATGCGGCGCATCGGCGCCGCGCGCGCGATGCACTCGGGCGAAGGCGAGGACCACTTCATCCTGCCGTGGAACAAGCTCATCGCGCGGCTCCGTGCGGGCTGGAGCGGCCCGGGCGGCGCGAGCGCGCGCTTCGCCCGCGAGAAGCTCTACGAGGCCCTCGTCGGCGACGACGAAGCGCTGCGCGCGACGGCCGCCTCGCTGCTCGGCGACATGAACGAGCGCGGCCTGCTCTTCCGGGCGCGCGACGCGGGAGGCAAGGGCTCCGACGAGGCCCGCGCCAAGCTCCGCGCCATGAACACGGGTGCGGCGACGGCCGCCGCGCCCACGCGACGCTGAGCCACGTCGCGCTCCCTCGCGCAAGACGCGCGACGACGCACACACACGACACGGGCGACGCCTGCACACGCAGCGTCGCCCGTCTCGTTCCGTCCGATGGGCGTCGCGCAGGAAGCCCTCGACGGCCGCGCTCCGCTCGACCCAGCGCCCTCCCCGCCCAGCGCGGCGCTACGCCGGCCGCTGGCTCACGTCGAGCGCGCGGAGCACATCGGCGACGAGGTCGTCGGCGTCCTCGATGCCGGCCGCATAGCGCACGAGCGAGCCGCGAATCCCCACGGCCGCGCGCTGCTCCTCGCTCAGCTCGTAGAAACTCATCAGCGCGGGCTGCTCGACGAGCGACTCGACGCCGCCGAGACTCGGTGCGATGCGCGGGATGCGGAGCGCGTCGACGAACGCGCTCGTCTCCTCGAGCGTCGCGTCGAGCGTGAACGTCACGACGCCGCCGAAGCCGCGCAAGAGGCGCGTCGCGACCTCGTGGTGCGGATGCGAGGGCAGCCCCGGATACCAGACACGCGCGACACGGGGATGCCCCTCGAGCGCACGCGCAAGCGCAAGCCCGTTGCGATTCTGCTGCGCCACACGGAGCCCCAGCGTCTTCAGCCCGCGCCCGACGAGATAGGCCGCGTGCGGATCGCACACACCACCGAGCACGTCGCGCGCTTCCTGCACGAGGGAGAGCAGCCCCGCAGGTCCGCTCACCGCGCCCGCGAGCACGTCGTTGTGCCCCGCGAGGTACTTGGTCGCGCTGTGAACGACGAGGTCGATGCCGCAGTCGTGGGCGCGCAGGTTGATCGGCGTCGCGAACGTCGCATCGATGAGCGTCTTGACGCGGCGCTCACGACAGAGACGCGCGACCGCCTCGAGATCGACGACGTTGAGATACGGATTCGTCGGCGCCTCGCTGATGACGAGACGCGTCTCCGGCCGCAGCGCCGCGGCGAGCGCATCGACGTCCGCAGGCGGCACGAGCGTGTGCGCGACGCCGAAGCGCTCGAGCGTCTGCGTCACGAACTGCCGCGTGCGCCGGTAGCAATCGGCGAAAAGCACGACGTGTGCGCCGCTCTTCACGAGCGCGAGGATCGTCGTGGTGACCGCGGCCATGCCGCTGCCGAAGAGCAGCGCTGCGTCGGCGCCCTCGAGCGCTGCGAGCCGCTCCTCCACGAGCCGCACCGACGGATTGCCGTAGCGTCCGTACTCGTCGCGCTCCTCGCGCCCCTCCATGTAATCGATCAGCGCTGCGGTATCGCGAAACGCGTACGTCGCCGTCTGCACGATCGGCGGCGTGAGCGCGTAGTGCGCGTGCAAGCGCGGCTCGCCGGCGTGCACGACCTCGGTCAACGGCGACTCGCGGCGCTCTCGTTCAGCCATGGGCGCGCAAGCTAGCCCGAGCCTCCGCGCGCGCCAGCAGCCCAGAGGCCGCACAGCCGTCCCGCCGAACGAAGTCCCCGCACGTGCGCCCGATCTCTGTTGTCGAACGCGCCGCAGCGCATCGCTCAGGCGACCGCGTCGCCCCCGGCCTCGAGCTCGATGCGTGTGATCTCTGCGGGCGCTGCAAGCCGCATCGGCGGGCCCCAATAGCCGGTGCCGCGGCTCACGTAGATGTGCGTGCCCTCGTGCCGATGCAGCCCCGCAACGAAGGGCTGCTGCAGCTTCACGAGATAGTTGAAGGGAAAGAGCTGGCCGCCATGCGTGTGCCCGCTCAACACCAGATCGACGCCCCGCTGCGCGGCCTCGACGACCGACTTCGGCTGATGCGCGAGGAGCACGAGCGCGCGTGA
>Ga0172372_10007265_pt1 | contig 14921 bp, 14 predicted proteins | sample LakKiv5m_2_FD_114544 | JGI IMG/M metagenome (GOLD analysis project Ga0172372, IMG submission 114544) | Freshwater microbial communities from Kabuno Bay, South-Kivu, Congo - kab_092012_9.5m | ecosystem: Environmental > Aquatic > Freshwater > Lake | place: Democratic Republic of the Congo...
CTCACCCTCGCGCTGGTTCCGGTCCTGAGGGGATTCATCAGCCACGGTATCCACCTCCAGCCCCGCTTGGAGCGGGCGCGGGCGGCCGCGGCCCTGCAGATCTGGTCCCAGGGGGTTGGCTTCCTGCTGGGGGTCGCCGTCGCGTGGTGGTCCGGGAATTGGTGGGCGGCGGTCGCGTTTATGGTGGGCCAGACCCTGGTCCAAGTCGTGGTCTCCCAAGTCTACGCGGCGGTGCCGTGGCGCTTGGGCTTCGATGCCGGGGTGGCCCAGGCGAGCCTCGCCTTCGGCTGGCCGCTTTTCCTGTCGGCCTTGGCGGTGGTGGTCTCCCGGCAGGGCGATCGGTTGCTGCTGGGGGTGGCCCCGGGTTGGTTCGACGCCACCTACGACAAGACTGACCTGGGACGCTATGCCGTGGCGGCCACGGCCGCTTTCCTACCCCTGCAACTCGCCCGGCAGGTGATGCGCAATGCTTTCCTGCCTTGGATGATCGCGGCGGTGGAAACGGCCGAGGTGCTGCGCCGCCGCCGCATCTCGCTGATCTGTTGCGGCCTCGCGGCGCTCGCCTTCGCCGTCTTAACTGCTACGGTTGCGGGCGAGTTGCTGGGCTGGGTAGTGGGCCCGGGCTTCGGGGACCTCACCCTCCTCGTGGCCGCTCTCGGCACGGCGCAGGCCGTTCAACTCGTTCGACTGCACGCCGAGTCGGTGGCCTTGGCCGCGGGGGCGACGGCGGAGGTGATGATCGGGGAAGGGGTGCGCCTGCTCTGCCTGGGACTGGCCTTGCCGGTGCTGATGCTGGGATGGCGCATCGAATGGCTCGGGGTCGCCGCGGTCGCCGGGGAACTGGTGGCCGCGGCGGTCAGTGAGGCGCGCCTCAACCGCCGCGGGCTCGGCCACGGACGGGCCCGTTATTCCGCTTCCCTCTGGGCCCTCGGGATCATCGCGATCGCGGGCAGCTGCACCTGGCTCGCCCCCCGCTGGGGCGGCGCAGTGGTACTGCTGGCGGGTACGGCGGCCGCCGCGCTCGGGGTGCTCGCGGTCCGCCGCTGGCAGCCGGAGCTCTGGGGCCAGATGCTCCGCTTCGTGGACCTCGTCCGCCGCGGCCGTCCGGATGCGCCACCCGAGGAGGAGGCGCGACTGGCCTGACTCGGGGTGAAACCGGGGCCGGACCGTCGCTCAGTCGATCTGGTACAGGTAGAAATTCTCGTCCGTCATGGCCCCCGTGAACGCCGCCAGCAGCGCGCCTCCCGCGGGCGCGCCCCCTGCCATTTCCAGCGGCCGATCTAACACCAAAATGACCCGTTGGCCTTCCGGGCGCGGCAGCGCCTGAGCCGCCTGCACCAGCTCCACATCGGATAGGTTCTCGGTCCGGTCCCGATTCCAGATCACGTAGGACCCCCAGCGCCGGGACTGCGGGTAATAGATCTCCCGCTGGGCCGATGAGCCCAGCAGGGCCGAGGCGGTGAAGTCGTGATGCCCGACCAGCCGGCTTTGGTCGTGGCCGTGGCGGTGGAGGTAGTCCGTGACGGCCAAGGCCTGCGAAAATGGGTGCCGGACCTCCCGACGGGCGGCGGTGACCGCACCCAAGGCGTGTACGCCGAGGAGCAAGGTCAGGCTGAGACCAAAGACCCGGCCCAGCCGCTCCCCGCCGTGCGCCTGGGAACCGCGCACGGAAGCCTCGCGGTCGGCGAGCTGCATCCACAGGGCGAAAACCAAGCAGAGGAAGAGCATCCCGTGGTGCCGGGCGGATCCGCTGTACTTGAAATGGAAGAACGCCAGCAGCATCACGGTACCGGCGGTGAAGAACAGCAGGGCCGGCCGGTGCCGCCGCAGCGCGGCCGCCGCGAGCAGCAGGTACAGGGGCACGCCGCCATAGAACAGCAGCTTAAACGCCGGGGACTGATCTCCGATCACCCACGGGGAGTTCCAGGATCGGGCCAGCGGCAGGTAACCGCCGACCAAGGCCCGGGCGGTCTGGCGCACCTGCTCATAGATTGTAGGAGGCCCCCCGCCTGCCGTCGGCGCCGCCGCTGCCGCCGGCGGCAGCGCTTGCAGGAAGGCGGTGACGACCCCGAGCGTAACCAGCGCGCAGCCGGCGTAAAAGGGTAGTCTGGCCGTCGGGGGAGGGGAGTCTGTGACAGCCGGCAGGAACCGCTCCGCCACTAACGCTCCGAGCAGGGCCACCGCTAAAATGATGCCCAGCACGTGCGCGTGGCAGAGCAGCGCCAAGCTAACCGCGAGGAGCGGAAAATGCGTCCGCCGGTGAGGATACAGGCAGCCGAAGGCCGTCAACAGCAGCAGGCAGAGCCCGTAGTTCCGGGAAATGACCGCGTACTCGTAGAAGGGAAAATAGCCGAAGCAAAACAGCCCCTTCTGCAGGCGACTGAACGGCGACCACCGGGCGAACAGGTACACGGTCGCCGTGGCGAGCAACAGGTGGAGCACCTGCATCGCCACCGGCGTGGCGAACATCCGCGTCAGCGGCAGCAGCAACAGATGCCAGAGGGCCGGATGGCCCTCAAATTTCATATTCACCAAGAGTTGCCCCACCGAGGCGCTGTCCCGCGCCAACAGCCAGGCCTGCACCTCGTCCCGCCAGAGCTCGTGGTGGAACATCACCCCTCCCCCGAGCACGAGGAACACGCAGGCGACGAGCGCGGGGAAGGAATCGCGTTTCACGCGGGACAGGGGGAACGGCGGAGCAAAGGATGACGGGGCCCGCGTCGCAAGCCCCGCCCGAGCCGCCCGCAGGCGGCGTCAACGCTTTCAGGCGTCGGGCGGTTTCTCCGCGGAAAGGATGTCGCGGACCGGCTTTTGCCGTCCGGGCTGCAGCACCTGCTGCTCGTGGTACGAGCGCTCGGTGTTCACCTCCCAGGGGTCCATCCCGGGCTGGCCGAGCAGCACGCGCGCGGAATGGAGGCCCGCCAGCATCGAGTGATCCTGGTTGTTGTACCGGTGCATCCCGTTGCGGCCTGCCGTCTGCAGGTTGCGGAAGCTCCCCGTGAAGTAGGCCCGCAGGGTGTCCACGTGCCCGCGGTAAGCCGCGTCGTAGACGGGATACGCGTTCAACTCCCGCACCACGTGGCCTTCGCCGAGGTCCTCCGCCTGCAGCAGCCCCAGCGCCACGATCTCCCGCTTGGCCAGCGCGATCAGGTCCGCGTCCGTCCGGGCCCACAGGTCGTCCCCGCGCGAGCAGAAGTACTCCATCCCTAGCGTGGTCCCGTTGCCCGGCGCGACCAACTCCGGCGACCAGTTGCGGAAATTCTGGATCCGCCCCACGCGCACCTCCGGGGAATGGATGTAGATCCAGTTGTCGGGAAAGACGTCCGCCTTCCGGCAGGTCAGCGCCACGATCAGGAAATCGCGGTAACGCAGCCCATCCGCCGCCGCCAGCACCGCCGCCGGAGGCAACGGGTCCAATTGCCGCGCCAGCACCGACAGCGGCATCGTTGAAATTACCCCGTCCACGGCCAAGGTCGTGGTCCCGCGCGCATCCGCCACGTCGATCGAGGTGACGCGCCCGTCCGCGTGGCGGAGCCGGGTCACCCGCGCGCCGGTGACGACCTGTCCCCCGCGTTCGCCCACTTTGCGCGCCGCGGTTTCCCAGAGCATCCCCGGACCGAGGCGCGGGTAATCGAAGGTCTTGATCAGGGACTTCACCTTGCCGCTGTTGCGGAGGGCGTTCATTACCGCGGAGAGGAAACTTAGCCCGTGGATGCGCTGGGCGGCCCAGTCCGCGCGGATCTCCGTGCAGGGGATCCCCCACACCTTCTCGGTGTAGGTCTTGAAGAAGGTCCGGTACAGACGATCCCCGAAGCGGTTGCGCACCCACTGGGCGAAGGACTCCTCCGGACGCTCCGGCTGCACTTGGGCCCGCACGTAGCTGCACACCATCAGGAAGCTCTCCACCAGCCCGAGGTTGGTCAGCGTGTTCCGGATCTGGAGGGGATAATGGAAGAACTTGCCGTTGTAAAAGATGCGGGAGGCGCGCGGCACCTTCAGCATCGGCTCGTCCATCATCTCCGCCCAGAGGCGTTGCACGTCCTCACTCTGAGTGAAGAAACGGTGGCCCCCGATGTCGAGTCGGTTGCCGTTCCAGACGTGGGTACGCGAGATGCCGCCGATGTACGGCGAGGCTTCCAGCACGAGGGGAGGGCGCCCGTGGCGCGCCAACTCGAAGGCCGCGGTCAACCCGGCCGGTCCGGCGCCGACGACGGCGCAACGCGTGTGGTCGGGCAGCTTCATGCGGAGCTTGGAACGGCGAAATGCATCAGCCGCTAGAATTGGCCGCTGCGGCGGCCCACCTCAACGTGGGTCGCTACGGAGGCGGCCGAGTAAAAACCCGACCGTGGCCCCGGCAAAGTAGAGCCAATGCAGCGGTACGGCCCCGACCGCCAGCGGCCAACCGCCGGTGCGCCGCAGGAAACGGTAAAAGGGGAGATTTTGCACCACCGCCGCCGCGAGCAGAATCGCTCCGGCGGGCAGTCCTGGCCGCCAGACGCTGCCCGCGACCAGCAGGGCGGCGCCCCCGCAGACGAGGGCCGCGTTCAGCCGCGACGCGTGGTCGATGTTCAAATCATTGTCCAACCGTCCCTCGCGACGCAGCAGGCGCGTCCACGGGATCGCTCGCCGCCCGATGTCCGTCACGATGAGGTCGCGCAGGCGCCAGCGTTTCAGGTGCTTCACCTGCCAGTCAGCCGCCAGCCGGATACGGTAGCCAGCCCGGCGCAAGCGGTAGCCGAGCTCGATGTCCTCCACCGAAGGGATGCGGTAGGCCTCGTCGAAGCCGCCGATGGCCGCGAAGGCGTCGCGCCGCCCCGCGCCGCAACCGGCCCAGAAGGTCTGCGCCTCCGCCGCCCCGCGCTGGTGCGTGTAATGGTGCAGGAGGTTGCGATACTTTGAAATCAGGCCCGGTGCGGCCGGGGCGGCATCGTAGGACCCGATGATGGCGGCCTCCTCCGGGTGCCGCAGCCAAAGGGCGGTGAGCCGGGTGAGATGGTCCGCCGGCAGCAGCGTGTCCGAGTCCGCAAAGACCAACACCGCCCCGCGGGAGGCGCGCACCCCGGCGTTACGAGTCGCGGCGACGCCGGGAGCGGTCGGGCAGGGAAGGGGCGTGAAGCCGCGCCGGGCGGCGGCCGCCCGCACCCCCGGGTCAGCGCCATCGACCGCCACGATCACCTCCCCCGGCCGCGGATCCAGCCGCGCGATGCTGTCGAGGCACGCCTCCAGCATCGGCCCGCCCCGGTGCGCAGGCACGATCAGGCTGTAGTCGGCGGCGTTGGGCATCGACGGATTCCGAGCGCGCGAGGCGAGACAGCGCAAGCGCGGCGGTTAGGCGAGGTCACGCCGGCAGGGCGGCGAGTTTACGAATATCCGCATAGGCGCGCGCTACGTTCGGCTGGGCGCCCGCGGTCGCTGGCCGCTGCTCAACATCGTCGAGGCTCAAACCGTGGGGCTTAAGTAGGTCCGCGAGGAAGTCGGCCATCCGCACCGGGCGGCCGGACGCGACGTGGTACGCTTCGCCGGGCACCCCGTACTCCAAGATTCGCACGTAGGCACGCACCGCGTCCGCCACGGGGAGGTAATCGCGTTCGGCCGAGAGGTCGCCTACTCGGACTTTCGATTGTACGCCCGCCTTCACCCGCGCGACCTCTCGCTCCACATGGCCCGGGAACAAGGCCGGCGGGCATCCCGCGCCACTCAGGTTGAAGGGACGCGCGAGCACCACGTGCAGACCGTGCCTCCGCTGGTGAAATCGCATGAGTTCCGTCTGCAGCACCTTCGTCAGTCCGTACACGCTGACTGGCCGCAGCGGCGTGGTTTCGGGAACCGGCTCGGGGGGCAACTCTCCGTATTCCGCCGCGCTCCCCACCAGCAAAATGCGGCTTGGCAACCCGGCGGCGCGCACCGCCTCCAGCAGGACCCGCGTGGTCTCCACATTCGCCGCGAGGTCCGCCGCCCAATCGTTGGCGAATGATCCGACCAGATGAAAAATGCGGTCCGGACGCTCGTGTTCCAAGAGCGCCTGCACCGCCCGCCCGTCCCTCCAGTTGCACGCGTGGTCCACGCCCGGAGCGGAGGCGCGGCCCACCCCCTGGACCACCGCCCCCGGGCGCGCGCGTAGGTGCGCCAGGAGGTGCCGGCCGGAGAAGCCATGGGCTCCCGTCACGAGGTAGTTCATCGCGCGGCGTGGCTCCGTTGCCACGGTTGGGAGGGCAGGGCGCGGGCCGCGGCAGGGGTCCCCATCACAGCCCCCATTGCTGCCGGAGCGTCGGGAACTCTCGCTGGGCGCGCTCAAAGTCCTCTGGACGTCCGATGTCTAACCAGTAACCCGCGAAAGGCACCGCCCGCGCCGGGCGCCCCGCGCGAATTGAATCCAGCATCAGGGTGTCGAACCCGTACGGCCGCCCCTTGGGCAAGCGTTCGATCACGCTCCGCGCCAGCGCGTAGACCCCGGTGCTCACCTGCAGCCGGTACACCGGCTTCTCCCGAAAACCAATGATCCGGTGGCTGGCGTCCGTCTCGATCACGCCGAAATCGCTGTGCACCGTCCGCTCGCACGTCGCCACCGAGACCTCGGCCTCCGCCGCCACGTGGTCCCGCAGGAAAGCCCCGTAATCCAGATCGCACAGCAGGTCGCCGTTCATCACGAGGAAGTGCTCCGGCAGGTCTTCCAGCAGCGTCAGGGGCCCGATGGTGCTCAGGGGCTCGGGCTCCAGCGAGTAATCGATGTGAATCCCCCACTCGGCGCCATCGCCAAAGAACGCCCGGAGCAGGGTGGCCTTGTGATTCACGGCGAGGGTCAATCGCGCAAAGCCGGCGCGCGCGAGCTGCCGCACGATCACTTCCAGGATCGGCATTTCCCCGCCCACGGGCATCAGCGGCTTGGGCAGGGTGAAGGTATAGGGGCGCAGGCGGGCACCTTGTCCCCCGGCGAGGATGATCGCACGCATCGGGCTCACAGGTGGTAGGAATCAGCCCGGTACCGGGCTAGGTTCTCCGGGCGTCGGAACCACGCGATGGTCCGGTCCAGACCCTCCGCGAGCGAATGAGCCGGCTGCCAGCCCATCAGGGCCCGAGCCTTGCGATTGCAGCCCAGCAGCCTTTCCACCTCGGACGAGGCCGGACGCACCCGCTCCGGATCGCACACCACGCGCGCGCGGGGATTGATCCGCGCGATCAGCTGCTGGGCCACCTCGCCAACGGAGTGTTCCTCCCCACTGGCGAGATTAATCTCCTCGCCCACGGTCCGGTCGCTGGCCAGCGCGGCAAGGAATCCCGCAGCGGTATCCGCGACAAAGTTTAGGTCCCTAGTGGGAGTGGTGTTACCCAGCCGGATCTCTTCCCGGCCCGACAGCAGTTGGGTGATGACCGTGGGGATGAACGCCCGGGCGGATTGGCGCGGGCCATAGGTGTTGAAGGGCCGCAGGATCACCACCGGCAGGCCGAATGAACGATGGAAGGATTCTGCCAGGCGGTCAGCCGCGATTTTGGTGGCGCTGTACGGGCTCTGCCCCTGGCACGGGTGCGTTTCATCGATCGGGACACGGCGGGCGGTACCATAGACCTCCGAGCTCGAGGTCACGATTAGCTTCCGGGTGCCCGTCGCCCGCGCGGCCTGCAGGACGTTGAGGGTGCCCCGGATGTTCGTTTCCACGTAGGCGTCCGGCGCGTGATAGGAAAACGGGATGCCGACGAGCGCTGCCAAGTGGAGGACGTGCTCGCAACCGCGCAGCGCGTTCTCCACTTGGCGTGGATCCCGGATATCCCCGCCAACCACTTCCAGCCGGCGGAGCTGCTCCTCCGTGAACGTGTCGATCCAGCCGCGGGAATTGAAGGAATTGTAGCAGACGAACGCGCGCACGCGCGCGCCCGCCGCCAGCAGGGCCTCCACCAAATGGCTGCCGATGAAGCCATCGGCCCCGGTCACCAGGCAGCGCGCGTGGCTCAAGTCGGTCATGACGCCCGCTCTCCTCCGGACCCGCTGTCTCCGACAGGCCTCGCCAGCAGGCGGCGAATCGTCTCCACCGCGGTGCGCGGATCGTCGCCCAGATCGAGCTGCCACGAAGGCACACTCCGTACCAGCTGTCCGAGCCGCGCCAAACCCTCCGCGCGCTTGCCCGGCAATTGGAGCAGGGTGCTGGGGGCCAGGGCACGCAGTGCGTCCGCCGCGGCTAGTGGCTCTAGGCGCGAGCAGTCCCCGCCGGTGATCCGGGGAATCACGATTCCCCGGAGCGGAAATCCCGCCGTGGCCGCAGCGGGTGCGACCTCGTCCGCGAAGATGAGGTGCTTGGCCCGGTCCTCGGCCGGCATCCGCGGCGCGGCGAGCAACCGCTCGCGCAGCGCCGGCACGAGTTGCGCGGTCTGAGCATTGCCCACGCCGCTCAGGTAAACCGCGTGAACATAAGGTGTGTGGCCGGGCTCGGCCACGCAGTAGTCGTCCCCCGCGTAGTACAGGCCGCCGACGAGGCAGGCGAGCGCCGTCGTCGACTTGCCGGAGCCGCTCCGCCCGGCAAGCAGGACGCCTCCCTGAGCATTTCCCACGGCCGCGGCGTGGATCAGCTGGAGCGACTGGTCCGCACCCCACCAGTGTAGGATCTTCCGGAAGGGCCGCGCGACCTCCCAATTCAGGACCGAATCCAGGGTCCCGAAGCGCATCCACCCGTGGCGACGCTCGCGGTCGTAGATCACGAGCGGACCCTCGGGAGGCTCCCAGGTTATGTGGCAGGGATCACGCTCCAGGTAGGTGAGGCCAGTCTGGGACCAACTCGGGGGCAACAAGGCGGCCTGGCCGGGTCCGGCGGTCCAGCAATCGATGGTCAGTTCGGGTGGCGCTTCCGCCGTGGTTCGCAGGTGCCGGACGGAGCGGAGCAGCCGCTCGGCCAGAGGCGCCGAGCTGAAGCGCACGTGCACTATTCTTCCGGCGAGGCGCAGCCCTTCCGTCACGGCCGGTACCTCGGGCACGGGCCCGCGCAGGCGAGCCAAAAAAGAATCCAGTGGAGCTTCCGCCATCGTTCCTCAGCTGGCCGGCGGCGGCTCCTTTTGGAGGGGCCAACCGGCCTCCGGTTGCACGTCGTGGATCGGATCCACGAGCAGTAACTCCTGCATGTCCGTGAACTTGCGGAGCTCGGGTGGGGCGAAAGCCGGCTTAGGCTCCGCGGTCCCCGGTGCGGCCGGTACTTGCGTCGCGGCCTCCGTGGCCGGCACGATCAGGTTTTCCGCCAACAGGGCGTTGATGAACGCGCGCAACCCGTCTCGAATGGCCGCCCGTTCCCCCTCGGATCCGTTGGCGAACCATGCCTCGATCCGCGCGACCGGGTGTCCCGCCAGCACGGCGTTCCAAATCACCGTCCCGCTGCCTTCGAGGCTGTAATAGGAGCCGCTACGGCTGTGGACGATCAGGGTGGCGCCCTCGACGGTTTCCTGGATCACGTCCGGTTCGTTCAGACGGTAGTGCATGGTTCGCTTCGGGCTCAGGGAGTTAAGCAGGCTCGGTGGGGGATTCGTTGTGTCCCTCCGCCGGCCGGGCAGGCAAGCGGTCCCTCAGCGGATTCCACGTAGACGCCGCACCCCCTCCCGCCACGCATAACTCAGTACTTGTCCGGGGTGCTCCGCCCCCAGGATACTGCAGACGAAGCGGAAGAATCCGGCCGGGCACGCCCCGGGCGAACGGCGGCGTAAGGCCCGGTACCGAGCGTGCAGGTAGCTAAGTTCAGTCACCCCCGTGAGCGGCGTTGGTCGGGAGCTGCTCCGTCGGTGGGCCGATCGGGTTTTTGGGGTCACTGGGTGTTCGGCCAGCTCCCGCACTACCTCCGCGGGTACCGCGACCCCGAAGCGGGTGCCGAGATAGCGAAGTAGATCCAACGCGGCGCACGTCTGCCGACGTCGTACCGCCGCCGCGAGGAACTGGTCCCAATCCAGATCCGGGCAGGCCCGCAGGAGGGTGGCCGCATCCGCCACCCAGCGGATCGAGGAGGTGGGACTCCACCGCGCGCCGTGGGCCAGCAGCAGCAGCAGGTGTTCCTCTGGCGCGGGAATCCAGAAGGTGCTGCCCCGATGGGTCACTGGGTGCGCGTTCCGCCAGGTTTCCTCGTCGGCGTCCGGCTCGCAATCCCCTTGGAATACGTGCCAGTGCAGGTCCAGCCCGAGGCCATTCGCGTGCCGGAACCCGTGGGCGTGCCGCACGTTGAAGTAGCGTTCATCGAACCCCGCGAGCGGCCGCAGGCCGGGGACCCAGCCGGAGTCCCGGCGCCGTCCGGGCGTCATCGTGGCGGTCAACGGGGTCGCTTCCGGCGTCCACCCCGCCCGGGTTATGTGCTCCACGGCCTGGCGCGCTTGGCCGGTGGGTACGGCTAGGTCGAGATCGCCCATCGGACGAGCCCCCGCGTCCCGATAGTACTCCAGCGAGAGAGCAGCGCCCTTTAGCAGCATCACTGGGATGCCGTCGGAGCTGAGCCGCGCGGCCATCTCCCGCGCGGCGGCCAGCAGCAATTGGTTTTGATACCAGGTCTTCCGGTAGGCTCCCTGGATCAGGACCCGTGCTCCGGCGTCGATTTCCTGGGGCGCGGTGCGCGCGGCCAGCAGGGGCAGCAAGCGCTGGCTCCCGCCCTCCAGCTGCTGCAAATCGGTATTCCCCAGCCACGCCTTTCGGGCCGCGGCCGCCGGTGCGCCCTCCGCTACGCAAGCTTCCAGAAGAAGTTCCTGCTGGGGCGAGGGCTGCCAGGCCGGCGTCATGCGGATGGGCTTCCGTCCGCGCGGGCGCGCCGCGCAAGGGCGGCGCGAACGATGCCCAAGCGGCTCGCCGCGCCGATCGAGAGCAGGCTCGTGTTCCGGCCGTGGATCCTCCGGCGCAAGACCACGTCGGGCACCTGCACGGCCTTCGCCCCCGCCTCCTCGGCGCGCAGCATCCAGTCAAGATCCGCGCTGTGCGGCAGACTGACATTTTGCGGGCCGATGCGGTGCGCGCAGCGGGTGCGCAGGAGGGTGGTGCCCGGCAGGCCACCCCGTTGCGGCCCCGCGGGCACGGCGTAACGGGCCGCGTCCGCCGGCGGGATCTCCGGGCTCACGAACGAAACCATCGCCCCCGTGACCATCTCCACGTCGGGTTGCGCGGCGAGGACGGCGAGGCGGACGGCCAGCGAGCCGGGCGTCAGCTCGTCGTCGGCATCCAAATGCAGCAGCAACAAGCCGCGGGCGAGCGCGACCCCCTCGTTCCGCGCCGCGGCCAGACTGAGTGGCGGGTGGGGCACGCAGCGCACCACGGGCGTGCCGGCCGGGGCCGGGGAGGTGAAGGACTCTGCCACCGCCGCCGAGTTGTCCGTCGAGGCCGCATCCACCAGCACGATTACCTCGAGGTCAGGTTCGCCCTGCTCGAGCACGCTGGTGATCGCCGCGCCGAGGTAGCGGGCTCCGTTACGCACCGGAATGATGACCGAAAGTGCCGGCGCTGGGAACGACAGGCTCATGGGGCTGGCTCCTCAGGTTCCAGAAACGAGGAAAGGGGCGCTAACGAAGGGGGCGGGGCGGCGCCTTGGCGCCGGCGGGCCAGCGAGCTGCGCAGGGCCGCGAGCACAAATTTGGCCCCGGCCTCCCGCTGCCGGGTCAGGTTCTGCTCGTGGAGCCGCCGGTGCATAACAACTTGCCGGTGGATCAGGAAACGGATGTTCGCCTCGCGGGCGCGGGTGAACCAGTCCCAGTCCTCCGCGAGACGCAGGTCCTCCCGGAGCAGACCAACGGTGGTGAAGACCTCGCGACGGATCAGGGCGCAGCCAAACGACGTGAACAGCTGTTCGTGCGCGGGTCCGGAGGGGGCCGCGCCTGCGTAGTCCTGGAACTGGCCCAGCACGATACCGGTATCGGGGTACCGGCGAATCCGCTGGAGCTGGAGGGCCAGCGCGTCCGGCACAAACTGGTCGTCCGCGTCCAGAAACGTGAGCAGCTCACCCTGCGCGGCGCGGACCCCGTGGTTCCGCGCCGCCGAGGCGCCCTGGTTCCTCTGCCGCAGCACTCGCACGCGCTCGCCAAAACCTTCCGCCACCGTGGCGGAACCGTCCGTGGAGCCATCATCGACCACGATGACTTCCGTCGCTGGCTGCGTCTGCGCCAGCACGCTCGCGACGGCCTCCCCCAGAAACGCCTCCCCGTTGTAAACCGGGATGATCACGCTGATTGTGGGAGAGCGGTACATGTTTGATCGTGCAGGTTCTACCTCGTGGATCCGTGCGAGGCTGGATGGAGCTCGGCGGGAAGAAAAGTCCGGATCGAGCGGTTGGTTGCGATCATCGGCCCCGCCGATGCGCGCATCGGGAACGTCGATTGGGCGGACTCCGCGGCGGCTGATAGTCTCGCTGCACACCCGCGAAGGACGGCCCTTCCGCCGTCCCGGTCCGGGTGCATCCAACCAACGAAAGGTAAACGCAGATGAACCTCAACGACAGTCAACCCAAGGCGCGCGTCCCGCGCGTTCCCGGTGCCCGGCCGCGCCGGCCCGCCGAAACCCGCGCCCGCCTCACGCGAGTCGCCCACCACCTCGTCGACCTCGTCGCCGAGCTCACCCCGCTCTCCCCGGTCCCGTTCCGGATCGAACGGGGACTGGACCAGGACTGGAAGCACACTGGAGGCACGCGCCCCGATCATCGGGGCTCTGTCCCGGGCTGGGCGCGGGTCCGGAAGGAGGTGCGCCATGGCTAAGGCCATCCTCAGCTCCGTGCTCGCCAGCCTGCGCGGGCGCCTCGACGGGCTGGTCTTCCGCCAACAGGCCGGCCAGACCGTCGTATCGCCTCGCCCGAAGGCCTCCGGCCGTCCCTTGTCCCCGGCCCAACTTGCCGTCCGCGGGCGGTTCAGCCGTGCCGCCGCCTTCGGCCGCAGTGTCGTCGCCGACCCCGCCCTCCGCGCGGTCTATGCCGAGGGTCCGGGCGACCACCGCAGTGCCTACGCGGCGGCTCTCACCGACGCCCTTCGGGCGCCGGTGATCGACGCCATCGAGACCACCGCGTTCCGCGGCGCGATCGGCGATCCGATCGTGATCCGCGCGCGGGATGACCACGCCGTCACCGCGGTCACCGTGATCGTGAAGGACGCCGCGGGGGTCACGCTTGAGCAGGGCGCAGCGAGCCCCGCCGATGGCGCCTGGCGCTACGCGATGACGCGCAGCGTGGCCACGGGCAGCGCGATCACGGTGGAAGCCACCGCGACGGACCGCCCCGGCAACGCGACCACGCTGGCGCAGACCATGACGGTCTAAGCGCGGGCTGACGCCGGGCCCGGGGTTTATTCCCGGGCCCGGCTTTCGGGCTGGCGGACGCGGGATTTGGTGTAGCTGGGGCGCGCCGCCCCGGTCCGTGAAGATGGGAACGCATCCCGCGGAGCAATTCCCCCGCCGTATCCCCCACCTGGCATTGCCCTTCCGCGTCCAAGCGTGGCAGCGTTCCCTATGCGCCTCAGCCTGCCCCTCCTGCTGCTCGCCACCACCCTCCCTGCCGCCACGCCCCCGCGGCCGCCGGATGACCTCCGCCCGACCGTCGCCGACGGCTACCGCGGCATCTGGTATATGAACCAGCCCCTGCCCGGTCCCCACCGCTACAAGTACAGCGGCGGCTTCGCGACCTACCCGCAATGGCATATGCCCATCGCCATCCACGTGGCGTCTCAACGGAAGACCTTCTTCGTCTACGGCGGCTCCGCGGGCCACGTCTCCGAGCGCGGCGACGAGCTCCAGCACCTTGTCTCCTACTACGACCACGCCACCGGCACCGTCCCGCGCCCCGTCCGCATCCTTCAGAAACGCACCGAGGACGCCCACGACAACCCCACGCTCGCGATCGATGCCGCCGGCCACCTCTTCGTCTTCTCCTCCGCCCACGGCACGTCCCGCCCCTCCTACCTCCATCGCTCGCGCCGCCCCTACGACATCACCGAGTGGGAATTGGTCGAGACCACCAATTACTCCTACACGCAGCCCTGGTACCTGCCGGAGTCCCGCCGCTTCCTTTTCCTGCACACGCTCTACGTCCAGGGCCAGCGCACGCTCAACTGGAAGACCTCCGCCGACGGCCGCACCTGGACCGCGCCGCGCCTGCTCGCCCACCTGGAGCGCGGCGATTACCAGCTCACCGCCCGTCAGGGCCAGACCGACCGCGTCGCCACCGCCTTCGACCTCCATCCCGACCACGGGCGCGGCGGCACCGGCCTCAATTACCGCACCAATATCTACTATCTGGAGACCCGCGACGCTGGCGCCACCTGGTCGAACGTCTCCGGCCAGACCGTTACCCCGCCGCTGCGCGACACCGCCAATCCGGCGCTGGTCCGCGATTACCGGGCGGAGGACCTGAGCGTCTACCTGAAGGAGCTCGCCTTCACTCCGGCGGGTCACCCGGTGATCCTCTATTTGACCTCCAAGGGCTACAATCCCGGCCCCGAGTCGGGGCCCTTCCAATGGTGGACGGCCCGTTGGACCGGGAAAGAATGGGTGTTCCGCGCGTGTTTCACGTCGGACCACAACTATGATCACGGGACATTGTACGTGGAGCCGGACGGCACCTGGCGGATCATCGCGCCGTCGGATCCGGGGCCGCAGCCGTGGGGGACGGGCGGGGAGATGGTGCTATGGCTGAGCCGCGACGAGGGCGCGACGTGGACGCGTGGCCGCACGCTGACGTCGGGGTCGCGGTACAATCATTCGTATGCGCGCCAGCCGGTGGCGGCGGATCCGGGGTTTTACGCGTTGTGGGCGGATGGTTCGCCGCTGGAGCCGACGGCCTCGGCGTTGTATTTCTGCACGCGGGAGGGCGAGGTCTATCGTCTGCCCGAGCGGATGACGGGCGAGACCGCACGTCCGGAGCGCGTGAATTGAGGGCCGACTGGAAGCGCCTCGGTTCGATGTAGCTGGGGCGCGCCGCCCCGGTCCGTGACGCCGGGAACGC
>Ga0172372_10007266_pt1 | contig 14919 bp, 13 predicted proteins | sample LakKiv5m_2_FD_114544 | JGI IMG/M metagenome (GOLD analysis project Ga0172372, IMG submission 114544) | Freshwater microbial communities from Kabuno Bay, South-Kivu, Congo - kab_092012_9.5m | ecosystem: Environmental > Aquatic > Freshwater > Lake | place: Democratic Republic of the Congo...
CCCACCGGGCAGAGATCGATGATGTTGCCCGACAGCTCGTGCTCGACCGCTTTCTCGACATAGGTGCCGATGAGCATGTTCTCGCCGCGGCCCGTGGTGCCGAGTTCCGGGATGCCGGCGATGTCCTGCCCGAAGCGTACGCAGCGCGTGCAGTGGATGCAGCGCGTCATATCGGTGGAGACGAGCGGCCCCAAGTCCTTGTCCTTCACCACGCGCTTGCGCTCATGGAAGCGCGCGGCGTCGCGGCCGAAGCCGACGGCGAGGTCCTGCAGTTCGCATTCGCCGCCCTGATCGCAGATCGGGCAATCGAGCGGGTGGTTGATGAGCAGGAACTCCATCGTCGCCTTCTGCGCGCCGATGGCGACGGGCGACTTGGTGAAGACCTTCATGCCCTCGGCGACCGGCGTCGCGCAGGCGGGCAGCGGCTTCGGCGCCTTCTCCACCTCGACGAGACACATGCGGCAGTTCGCCGCGACGGGCAGTTTGTCGTGGTAGCAGAAGCGCGGCACATACGCGCCGTGAGCGTCGGTCGCGTGGATGATCATCGCGCCCTTGCGGGCCTTGACGGGCTGGCCGTCGATCTCGAGGTTGACGAGGTCGTCCTGGGGCTGGGCTGCCATGGCGTCACGCGCGGCCGGTCAGGCCGCCGCCCTCCCCGTCTCGACGACGCTGCGGCCGCCGCTCTGGATCATGTGTTCGAACTCGTGGCGGTAATGTTTGACGAAGCTCTGCACCGGCCACGCTGCCGCGTCGCCGAGCGCGCAGATGGTGTGACCCTCGATGCGGTTGGCGACATCGACCAAGAGGTCGAGGTCCTCCGAGCGGCCCTGTCCCTCGACGATGCGGCGCAGCATGCGGTTGAGCCAGCCCGTACCCTCGCGGCAGGGCGTGCACTGACCGCAGGACTCCGACTTGTAGAAGCGCGAGATGCGCTCGAGCGCGCGCACCATGCAGGTGGTCTCGTCCATGACGATGACCGCGGCGGACCCGACCGACGAACCGACCGCACGCAGCGAGTCGTAGTCCATGTTCGCGCCCAGCATCACATCGCCGGGCACGACCTTGACCGAGGAGCCGCCTGGGATGACCGCTTTGAGCTTGCGGCCGCCGCGTACGCCGCCCGCGATCTCGAGCAGGTCCTTGAACGGGATGCCGAGCGGCAGTTCGTAGTTGCCGGGCTTCTCCACATGTCCCGACACCGAGAAGATGACCGTCCCGCCGGCGTTGGCGGTGCCGAGCTTGGCGAACCACTCCGGCCCCTTGCGCAGGATGGTCGGCACGGAGGCGTAGCTCTGGGTGTTGTTGATGGTGGTCGGCTGGCCGTAGAGGCCGAAAGCGGCCGGGAACGGCGGCTTGAAGCGCGGCTTGCCCTGCTTGCCCTCGAGCGACTCGAGCAGCGCGGTCTCTTCGCCGCAGATGTAGGCGCCCGCACCGACGAAGGTGTAGAGGTCGAAGTCGATGCCGCTGCCCTGGACGTTTTTGCCGAGCAGTCCCGCCTCGTAGGCCTCTTTGACGGCGGCCTCGAAGCGCGGCACGGGTTCACCGAGGAACTCGCCGCGGATGTAGTTGTAGCCGACGGTCGCACCCATCGCGTAACCGCCGATCGCCATGCCCTCGATGAGCGCGTGCGGGTTGAAGCGCAGGATGTCGCGGTCGTGGCAGGTGCCGGGCTCGCTCTCGTCGGAGTTGCAGACGGCGTATTTCTGCATCGGCGCGTTGCGCGGCATGAAGGACCACTTGGTGCCGGTCGGGAAGCCCGCACCGCCGCGGCCGCGCAGGCCGCTCGCCTTCACGGCGTCGATGACCTGCTCGCGGGTCATCTCGCCGGCGAGGATCTTCTTCCAGGACGAATAGCCGCCGATCTTGAGGTAGGACTCGAGGGTCCACGGCCGCTCGATGCCGAGCCCGAGGGGCTCGAACACCACGAGGTTCATGCGATCGCGCCAGGTGTCGAGTGCGTTCATGCCCTGATGCTCACTTCGATCCGTTCAGGTCAGGCCGTCCAGGATGCGGTCGACCGCATCCGGGGTCAGGTGTTCGTGGAACTCGTGGTCGACCATCATCATCGGCGCGCCGGTGCAGGAGGCGAGGCACTCCTCTTCCTGCTTGAGGAAGATGCGCCCGTCCGGCGTGCTCTCGCCCACCTTGATGCCGAGCTTGCGCTCGCAATGCGCGAGGATGTCCTCGCCGCCGCGCAGCCAGCAGGAGATGTTGGTGCAGACGCTCACATGGTGCCGGCCGCAGGGGTGGGTCTCGAACATCGAGTAGAAGGTGGCGACCTCGTAGACCTGGATGGACGGCAGACGCAGGTACTCCGCGACGGCGTCCATGAGGTCGGGCGTGAGGAAGCCCTGGTTCTGCTCCTGCACGAAACGCAGCGCCGAGAGCGTGGCCGAACGCTGGCGCCCTGCGGGGAAGCGCGCGATCCAGGCGTCGATCTCATGGCGGGTGTGCGCGCTGAGCAGCGCGGTCTTCGGGCCGTCGCCCGGCACGAAGCGCTGGCCGTCGCTGGTCGGCACGCCGGCGGCGCCCTGCATCTCGGCGTTCATCGATCGATCTCCCCGAAGACGATGTCCTGCGTGCCGATGACGGCGACGACATCCGCCAGCATGTGTCCCTTCACCATCTCCTCGAGCGAGGCGAGATGCGGGAACCCCGGCGCGCGGCACTTGAGGCGATAGGGTTTGTTGGCGCCGTCCGAGACCAGGTAGATGCCGAACTCGCCCTTCGGCGCTTCGACCGCGGCATAGGTCTCGCCCTCGGGCACGCAGTAGCCCTCGGTCATGAACTTGAAGTGGTGGATCAGCGATTCCATGTCGCCCTTCATGTCTTCACGGCGCGGCGCGCGCACCTTGGCGTCGGCGACCATCACGGGACCCGGGTTCTGCTTCAGCCACTCGACGCACTGCGCGACGATGCGGTTCGACTGCCGCAACTCCTCGATGCGCACGAGGTAGCGGTCGTAGCAGTCGCCGTTGACGCCCACCGGGATGTCGAACTGCATCCGGTCGTAGACCTCGTAGGGCTGCTTCTTGCGAAGATCCCAGGCGATGCCCGACCCGCGCAGCATCGGCCCCGTGAACCCGAGCTGCAGCGCCCGCTCCGGCGTGACGACGCCGATGTTCACGGTGCGCTGCTTCCAGATGCGGTTGTCGGTGAGCAGCGTCTCGTACTCGTCGACGGCCTTGGGGAAGCGGCGCGTGAAGTCCTCGATGAACTCGAGAATGCCGGCGGCGCGCGCCTCGTTGAGGCGGTCGGCCTCCTTCTGGGTGCGCCAGCGCGAGGCCTGGTACTTCGGCATCTCGTGCGGCAGGTCGCGGTGCACGCCGCCCGGGCGGTAATAGGTGGCGTGCATGCGCGTTCCCGACACCGCCTCGTAGCAGTCCATCAGCGTCTCGCGGTCCTTGAACGCGAGCAGGAACACGGTCATCGCGCCGATGTCGAGGCCGTGCGCGCCGAGCCACATGAGGTGGTTCAGGATGCGCGTGATCTCGTCGAACATGGTGCGGATGTACTGCGCGCGCAGCGGCGGCGTGATGCCGAGCAGGCGCTCGATGGCCATCACATACGCGTGCTCGTTGCACATCATCGAGACGTAGTCGAGCCGGTCCATGTAGCCGATCGACTGGTTGAAGGGCTTGGACTCGGCGAGCTTCTCGGTGGCGCGGTGCAGCAGGCCGATGTGCGGGTCGGCCTTCTGGATGACCTCGCCGTCGAGCTCGAGCACGAGGCGCAGCACACCGTGAGCCGCCGGGTGCTGCGGACCGAAGTTCATGGTGTAGGACTGGATCTCGGCCATGGCGGTCACTTCGCCCCGCGCGCCGCGAGGCCGGGCGCGTAGCGGTGGTCGTCGCGGATGACGCGCGGCACCAGCGTGCGCGGCTCGATGCTGACGGGCTCGTAGACCACGCGCTGCTTGGCGGGGTCGTAGCGCACCTCGACATGGCCGATCAGCGGGAAGTCCTTGCGGAACGGGTGCCCGATGAAGCCGTAGTCGGTGAGGATGCGGCGCAGGTCGGGGTGACCGGCGAACAGGATGCCGAAGAGGTCGAAGGCCTCGCGCTCGAACCAGTTGGCCGAGGCCCAGACGCCGACCAAAGAATCGATCATGGGGTCGGCGTCGTCGGTGCAGAAGGCGCGCAGGCGCAGACGGCGGTTGTGGGCCACCGACAGCAGGTGCGCGACGACCGCGAAACGCGTGCCGGGCGCGCGCGCCGCAGGCTCCGCGCTGACGCCGCGCGCCACGCCGCGCGAGAACCCGGAGCCGGTCGCCGAGTGGGTCTTCCACTCCGAGCGGCCGTACTCGAGGTAGTCGACGCCGCAGAGGTCGACGAGCTGGTCGAAGCGCAGCTGCGGGTGGTCGCGCAGCGCGGTCGACACCGCGACCCAGGCGGCCGCGTCGCACTCGAGGGTGTATTCACCGGGCAGCGAGGGCACGAGCCGTGCTGCACCGCCCGTGACCGCGAGCAGCAGCTCGGCGACCGGGTCGACGGCCGGCGGCGGCGGGGCGGCAGCGGTGTCGGCGGGCACGCTCATGCGCGCGCCACCGTGCTGGTGCGGGCGATCTTCTTCTGCAGCTGGATGATGCCGTAGAGGAGCGCCTCGGCCGTCGGCGGACAGCCCGGCACATAGACATCGACCGGCACGATGCGGTCGCAGCCGCGCACCACGGCGTAGCTGTAGTGGTAATAGCCGCCGCCGTTCGCGCAGGAACCCATGGAGATGACCCAACGCGGCTCCGGCATCTGGTCGTAGACCTTGCGCAGTGCCGGGGCCATCTTGTTGACCAGGGTGCCGGCGACGATCATCACATCCGACTGGCGCGGGCTCGGCCGGAACACCACGCCGAAGCGGTCGAGGTCGTAGCGCGAGGCGCCGGCGTGCATCATCTCGACGGCGCAGCAGGCGAGACCGAAGGTCATCGGCCACAGCGACCCGGTGCGCGCCCAGTTGACGAGGTTGTCGACCTGGGTGGTGACGAAGCCGCGCTCGGCGAAGCCCTGCGCGTCGGTGCCGGCGGTCAGTCCCACTCGAGCGCCCCCTTCTTCCATTCGTAGATGAAGCCCACCACGAGGATGGCGAGGAAGATGCCCATCGCGACCAGGCCGAAGCCGCCGATGGAACCGAGCGCGACCGCCCACGGGAAGAGGAAGGCGATCTCGAGGTCGAAGACGATGAAGAGGATGGCGACGAGGTAGTAGCGCACATCGAACTTCATGCGCGTCTCTTCGAAGGCCTCGAAGCCGCACTCGTAGGCGGAACGCTTCTCGGCGTCGTCAGGCGCGCGGGCCGAAAGACGGCCGAGCCCGGTGCCCAACAGAAGGAGCACGATGGCGAGCCCTGAGGCCACGCCGAGGAAGATGAGCGCTGGCAGATACTCCGTCAACATGCAAACCGCCCTGGCACGATCGCGACTCGATGCCGCGAAACCCCCGTGCCGCAAGCGGGGCGGATTGTACAGTAAGCCGGAACAGATTTGGTGCGGACGGGGAGACTCGAACTCCCATACCTTGCGGCGCTAGCCCCTCAAGCTAGTGTGTCTACCAATTCCACCACGTCCGCGATGTGTTCGTTCCGATGCAGGAAAAATCAGGGCGACGGCGCTGCGGGTGCGGCCGGAGCCGTCGCAGGTGCGGTCGCAGGGATGCCCGTGGGCACGCTCGGCGCAGCAGGCGCCGGCGCCGCGGGAACCGTGACCTCCGTCGCAGTATCACCGAGCAAGCCGCGCGAGGTGTCGGCCGCGGGACGCGTACCGTACCAGGCGAGCGCGAGGCTGTTGAGCATGAAGACGGCGGCGAGCGCGGCGGTCGAACGCGACAGACCCGTCGTGGCGCCGCGCGCACCGAACACGCTGCCCGAGGCGCCGGCGCCGAAACCCGCACCCGCGTCGGCACCGCGACCGCGCTGCAGCAGCACGAGCGCGACGATGCCGATCGAGACGAAGACCTGGATGATGGTGAGCGCCTGGAGCATTGCCGTTGTCTGGTCCTATGCCGAGATCTGTTCCGCCCTCGCCGCGCGCCCGGTCAGCCCGGGACGGCCGCGACGATGGCCGTGAATTCGTCCGCCTTCAGAGAGGCTCCGCCGATGAGGCCACCGTCGATGTCGGGCATCGCGAAGAGTTCCCGCGCGTTGCTCGCCTTGACGCTGCCGCCATAAAGGAGCCTGACTGAGCCGCCGATTATAGCATCACGGGCGTGGATCAGGCCACGCAGCAGGGCGTGGATCTCCTGGGCCTGCTCCGGGGTGGCGGTCCGCCCGGTGCCGATCGCCCAGACCGGCTCGTAGGCCAGGACAGCGGAGCGGAAAGCCTCCACCCCGCAGCCGGCGAGCACCGCCTCGAGCTGACGGCCGACCACAGCCGCGGTCGACCCGCTGTCGCGCTCCTCCAGCGTCTCGCCGACGCAGACGATCGGGACGAGCCCGGCGGCGAGCGCTGCGGCGGTCTTGCGGGCGACGAGCGCATCCGACTCGCCATGGCGGGCGCGTCGCTCGGAGTGCCCGACGATGACATGGCTGCAGCCCACATCGCGCAGCATCGCACCCGACCACTCTCCGGTGTACGCGCCCTGCCCGGCTTCCGGGCTCACATCCTGCGCACCGAGACCGATGGCGGAACCGGCAAGCGCCGCCGCGACATCCGCGAGATAGACGGCGGGAGGACAGAGCACGCAGTCGGCGCCGGCAGGGAGCGCCGCGCGCACGCCGGCGACCAACGAGGCGTTGGCCGCGCGCGATCCATGCATCTTCCAGTTGCCGGCGACGAGACCACGACGGGTGACGCTCATGCCCTTGCCTCCTTCTCGACCACGGCGGCGAGTTCGCGCGCGGCGGCATCGGCCTCCTCGCGCTCGTCGGCCTCCACCATCACGCGGATCACAGGCTCCGTGCCCGAGGCACGCAGCACGATACGGCCGCGGTCGGCGAGCCGCGCCTCGATGGCCCGACGCGCGGCGACGATCGCGGGTCGGGACTCGGGATCGAAGCGCTCGGCGACCTTCACCTTGATCTGTTGCTGCGGCAGCAGCTCGAGGCCGGCGACGAGCTCGGCGAGCGGTCGACCGGTCCGGCGCATCACCGCGAGCACCTGCAACGCGGCCACCATCGCATCGCCGGTGGTCGCGTGGTCGAGCGTGAGCAGATGGCCCGAGGTCTCGCCGCCGAGCACACCGCCGTGCTCGCGCAGCATCTCGAGCACATAGCGGTCGCCGACCTTGGCGCGACGGAAGCCGATGCCCTTCGCCTGCAACGCGCGCTCGAGACCGAGGTTGGTCATCAAGGTGCCGACGACCGGGCCCTGCAGCGTTCCGGCGGCGTGCTTGGCCATGGCGATGACATAGAGCAGCTGGTCGCCGTCGACCTTGCGGCCGAGGTGGTCGACCATCACCAACCGGTCGCCGTCGCCGTCGAGCGCGATGCCGACATCGGCGCGGATGCCGGTGACGGTCAGCTGCAGCAGCTCGGGCGCCATCGCGCCGCAGCCGATGTTGATGTTACGGCCGTTCGGCGAGCAGCCGATCGGCACGATCTCGGCGCCGAGGTCGGTGAGGATGCGGGGCGCGACCTTGTAGGCGGCGCCGTGCGCGCAGTCGATGACGATCTTCATGCCCGCGAGCGTGACGCCCTGCGGCACCGTCGCCATGCAGAACTCCTGATACGCACGCCGGGTCTTGTCGACGCGGACGACGCGGCCGAGACCGTTCGACTCGAGCGTGACCGGACCGCGCTCGAGCTCCGCTTCGATGCGGAGCTCGTCGGCGTCGGAGAGCTTGCCGCCCTCGGCATCGAAGAACTTGATGCCGTTGTCCTCATAGAGGTTGTGCGAGGCGCTGATGACGACGCCGAAGCGGCAGCCGTAGTGGCGCGTCATGAACGCGACGCCCGGCGTCGGCAGCGGGCCGATCATCATCACATCCATGCCGGCGGCGACGAAGCCCGCCTCGAGCGCGGCCTCGAACATGTAGCCCGACAGGCGGGTGTCCTTGCCGATGAGCACCTTGCCGCCGCCGGGGGCGAGCGCGCGGGCCGCGGCGCTGGCGAGGCGCAGCACGAAATCGACGGTCAGCGGCGGCTCACCCACCTTGCCGCGGACGCCATCGGTGCCGAAATACTTCCTCGCCACTTCACCCCTCCCCGGCCGGACCGGCGCCGCGGAAGGCCTGCCACACCTTCAGCGCGTCCACCGTCTCGGCGACATCGTGGCTGCGGATGATACGCGCTCCGCCCTCGACCGCGGCGATCGCGAGCGCGAGACCGCCCGCGAGGCGCTCACCGACCGGGCGACCCGTCAGGGCGCCGATCATGGATTTCCGCGACAGCCCCGCGAGCACCGGCAGACCGCCGGCGAGCTCGGCGACCTGCGGCAGACCGCGCAGCAGGGCGAGGTTGTGCTCGAGCGTCTTGCCGAACCCGAACCCGGGGTCGATGAGCAGCCGGTCGCGGCCGATGCCTGCGGCGACACAGGCGGCGACCCGCGCGGCGAGGAAGGTGCCGACCTCGGCGACGACATCGCCGTAACGAGGATCACGCTGCATGGAACCCGGGTCGCCCTGCATGTGCATCAGACAGACGGCGGCATCGCTCGCAGCGACCGCCGCCAACGCACCCGGCAACGCGAGCGCACGCACGTCGTTGACCAGATGCGCACCGGCATCGAGACAGGCGCGGATGACCTCGGGTTTGCTGCTGTCGAGCGACACCAGTGCACCTCGGTCCACCAACGCACGGACCACCGGCAGCACCCGACGCAGTTCTTCTTCGGCGCTGACCGCTGCCGCGCCGGGGCGGGTTGACTCGCCGCCGACATCGATGAAGATCGCACCCGCGGCCAGCATGGCCTCGGCGGCACGCAACGCGTCATCGAGCAGGTGGTGCCGGCCGCCGTCGGAGAAGGAGTCGGGCGTGACATTGAGCACGCCCATCACCGCGGGCGCGGCGAGATCGAGCCGCGGACCGCCGGCCAGGGTCAGCGAGGTCACCCGGGTCTCAGCCCGCGCTGCCCTCGCCCGCCGCGGGTCCGATGCCCGGTGCCGGACGCGGGCCGGTACCGGTGGGACCCGAAGGGCCGCTCTGCACGGAGTCGTCCCAGCCCGAGGGCGGGCTCGGCGGACGGCCGGCCATGATGTCCTTGATCTGGCCGTCGTCGATGGTCTCGAACTTCATGAGCGCGTCGGCCATGGCGTGCAGCTTGTCGAGGTGGGTCTCGAGGATGCCGCGGGCGCGCTGGTAGTTGCCCTCGATGACGCGACGGACTTCCTGGTCGATGGCGTGCGCCGTCTCGTCGGAGACCTGCTTGGTCTGCGTGACCTGCCGACCGAGGAAGACCTCGCCCGACTCCTCGGAATAGGTCAAGGGACCGAGGCGGTCGGAGAGGCCCCACTTGGTGACCATGCTGCGCGCGAGATCGGTGGCGCGCTCGATGTCGTTCGAGGCGCCGGTGGTGACCGCGTCGGCGCCGAAGATGATCTCCTCGGCGATGCGTCCACCGAACAGCGTGGCGATCGCGCTCTCGATGCGGCGCTTGCTCATGGAGTAACGGTCCTGCTCCGGCAGGAACTGCGTGACGCCGAGCGCGCGGCCGCGCGGGATGATCGTGACCTTGTAGACCGGGTCGTGCTCCGGCACCGAGATGCCGACGATGGCGTGACCGGCCTCGTGGTAGGCCGTCATGCGCTTCTCTTCCTCGGTCATGACCATGGAACGGCGCTCGGCGCCCATCATGATCTTGTCCTTGGCGCGCTCGAACTCGTCCATGCTCACGATGCGCTTGTTGGCGCGCGCGGCGAAGAGCGCCGCCTCGTTGACGAGGTTGGCGAGGTCGGCGCCCGAGAAGCCGGGCGTACCGCGCGCGATGAGCGCGGGCTTCACGTCGTCGCCCACCGGCACCTTGCGCATGTGGACCTTGAGAATCTGCTCGCGACCGCGCACGTCAGGCAGCGGCACCACGACCTGACGGTCGAAGCGACCCGGGCGCAGCAGCGCGGGGTCGAGCACATCGGGACGGTTGGTGGCGGCGATGACGATGATGCCCTCGTTGCCCTCGAAGCCGTCCATCTCGACGAGCAGCTGGTTCAGCGTCTGCTCGCGCTCGTCATGACCGCCGCCGAGGCCCGCGCCGCGATGCCGACCGACCGCGTCGATCTCGTCGATGAAGATGATGCAGGGCGCGTGCTTCTTGGCCTGCTCGAACATGTCGCGCACGCGCGAAGCGCCGACGCCGACGAACATCTCGACGAAGTCGGAGCCGGAGATGGTGAAGAACGGCACCTTGGCCTCGCCGGCGATGGCGCGCGCGAGCAGCGTCTTGCCGGTGCCGGGACTGCCGACCATCAGCACGCCCTTCGGGATCTTGCCGCCGAGCTTCTGGAACTTGGAGGGGTCCTTGAGGAAGTCGACGATCTCGCCGACCTCGGTCTTCGCCTCGTCGACACCGGCGACATCGGCGAAGGTGACGTTGACCTGGTCTTCGCTCAGCAGGCGCGCACGGCTCTTGCCGAAGGACATCGCGCCCCGTCCGCCCGCACCGCCGCCCTGCATCTGGCGCAGCATCCACGCGAACACCAGGATGAGGAGCAGCGCCGGCGCGAGCTGCAGCACGAGCTGCGCGAGGAAGTTCGGCTGCTTCGGCGCGCGGCCGACCACCGTGACATCGGCTTTGTCGAGCGCACCGATGAGAGCGGTGTTGTCGGTCTCGGGGTTGTAGAGCTCGAACGTGGTCTTGTCCTTGCGGGTGCCGGCGATGGTGTCGCCCTGCAGCACCACGGTGTCGATGCGGCCGTTGCGGACCTCGCTGAGGAAGCTCGAGTAGCTGATCTCCGCTACGGGAGCCGTGCGCGGCACGAACTGGCTGAAGAGCACCAGCACCGCCACCGCGATGAGCGCCCAGACCACGAAGTTCTTCATCAGGTCGTTCATGCCTTACCTCGAGCGGCGTCATCCCTGCGCCGAAGACCCAAACTATACCATCCGGACCCCGCCGGCCAGCGGACAGGCGGACCGGGCCCGCACGCCGCAGGTCGCTTGGCCCAGCTTTAGGGCATGGGGTCGTCCGCGGGCGGTTTCAAGGCCACCCATGCTCGCCCAGCGACTACAATGACCGGGTGAAGCTCACCGAAAGACAGCGTCGCCACCTGCGCGGCCTCGCCCACCCCCTCAAACCCGTGATCCTGGTCGGCAATGCCGGCATGACGGACGGCGTTGTGGCAGAGACCGCCCGCGCCCTGCACGACCACGAACTCATCAAGGTGCGCTGGGCCGGCGCCGACCGGGCGGCCCGGGACTCAGGCTTGGAGACGTTGGCGACACGCACGGGCAGCACGCTGGTGACCCGAATCGGCCATGTCGCGGTGCTCTACAAGCCCCGCCCCGACCTGCCGCGGATCGTGCTGCCCGCTCAGGAGTAGCGGATCGAGACGATCTCGTAGGAGCGCGTGCCGCCCGGCGCCGCGACCTCGACGACATCCCCCTCCGACTTGCCGATCAACGCGCGCGCGATCGGGGAGTTGTAGGCGACGCGCCCGGCGCGGATGTCCGCCTCATCCTCGCCTACGATGGCGTAGGTGGTGCGCTTGCCGTCGTCCTCGGATTCGATCTCGACCGTCGCCCCGAACACGACCTTGCCGCCGGGGTTGAGCGCGGCGACATCGATGATCTCGGCGGTCGAGAGCTTGGCCTCGATCTCGGCGATGCGACCCTCGATGAAGCCCTGCTGCTCGCGGGCCGCGTGGTACTCGGCGTTCTCGGAGAGGTCGCCGAGCGCCCGCGCCTCCGCGATCGCCTTGATGACGTTCGGACGGTCCTCGGACCTCAGCTTCTTGAGTTCGGCGCGCAACAGATCGGCGCCCCGGAGGGTCATCGGATTGCGTTTCATCCCGGCACCTCCTGGTGCAGGTCCTGCAGTCGGTGGACCTCGACCTCGTCGAGCGAGTCCAGAGCCTCGCAGGTCGCAAAGGCCGCCGCAAGCGTCGTGTAATAGGTCACCCGGCGCTGCACCGCCTCGCGGCGGATGGAGTGCGACTCGCGCACGGCCTGCTTGCCCTCGGTGGTGTTGACGATCAGCACGATGTCGCCGTTCTTGATCATGTCGACGCAGTGCGGCCGCCCCTCGTGGACCTTGTTCACCGGTCGGCAGGCGATGCCCGCCGCGGTGATCGCCTTGGCCGTACCCTGGGTCGCGACCAGCTCGAAACCGCGCGCCACGAGCCGCCGCGCGAGCTCGACCGCGCTCGGCTTGTCGCGCTCGCGGACGCTGATGAAGCACAGCCCGCTGCGCGGCAGGGTCACGCCGGACGCCGACTGCGACTTGGCGTAGGCCTCGCCGAAGCTGCGGCCGGTGCCCATCACCTCGCCCGTCGACTTCATCTCCGGTCCGAGCATCGGGTCGGCCTCCGGGAACTTGACGAACGGGAACACCGATTCCTTGACCGAGTAGTACGGCGGGACGCGCTCGCGCGTGCAGCCGAGATCGGCGAGGCTGCGGCCGGTCATGACGCGCGCACCCACCTTGGCGAGCGGCACGCCCGTCGCCTTGGAGACGAAGGGCGCGGTGCGCGAGGCGCGCGGGTTGACCTCCAGCACGAACACCTGCCCGTTCTGGATGGCGAACTGGATGTTCATGAGACCGATGACATCGAGCGCGAGCGCGAGACGGCGGGTCTGCTCGCGCAGCTCGGCCTGCAGCGCGGCGGAGAGGCTGTTGGGCGGCAACGAGCAACTGGAGTCGCCGGAGTGCACGCCCGCCTGTTCCACGTGCTCCATGATGCCGCCGACCAGCACGGTCTTGCCGTCGCAGACCGCATCGACATCGACCTCGATGGCGTCGTCGAGGAAGCGGTCGAGCAGCACCGGACTGTCGTTCGAGACCTTCACGGCGTCGGTCATGTAGGCGCGCAGGTCGTCCTCGTTGAAGACGATCTCCATGGCCCGACCGCCGAGCACATACGACGGCCGCACCACGAGCGGGAAGCCCACCTCGCGCGCGAGCGCGAGCGCCTGCTCCTCGGTGCGCGCGGTGGCGTTGGCGGGCTGGCGCAGGCCGAGCTGCTGCACGAGCTTCTGGAAGCGCTCGCGGTCCTCGGCGATGTCGATGGACTCGGGCGAGGTGCCGATGATCGGCGCACCCGCGCGCTCCAACGCGCGGCAGAGCTTGAGCGGCGTCTGGCCGCCGTACTGCACGATCACGCCGGCGGGCTGCTCGACATGCAGCACCTCGAGGACATCCTCGAGCGTGAGCGGCTCGAAATACAACCGGTCGGAGGTGTCGTAGTCGGTCGACACGGTCTCCGGGTTGCAGTTGATCATGATCGTCTCGTAGCCGTCCTCGCGCAGCGCGAGCGCCGCGTGCACGCAGCAGTAGTCGAACTCGATGCCCTGGCCGATGCGGTTCGGACCGCCGCCCAGGATCGCGATCTTGCGGCGCGTGGTCGGCTCGGCCTCGCACTCCTCCTCGTAGGTCGAATAGAGGTAGGCCGTCGAGGTCGCGAACTCGGCGGCGCAGGTGTCGACCCGCTTGAAGACCGGCCGGATGCCGAGCGCATGGCGATGCGCGCGCAGTTCGTCCTCGCGGCGGCCCGTGAGCCGTGCGAGACGGGCATCGGAGAAGCCGCGGCGCTTGAGGGCGCGCAGCCGCGGCGCATCGAGCGCCGCCAGCCCCTGCGCGCCGACCGCCTGCTCCTCGAGCACCAGCTCCTCGATCTGGGCGAGGAACCACGGGTCGATGTGCGAGAGCTGCTGCACCCGATCGAAGGTCCAACCGGCACGCAGCGCATCGGCGACATGCAGCAGGCGATCCGGTCCCGGCATACGCAGTTCCTGCGCGAGCCGGGCCGCAGCGATGTCGTCGAGCGCCTGCCCGGCGGGCGGCAGCGCGTTGATGGGCGTCAGACCGTCGAGACCGGTCTCGAGGCCGCGCAGCGCCTTCTGCAGCGACTCCTGGAAGGTGCGGCCGATGGCCATCACCTCGCCCACCGACTTCATCTGGGTGGTCAGACGGTCGTTGGCGCCCTTGAACTTCTCGAAGGTGAAGCGCGGGATCTTGGTGACGACATAGTCGATGGACGGCTCGAACGACGCGGGCGTGGCGCCGCCCGTGATGTCGTTGCGCAGTTCGTCGAGCGTATAGCCGACCGCGAGCTTGGCGGCGACCTTGGCGATCGGGAAGCCGGTCGCCTTGGAGGCGAGCGCGGACGAGCGCGACACGCGCGGGTTCATCTCGATGACGATGAGACGGCCGGTCGCAGGATCGACCGCGAACTGCACGTTCGAGCCGCCGGTGTCGACGCCGATCTTGCGCAGCACCGCGATCGAGGCGTCGCGCATGCGCTGGTATTCCTTGTCGGTCAGCGTCTGCGCCGGCGCGACCGTGATCGAGTCGCCGGTGTGCACGCCCATCGGATCGAGGTTCTCGATGGAGCAGACGATGATGCAGTTGTCGGCGCGGTCGCGCACGACCTCCATCTCGAACTCCTTCCAGCCGAGCACCGACTCCTCGATGAGCACCTCGGAGGTCGGCGAGGCGTCGAGGCCGCGCGCGACGATGTCCTCGAACTCCTCGCGGTTGTAGGCGATGCCGCCGCCCGAGCCGCCGAGCGTGAACGAGGGCCGGATGACGCAGGGGAAGCCGAGCCCCGCCTGGATCGAGAGCGCCTGCTCGAGCGTCTTGGCGACCGCCGAGCGCGCCGACTCGAGGCCGATCTCGCGCATCGCGTCGCGGAAACGCTCGCGGTCCTCGGCCATGTCGATGGCGTCGCGCGAGGCGCCGATGAGTTCGACGCCGAACTTCGCGAGCACGCCCTCGCGCACGAGGTCGAGCGCGGTGTTGAGCGCGGTCTGGCCGCCCATGGTCGGCAGCACCGCGTCGGGTCGTTCCTTCTCGATGATGCGGGCGATGGTGCGCCAGTTGATGGGCTCGATGTAGGTGGC
>Ga0172372_10007267_pt1 | contig 14917 bp, 10 predicted proteins | sample LakKiv5m_2_FD_114544 | JGI IMG/M metagenome (GOLD analysis project Ga0172372, IMG submission 114544) | Freshwater microbial communities from Kabuno Bay, South-Kivu, Congo - kab_092012_9.5m | ecosystem: Environmental > Aquatic > Freshwater > Lake | place: Democratic Republic of the Congo...
CAGCGCCGTGCCCGCGCGCAGCGACTTGAGGCCGCGCGCCATCGACTCCCAGCGCTCCTCCGCGCCCGCGGTCGAGAGACGCCGCACGAGCAGCAGCTCGACGCGACCGCCGCTCGCCTTCGTCGCGTGGAGGCGCGCAGGCAGCACGCGCGTGTCGTTCACGACGAAGAGCGCGGGCGGCAAGAGGCCCGGCAGCGCGCGCACGCTCGCATCCGCGACGGGGCCGACACCGCGCTCGACGACGAGGAGGCGCGCCGCGTCGCGCTCGGCGAGCGGCTCGGACGCGATGAGCGACTCGGGCAGTTCGTAGTCGAGCTCAGCGATGTGCATCGGGCGCTGTGTAGCACTCGAGCCACGTCCGCTCGCGCGCGACGAGCACGTAGAGCGCGCCGTCGGCACCGCGCACGACGGGGCCGATCGGCACGCCCTCGACCTCGACGCGCCAGCGCACCTCGCCGCGCGCATCGACGGCGACGAGCGCACCGACGGGCGCGACGTTCGTGGTGCCGGGGCCGGTGGGCTGCGGCGGCTGGATCGACGCGAGCGATGTTCCCTCCGCATCGACGGCGACGCCGCGCGGCATGCCATCGAGCTCGCGCTGCCAGAGCGTGCGCCCCGTGGGGCCAAAGGCGGCGAGCGCCGTGCGCCCCGCGGCCGTGCGCACGAACGCGCGGAGCGTCCCGTCTGCGGCGGTGACCGGCGCCTGATCCTGCACGCTGCCCGCACCCGCACGCGCCCGCACGAAGCCCGACGCATCGAACGCAACGAGCTCCCCGCGCGCGACCCGCGCCCAGAGCGTGCCATCCGGCGTGATGGTGAGATGCCCTTCGATGCGGCCGTCGGGGTCACCCTGGCGCTGCGGCCGCCCCTCGACGTCGGTGAACACGAGTGAATCGGCGTCGCCCACGACGAGGAGCCCATCGCGCGTGAGCGCCGGCGCACCGCCAGCTCCGCCCACGAGCGGGAACTCGAAGCGCGGCGCGAGATCCGCGTCGAGCCCGACGAGGCCGTCCGTCGTGCCGAGCACGATCGTGCCGTCCGCGAGCACGAGCGGTGCACCACGCGCTCCGCCCGGAAAACGTGCGCGCGCGCGGATGACACCATCACGCGTGATGACGAAAACGTCGCCGCGCGTCGTCGCGATGGCGAGCTCGTCGCCCGGCGTGATCGACGGCACGAAGGCGGTCGCCGCGACGCCGAACGCCGTCTGAAAGGCCCGCGTCCCGCCGCGCGTGAAGGCCTCGACGCCGCCCACGCCCGCGACGACGACGAGGTCTCCGTCGAGCACGAGCGGATGCGTGTGACCGAGATCGACGACCGGCTGCGTCGTTCCCTGCCGCCACGTCCGGGCCGGCGCCTCCGCTGGAAACGCGCCGCGCGCACGACCGCTGCGCCCGGCGTCACAGGCCTCGGTGGCGCAGGCGTGCGTGCTCCGAAATCCCCACGGCAACACGTGCAGACGACCGATGCGCACGGGCCGGGCCTGCACGATGTGTGCGCCGCAGAGCGCGACGCCGAGCGCGAAGACCACGCCGAGGCGACCCGCGCGCAGCCTCACGGCGCGCCCTCGCCTCCCGGGACACCGCGCGGCCTCACGCGACGCCGCGCGCGCGGGCTCTCGCGCTCCGCCGGGGGTGCAGGCGGACCCGCGTCGACGACCTCCAGCGTCAGCGTGTAGGGCCCATCGGCGCGCGCCCGCTCCCCACCCCGCGCGGTGCTCGCACGCACGACGAAGCACGTCTGCTGCGCGGGCGCGTCGAGCACGGGCGCGAGCTGCTCGGGTGCCCCGACGGCGCCATCGTCCGCCACCGTCGTCACGCCGCGCACGCGCTCGACCGACTCGAGCACGAGGTCGAGCCCCTCGACGCCGCTCACGCGCGCGTGCACGCGCTCCGCATCGGCCTCGAGGCAGTAGACGTCGCGGTCGTCGTTCCAGCCGATGGTCCCCGTGCGGGGCGCCCCCACGCGGATGCCGTTCGCGCGCTCCGCCGAGTCGTTCACCTCGCGCTCGTCGCTCGCCGCGGGCTCGACGAAATCCCAGCGAATCTCATAGGAATCGCTGATATTTTCGGTGGGCAGCACGCCCTCGCGCCAGTTCTCGCGGACGCGGAGGTAGTAGCTTGGCCCCTCGAAGGGCAGCGCCGAGACGGCCTCGCCGCGCCCGAGCGGCGCCCCGTCGACGCGCACGATCGGCTCGGGATTCCCGGCGCGCACGACGTCGACGACGAGGTCGAGGTTGGGGATCGCGCTCACCGAAAAGCGGAAGAAGCGCGGGCGTCCGCCCGGATTCGCGAGTGCGTACACGTCGGCATCGCTGAAGCGAGTCGACATCCGCCGCCCGAGGTAGCCCGTGATCGCGCGCCCCGGCAGCAGCACCTGGGCCTGCGCGGGGACGTCGTTCGGCTCGAGCTCGGTCGTGGCGATGGGGATCTCACGGTGCTGCCAGGCCCACGCGGCAGCTCCCGCCCCCGCCGCGACCAAGGCGCCGAGCAGCAGCGCCTGCAAACGCCCATTTCGACGGAGCCGCGCCTCGTAGCGATCGACGTCGCTGCGCGTCGCGACCGCGAGCAAGGGGCGGCCCCTCGATTCTTTCCGCGGCACGACGACCTGGACGCCCGACAGCGTGCGCGGCGAGACGCGCGGGCTCGAGTCGACCGACTCGCCGATCTCCTCGAGATACGCGAGCAGATCCGCGCGCAGCTCCTCGGCGCTCTGGTAGCGATCGCGCGGGTCGCGCTGCATCGCGCGCGCCACGATGGCGTCGCACGCCGGCGGCAGATCCGCGCGGGTGCTGCGCGCCGAGGGCAGCACGAGCGTCTCGGTGAGGTGCTTGGTGAGCACGGCGACCGGCGACTTCCCCGTGAAGGGCGGGACGGCGCAGACGGCCTTGTAGATCATGGCGCCGATCGCGTAGAGGTCCGCGCGGCCGTCGACCTCTTCGCCGCGGATGTACTCGGGCGCCATGTAGTACGGCGTGCCGACGAGCGCGCCGGCGCGCGTGATCTCGCCCGAGCGCTGGTCGCGCAGCTTCGCGAGCCCGAAGTCGAGCACCTTCACGAGCTCGCCATGCCCCGCGGCCGCGGCGATCATCACGTTTTCCGGCTTGAGATCGCGGTGCACCACGCCCTTCGCGTGGGACTCCGCGAGCGACGCGCAGACCTGCGCGGCGATCTGCGCGACGCGGCTGAAAGGCAGCGTGTGTTCCTGCTGGATGATGCGCCCGAAGTCGCGCCCCTCGACGTACTCCATCACGAGGTACATCAGGTTGTCGGTGCGCCCGAAGTCGAAGATCTGCACGGTATTCGGGTGCGACAGGCGCGACACGAGATCGGCCTCGCGCTTGAAGCGTTTGACCACGTCCTTGTCGCGCGCGAGCTCGCCGTGGAGCAGCTTGATCGCCATCACCTTGCCGATACGGACGTGCTCGGCCTTGTAGACGACGCCCATGCCGCCGCGGCCGAGCACCGAGACCATGCGGTAGCGGTCCGCGATCACACTGCCGACGAGCGGATCGGCCTGCGCGACTTCCGGCGGGGGCGGCGGCAGCGTCGGTGACACGCCCGTCCGCGCACGGTCCCCCTGCGGCGCGCCGCAGTAGGGGCAGAACGCCATCCCCGAGATGAGCGGGTGCGCGCAATCCGCGCAGGTCCACGCCTCCGCTTGCTCGGGCCCGAGCGCGTGCGCGGGGTGCGTCAACGGGCGAGCGGCAGCACGAAGGCCGCGTCGACGCGAGGGGCGACGAGCTCTTCGCCCGACTGGCTGGTGTAGCGGCGCTCGCCACCGACCGTCCCGAGCACGCGCACGGTCGCGCCCTCGCTCACATCCGTGCCGGACGCGATCTCGACCCACAGCGGGCAACCCTCGCCGCGCGGGCAATCGCGCACGATGATTTGCAGCTCACTCTTCTCCCCGCTGACCTCGACGAGCGCGACGCGACCCTCGAAGGCCACGCGCTTTCCCACGAAGGACGCGACCGCCGGGCGGAGACGCGCGTAGGTGACGCCGCGCTCGGGAACGAAACCGCGCGCCTCCTCGGCGAGGCTCGTGACGCGACGGATCGTGAGCGCGAGGGGCAGCGCGGCCTTGCCGGGAGCGCTCGCGACGATGCGCGGCGTCTGCGTGCCGACGGCCGCAACCGCGAGACGATGCACGAATTTCCCGTCGCGGACGGGCACCGCAACCCCATCTACGGTGATGGTCCCTCCCGCCTCGACGCGACCCGCGACCTCCACGACGTCGCGGTCCGTGACGAGGCTCAGGCCCGGGCGATCGATGCTCGCGCGCGTGACGGGCACTTCAGTCGTCACCGCGCCCTGCACCGCCGCGCCCCCGGGCGGCGTGATGAGGTAGCGGGCGACGTGCGTGATCGTGCCCCCGCGCGCCGCGGCGACGTCGAGGGGATAGGGGCGCGTGCCGTGACCGGCGGCGTCGAGCAACAACGGCGTCCCGTCGAGCATCACCACCGAACCGGGCTTCGCGTCGACGACGATGGAGAGCGCGGGTTGCACAGCAGCGAGCCCGCTCAGGTCGGCGCGGGCGCGATAGTGGAACTGCAGCGTGATGTCGCGCGAGACGGGGTCCTCGCCCGGCGCGAGCACGACGACGGTGATGACGTTGTCGCCGACGCGCAGCGCATCGGGCGCGAGCGGGAACGTCGCGCGCCCGCCCGCGAGCGGACGCTCCACGTTGCCGTAGCGCAGCTTCGTGCCCGCCGCGGCCCCGGGCACCGTGACGACGAGCACATCGTCCGCGCCCACCCGATCGGCCTCGACGTGGACCTCCGGCCCTCCGCCGCGCAACGCGACGTAGAGCCCGACACCGCTCGCCGCGAGGACGAGCAGGGCCACGACCGCGATCGCCGCGACGAGGAGCCCACGACCGGCGCGACGCCCCCCCGGGATCTCGAGCGAATCCTGCGAGAGATTCGGCGACGAGAGCCCGGCCGACGACGTGTTGGTGTCCCACGCCGAGGTCGGCGGCGGCGCGGGCGCAGGCGGAGGCTCCGCGAGCTCGGGCGGGAGAATCTCGCTCAACGGAATCGAGACGCCGAGCATCGTGCGGTTCGTCTGCGCGGCGATCGACGGGCGGGAGGCGGGCTGCGCGGCGGAAGGAAACGACGCGACGGGCGCCGGGCTCGCGGCTGGCTTCGCGATCGACGGACTCGCGACGAAAGCCACGCCGGGCAGCGCCGCAGCGGGTTGCGGCAGCGTGACCGCCGGCATCCCGAGCATCGTGGCGTTGGCCATCTTCTCGCGCGGCGCGGCGGGCTGCGGCGCTGCGGGCTGTGGCGCAGCGGGCTGCACGACTGGGGCGGCCGGCGACTGCGCGGCCTGCAGCTGCGCGAGCTGCACGGCGGGCATGCGGAGCATCGTCGCGTTCATCGGTGGCGCATGCGGCGCGGGCGCAGCCGGCTGCGGAGCCGGGGCGGGCTGCGCGCCCGCCGGCATCCCCACGCGCATACCCGCGGCGACACTCGCCTGTACGGCGGCGAGGTTTACGGCCTGCACGCCGAGCATCGTGCGCTGCGGCCCGGGCGCAGCAGCCACGGGCGCGGGGACGGGAACCGGAGCAGGCGCAGGCGCGGGAACCGGCGCAGGCGCAACGGGCACCGCGATCGGAGCCATCTGTGTCCCGCACACGCCGCAAAAACGGCTGTCGAGCGAGAGCGCGGTGCCGCAGGTGGGACAGGGCCTCGTGGCCGACATGCGCGCGAATGTATCAGCTTGGCGCCGCAAACGCGCGGAAGCGGCAAGCCTCAGCGCGGGAGGCCGAGCACATCCGACATTTCGTAGCGGCCCGCCGGCTGGCCACCGACCCAGCGCGCTGCACGGAGCGCCCCCCGCGCGAAGAGATCCCGCGCGTGTGCGCGGTGCGTGAGCTCGATGCGCTCGCCCGCCCCGGCAAGCACGAGCGTGTGCTCGCCGATGATGTCGCCGGCGCGCACCGCGTGGATGCCGAGCTCGCCCTTCCCGCGCGGCCCCGCAGCGCCGCTCCGCCCGTGTCGCGCCGCCGCGTCGAGGTCGAGCCCGCGCGCCCCGGCGACGGCCTCGGCGAGACGCAGCGCCGTGCCGCTCGGCGCATCGACCTTGTGCCGATGGTGCAGCTCGACGATCTCGGCGTCGTAGTCATCGCCGAGCAGCGTCGCCGCCCGCGCCGCGAGGTGCAGCAGCACGGTCACGCCGACGCTCGTGTTCGCGGCGACGACGACGGGCGCGACGCCCGCGAGCGAATCGAGGCCCGCGTGCGCCTCGGCGCTGAGCCCCGTCGTGCAGATCACTGAAGGAATCCGCGCACTTGCGGCCGCACGCGCAAAGCGGGGCACGGCCGCGGCGGTGCTGAAATCGATCGCGAGATCGACGCCACGCAACGCGGCATCGAGGTCGTCCGTGACGTGTACGCCACCCGCGCCGAGCCCCGCGAGCTCGCCCGCGTCACGCCCGAGCAGCGGGCTCCCCGGCGCCTCGATCGCCGCCGCCAGCGAGAGCGCGGTGTCGTCCGCGAGCAGCGCGACGACGGCGCGTCCCATGCGCCCACCCGCGCCATGAAGGAGCACCCGCACGCGCCCCGACGAAGCGACGCCGCTCACGACGCCGCGACCTCGACGTCCCGCGCGAAGCCCGACGCGCCGAGCACTTCGGCGACCTGCCGGCACGCCGAATCCGCGGGCCACGCGAGCGGCAGCCGCACCTCCGGCGCGATGCGCCCCGCCTTCGCGAGCGCTGACTTCACGGGCCCGGGATTCGACTCGACGAACATCGCCTCGTGCACCGGCAAGAGGCGCTGGTGCAGCGCGCGCGCGCCCGCGACATCACCCCGCCGCCAGAGACGCACCACCTCGCTCACCGCCCACGGCAGGATGTTCGCGGTGACGCTGATCACGCCCGCGCCGCCGACCGCGAGGATGGGGAGCGTCAGCGCGTCATCGCCCGAGAGCACCGAGAAGCGGTCGCCGAAGCGCGCGACGAGCGCCTGGCTGCGCAGCACGTTGCCCGTCGCCTCCTTCACCGCGACGATCTCGGGGACCTCGGCGAGCTGCGCCATCGCGTCGAGCCCGAGGTCGACGCCGCAACGACCGGGGATGTTGTAGAGGATGGTCGGCATCGGCACCGCGCGGGCGAGCGCGCGGTAGTGCGCGACGAGGCCGGCCTGCGTGGGCTTGTTGTAATAGGGGACGACGACGAGGAGGCCATCGGCCCCCGCCTCGCGCGACGCATGCGCGAGCTCGATCGCGTGCGCCGTCGAGACGCTGCCCGCCCCCGCGACGACCGGCACGCGCCGCGCCGCCTGCGCGACCACCGTGCGTACGACGAGCGCGTGCTCGGTGGCGGTGAGCGTGACGCTCTCGCCCGTGGTGCCACAGGGGATGAGGCCGTCGATGCCGCCGGCGATCTGCGCCTCGACCAGCGCGCGCAGCGCCTCCACGTCGACCGCGCCGTCGCGGAAGGGGGTGACGAGCGCCGTGAACGCGCCAGTGAAGGTGGGCAGAGTCATCCGTGTTCCTCGCAGAAATGCGCCGGATCGAGGCGCGGCAGGAGGGTGTCACGGCTCTCGATCCGCGAGAAGCCTGAAAGCTCCGCGCGGAGTGCGTCGGGCCCCGCGTCGAGCAGCCGCGCGAGGTGATGAAAATCTGCGATGTGCCGCGCGAGCCGGTCGCGCGCGTAGTGCGGCGCGGTGCGCGTGTGCACGAGGAAGGGCCAGTCGCTCGCCTCGGCGAGGAGCGCCTCGCGACACGCCTGCACGGGCACGCGCCGCACGCGCGGATCGCGACTCGCCCCGTGACGCGCGACGAGCCGCGGCACGGCGCGCGCCACCGCGTGGATCGACGGCCACAGCGGGGCCGTGGCCGCGCCGAGCCACACGCGCGACTGCCCCTCTTCGCCCCACGTCGAAGGCGCCGGCTGCACGACGGCGAGCTCCGCGGTGCGCGCGAGCTGCGCAGAGAGCGTCGTCGTCCACGGCGCCGCCGCACGCAGCACATGCTCGAGAAAGAGCGGCCCCTCGTGCCACCAGTGCCCGAAGAGCTCGGCATCGTACGGCGCGACACACACCGGCACACGCCCGCCGAGCACGCCGCGCACGACGTCGAGCCTGCGCCCGCGCGACGCGACGAAGTGCGCCGCGTGCACCCGCGCGCGCTCGGCCGCCGCACGCGGATCGTAGGGCTCCTTCACCGCGCCCGGGCCCGTGATGCGCCAGAGCTTCAGCCCCGTCGGTACCCGCGCGTCGATCGGCGGGAGCACATCCGCGACGCGCTCCTGCGGAAACACATCGACCGCGTCGCGGTGATACTCGCGGTACGCGGGATCGCCCGGATAGCCGGCCTCGCGCGACCACACCGCCTCCGAGGCCTCCGGATCGCGGGCAAAAAACGCCACGCCCGCGGGTGAGAGCACCGGCGCGTACACATCGAAGGGTGGCCGCGGACGCGCGAGCCGCACGCCGTGCGCGTCGAGCACCGTCGCCCGCACACCACGCCGCGCGAGCACGCGATCGAAGCCCGGCGCATAACCGCACTCCGGCAGCCAGAGCGAGTGCGCCGCGCGACCGAACACAGCGCGATGCGCATCGACACCGACGCCGAGCTGCGCCTCCACCGCGCCCGGCACCGTCGCGAGCCCCGGCAGAAATCCGTGCGTCGCCGCGCCGCCCGCGAGCTCCACATGCCCCGCATCGGCGAGCCGCCCCCACGCAGCGAGCACGTTGCCGCTGCACGCCTCCCAAGTCCGCGCTGCAAGCGACGCACGCGCGATCGCGTGATCGAGCGCCGGCGCGAGCGCATCGCTCGAGGCGACGCGCGCCCGCTCCCGCCGCCCGAGCCGCTCGAGCCGCGCGAGGTAGCGCACGAAGCGCGCACCGAGCAGCGGATCACCGAGCATCGCCGCGAGCGTCGGCGTGACGCCCAGCGTGAGCCGATACGGCACGCCCTCGTCAGCGAGCCGTTGGAGCACGTCGAGCAGCGGCAGATACGACTCGGCGAGCGCCTCGAAGAGCCAGCGCTCCTCCAGGTGATCGTCGTTCTCCGGGTGCCGGACGAACGGGAGGTGCGCGTGCAGGACGAGCGCGAGCAAGCGGCGACGAGCGTAGCAGCCACTCGCTGCATCACGCGCATCTCGCAGCGCGCAGCCCGGGCGCGCTACGGTGCGCCGCGATGGACCCCGCTCCAGTCGAGCGCCGCCTCGCGCGCATCCTCCAAGTTGCGGCGAGCGCAGCGCTCGCCGTCGCGGGGCTCTTCGCCGGGAACAACGCGGACACGCTCGGTCACCTCGCGCAGGGCCGGCAGATCATGGAGCTCGGTCGCGTGCCCTCCACGGACACGTGGTCGCTGCTGCACGCCGGACGCCCGTGGCTCAACTACGAGTGGCTGAGCGATCTGCTCTTCTACGCGCTCTACGCGAGCGTCGGCTACGACGGCCTCATCGCGTTGAAATGCACGCTGCTCGCCGGTGCGGCGTGGCTTCTCGTCGGACTCGCGGAGCGGAACGCAGGCCCGCGGGGCGCAGCCCTCGGCGCAGTCGCCCTGCTCGCGGCCATCCCCGCGATGCGCTTTCGGCTGAGCGACCGACCGCACGTGCTCGGCATGGTCCTCGCGGCGGTCTACGTCGCAGTCCTCGCGCGCCTCGTCGAGCCGCTGCACAAGCCATCGGCGCGGTCCCACGCGGGGCCCATCGCGCTCCTCGCCGGGTTGCACGTGCTGTGGGTGAACCTCCACGGCAGCCATCTGCTCGGCGCCGTGATCACTTGTTGTTTCGTGATCTTCGCGCCGCGCGCCGCGCGACGTCCGCTGCTCGTTCTACTCGGGCTGGAGGCCGCAGCATCATGCGTTTCTCCGTGGGGCCCGCACATCCTGCTCGACGCCATCCGCCACCTCGTCGATCCGCGCTTCCGCGAGCTCGTCAGCGAATGGAACGCCTGGGGCGGTGGCGGTCCGCTCCTGCTCCTCGTGTACCCCCTCGGCTCTGCCCTGCTCCTCGCTCTGCTGCTGCCCGGTCTCGGACGAACGGGCCCCGCTGCCCGGGCAGCCCTCGCGACCACGCTGCTCCTCGGCGTCGCCTGCATTCGCTCGATCCGCTTCGTCGGGGAGTTCCTGCTTCTCGCGGCGCCATGGCTCGGCATGGGTCTCGCTCCGCACCTCGCCCGACTCTCGGCGCGTGCGTTCCTGACCCTCACTCTCGCCAGCACGGCCGCCCTCGCGGTCTTCGTGCCCTGGCAGGCTTCGCAGCTTCCGCCCTACCAGGACATCGGCCACGGTCTCGTCTACGACGATCTGCCGCACGGTCCCGGCCTGCTGCTCGCCCGCGCCGCTCGTCCGCCCCGCGTCTTCGCCGCCATGCAACACAGCTGGCCGCTGATGTGGTTCACGCCGCGCGCCCGCTTCTTCATCGACGGTCGCATTCCTTTCTACGGCGCCGCGCACACCGAGACCGCCGCGCGCGCGTTCCAGGATCGCGCGTTGTTCTCGGCCATTCTCCGCCGCGCCGACATCGACGCGGTCGTCCTCAAGCACACGCTCCGCGGCGAGCAATCCCTGCTCGCAGACCTCGCCGCGCGCCCCGGCTGGTCGCTCGCGCTGGTCGACGACGCCTACGCCCTCTACGTGCGCGACGACCTCGCGCAAACGTCCGGATTCCCTCGACTCTCCGCGCTCGTCCCGGGCTACGACCCGCGGTGGATCCTCGACGCATCGGGAGCGCGTCGCACGGCGATCGCGCGTGAAATCAAGGCGATGCGGCGCGTGCCTTCGGCCCGTGGCTACACCGCCTACGTGGAGGCCGTACTGCGGCTCGCCCCTTTCGCGCGGGACGGAGCGCGCGGCGGTCTGCGCGTACCCAATGACGCTGCGGGCTGGGCCTCCTTCCGACGCGCGGATGCGCTGCTTCGCGCTGCGCCCGACGCCGCCCGCGATCTCCCCTCGATCGCCGCGCTGCACGCCCTCGTGCTCGCGACGCTCTGCGACCTCGATCGGGCCGACGAGGCGCTCGCCCGCAGCACCGCGTTCCACCCCGAGCCCTCGCGCGAGACGACCCTCGCCGGGCAGGAAATCGCCCTGCGCCGCGGCGAGCGCGACGCCGTGCGTCAGTTGATCGAGGCCGGCCTCCGCCTGCCCGAAGGGCGAGGCGATCCGTGGCTGCTCGCGCTCCGCGACGCCGTCGACCACGCGCCTGCGTGCCCGCCGTGAGTTGCGCCGCGCGAGTCGCTCAAGGCGCGACGCGCACCGCATCGACGACGGGCTCGACGCGCAGATCCTGCTCGCGCGCCGCCCGCGCGTAGACGACCTCGGCCACGCGCTGCTCGTGCTCCGCGCGCAGTCGACTCGCGATCGACGCCCGCGCTCGCGCGAGCGGCACGACCTCCGGCGCACGCCGCTCGACGACACGCAGCACGTAGAAGCGCCCCTCGATCTCGAGCGGCTCACCACGCGTCTCCCCCGGCGAAAGCGCGAGCGCCGCCTCGACGAGCCCCGGCTCCGGCCGACTCCCCGCGGACATCCACCCGAGGCTCCCGTTGCGCCGCCGCGATGGCGCGTCGATCGAGTGCCGCTTCGCGTACGCCTCGAAGCGCCGCTGCCGCAGATTCCCCGCCTCGTGCAGCACGCGCCACGCCTCGTCGCGCGTCGCGCACACGATCGCAAAAACGCGCACCTGCGCGGGCTTCGTGTAGTCGTCGAGGTGCGCGTCGTAGAACGCCTGCGCCATCGCGTCGTCGACGACGGGCGGCGGATTCGCGAGAAGCGCCCTGTCGAGCAGCGCCCGCGCGAGCAGCCGCTCGACCTCACGCGCGACCTCCGGCGCCTGCAAGAGCCCCGCTTGGAGCGCGGCCTCCGCGAGCACACGCTCCCGCACGAGCGACGCCGCAAGCTCCTCGACCCGCGCCGCCTCCACGTACGCCGCGCGCAAGGCGGGCGCCCGCCGCTCGATCTCCGCCGCCAGCTCGCCAGCCGTCAGCCGCGTCACTCGCCCGCGCGTCCGCTCACCGCGCACCGGCGCCCCCCGGACGGTCGCGAGCGCCTGCCCCGCCGCGACGGCCCGCGCATGCACCTCCGCCTCCGCCGACGGCGTCCCGACCGCGAGCATCGGCCCCGCGCGCACCACGGGCACCTCGGCCCCACTCGACGCATCGCGTGGACTCGACTCGACGCCGCCATCACTCGACGCATTGCGTGGAGTCGCATCCACCCCCCCATCGGGGGACTCCCCCGCGACGCCCGCGTCCTGCGCCTGCGCCGCGGAGACGCACAGCGCGCCCATCCCCGCGCCCATCCCCGCGCACAGCACCGCCACGAGGAGCACACCCGCGCGCAGCCCGCGCGCACGCCGCGCACTGCGCGTCTCCACGCGCCGCCCCGCCTGCCCGCGCTCACCTTCCCGCGCCATGCGCCGACGCTAGACGAGCCCGCGCCGCAACGCCCATTTTCCGGCACTTCATCTGATAGTGTCGCGCGCCATGTCGCCCCTCTTCGACCTCGCGCGCATCGGCGGACGCGCCACCCTCGATGCCCTCCTCGATGAAATCGTGGCCGCTGGCGAGGACGCGCTCGTCGCCTTCCGCGGCGGCGCAGCGTCGCGCGTGCAGACCAAGGTGGATCGCAGCCCCGTGACCGAGGCCGACGAGGCCGTCGAGCGCCGCCTGCGCGCCTTCCTCGCTGCGCGCGTCCCCGAGGCCGGCTTCCTCGGCGAAGAGAGCGGCTCAGGCGGCGACGGGCGCGCGCTCCGCTTCGTCGTCGACCCCATCGACGGCACGCGCTCGTTTCTGCGCGGCCTCTCGTCGTGGACCATCCTCGTCGGTCTCGAAGCCGACGGCGAGCCCGTGCTCGGCGTCGCCTACTTCCCCGCGTCGGGCGATCTCTACTGGGGCGTGCGCGGCCAAGGCGCCTACGGCAACGGCCGCCCGCTCCGCGTGTCGAAGGTCCCCACGCTCGACGCCGCGCTCGTCTGCCACGGCTCGCTGCAGCAGTTCACGGGCGCGGGCGTCGCGCCGCTGCTCCCGCGCCTCGCCGAGGGCACGTACACGCAGCGCGGCCTCTCCGATTTCGACGGCTATCGCCAGGTGCTCGAAGGCCGCGCCGACGCGATGATCGACCCGGGCGTGCAGCCCTGGGACACCATCGTCGGCGCCGTGCTCGTGCGCGAGGCGGGCGGCCGCTTCACCTCGATGTCGGGCGAAGACACCATCCACGGCGGCTCCGCGCTCGCGAGCAACGGCCTCGTCCACGACGCCGTCCTCGCGCTGCTCCGCGGCTGATCGATGACGCGCGACACGGCGCGCGCTCGCGCTCGACGCCGCTTCACACACGGCATTTCGCACGTGTCGGCCGTGGCGCGCTCTCTCGCTCTTCTCGTTGTTTTTGCGGCACTTGGGGCCATCACGACGACGCACGCGCAGCCGCTCCCCGAGTCGCAGCCCATCGTGGACACGCGCGGCAACGTCGCCCGCTTCCGCGCCGCGCTCGCCCGCGCCCGCAGCGGCGAGGGCCTCGCGCGCATCTTCTACGTCGGTGACAGCGCCGTCGTCGGCGACGAGCTCACCGGCGCGCTGCGCGAGCGCTTGCAGAGCCGCTACGGCGACGGCGGCCACGGCTTCCTCCCGGCGGGCAAACCCTGGCCCTGGTACACGCACGCCCACGTGCGCCATCAGGGCAGCGGCTGGGCGTACACGAGCGTCGCGCGCCCCGCGTCCCGCACCGATCGCCTCTTCGGCCTGCACTTCCTCCGCGCGACGGCGACCGGCCCCGCGAGCGCCGTGTGGGGCACGGTCGCGGGCGGCCCCATCGGGCGCACCGTGAGCCGCTTCGAGCTCTTCTATCTCGCGCAGCCCGGCGGCGGCGCGCTGCGCGTCCGCCTCGACGACACGGCGCCGCGCACGCTCGCCACCGCAGCCGAATCACGCACGGCCGCCTACGAGCGCATCGACGTCCCCGACGGCGCGCACACCCTCGCCCTCGACACCGCGGGCGAAGGCCCCGTCGACGTCTTCGGCGCCTCGATGGAGCGCGCGAGCGGCGTCGTCGTCGACGCCATCGGCATCAACGGCGCGCACTCCATCCACTTCCTGCAAGGCGATCCCGCGCTGCTCACCGAGCACCTCCGCCACCGCCCCCCCGCGCTCCTCGCCATCCAGCTCGGCACCAACATGTCGAACGGCCTGCGCCCCTCGCGCCACGGCGACCGCCTCATCGCGCTCATGCGACGCCTGCAAGCCGCCTCCCCCGACGCCGCGTGCCTGCTCGTCTCGCCCCCCGACCGCGCGCGCCGCCGCCCCGACGGCAGCGAGGGCACCCCGGACTACATCCCCGCCGTGGTCGAGCAGACCGAGCGCGCCGCCCGCGAGACGGGCTGCGCCTTCTGGAGCGCCTTCGACGCGATGGGCGGCGCAGGCAGCTTCGTCCGCTGGCGCACCCACGAGCTCGCCGGCCGCGACGAAGCCCACCTCACGCGCGGCGGCTACGCCCGCCTCGGCCGCCTCCTCGATCAAGCCCTCACCGGCGACCGCCCCCGCTGACGTGCCCACCGCGCCCGACCCATCACGCGTGCGTGTGCCAATCCCGTGCATCGCTTCCGGCTCATCACGCGTGGGCGCGCAAATCCCCATCATCCCAACTCCCATCCACACTCGCGCACCACACACAGCGCCCTCCAGAAGCGGATTTCAGCGCGTTCTGCAAACCACCTTGATATCCACGCTGACTCCCTTGCTTCTGGCACTCACCGCGTGCAACGCAGCGCGTAGCGAGCGCCCCGCACGCCGCTTCGTCGTCGTCACGCAACCCGAGCAAGACGACGCGACGGTCGTCATCGACGCGCCCTCCCCCGCAGCCGCCCGCGCGCGCCTGCTCACCGACTTCGACGCCACAGAGGGCCCCGCCAACCTCGTCGGCCGCGCGCCGTGGTCGACCGTGGCCATCCTCGCCGCCGACGAGCCC
>Ga0172372_10007268_pt1 | contig 14915 bp, 15 predicted proteins | sample LakKiv5m_2_FD_114544 | JGI IMG/M metagenome (GOLD analysis project Ga0172372, IMG submission 114544) | Freshwater microbial communities from Kabuno Bay, South-Kivu, Congo - kab_092012_9.5m | ecosystem: Environmental > Aquatic > Freshwater > Lake | place: Democratic Republic of the Congo...
GCGTAGTCGACCCAGAAGTTGTCCTTGGACTGCGCGAGGATCTCGGGGAAGACCTCCGCGTAGGGGCCGCCGCGCTCCATGTAATAGCCGCCGGTGCGGATGTAATTGAGGCTCGAGGTGACCCCGCCCTGCGCCGCCGCGAGGCTCTCGCTGCGCGCATCTTCGGCGAGCGGCCCGTAGATGCCGGTGTGCATGTGCGGGTCGACGAGACCCGGGAACGCCAGGCGCCGCTTGCCGTCGACGACCTGCCGCGCATCGCCCGCTGCGAGGCCGGGCGCGACCTTCACGACCTTGCCGTCCTTGACCGCGATGTCGGCGCGCTGCAGGCCGTCCTTGCGCGGGCGAACCACCCGGACATCTTCGATGAGGAGGTCGTACTTGGCGGCTTTCTCGGTCATGGTCGCACCTGATGGACGTGACTGCAGATGATTATGCGCGAGTGCGCGAGCGGTCGGCGCGGGCGGCCGATCGTTGCGCCGCGCTACGGGCGGGGACGCCCCACCGATCTCCGACGGGGCGCCTCGAGATGGAGGTGGTACTGGTAGGCGTCGGCGCGATAGAGCGCGACCACGCGCTCGACGGCGCGGCCGCGTTCGTCCCGGACCACCCGGACGAGACGCAGCAAGGGTGCGCCCACCGCGACCCCCAGGGCCTGCGCGGCATCGACACCCGCCAAGGTCGCGCCGAGGTATTGATCGGCGCTCGCCACACGCAGGCCCGCCGCCTCGAGCAACATGAACATCGGCTGGTCGCGGCCGCCGCCCCCACCGAGGCGCGCCGCGATGTCGAGCGGCACATAGGTGGTGATCAGCCCGAGCGGCGCATCCCCGAGCAGGCGCACATGGGACTCGCGTTGCACACGCTCACCCCCGCCGAGCTCCAACGCCGCACGAGTCTCTTCATCCGGGTCGATCGACGCGACGATACGATCGCGGACCGCCGTGAGCGCAGCGAGGTCCGACACCTGTGCGATGACGGACCGCATGTCGATCGGGATCGCGCGGCCGCCGCCGGGAAACCGCGCGAAAGTGCCCCGCCCCTGCCGGCGCACCAGCCATCCCTCGCGCACCAAGGCGTCGATCGCTCGGCGGACCGTGATGCGGGACACGCCGAAGATGCGTCCGAGTTCCGGCTCGGTCGGGATCTGCGCTCCGGGCTTGTAGGTGCCGTCCTGGACCCAGGCGCGCACCGCCACATACACCTGGTGGTAGCGAGGCGCACCGATGCCGCCCTTGGCGCGGCGCGCGGGTGGTGCGCCCTTGCCACGCGCCGGTCGGGTCAATCGAGCACCACGCCACCGGAGATGTTCATCACCGTGCCGGTGACGAACGCCGCGTGCGGGTGCAGCAGATAGTCGACGGCGTGCGCGACATGCCGCGGCTCGCCGAGTCTGCCGAGCGGTACGGAGGCGCGCAACTGCGCAAGCACCTCGGCGGTGAACCGTCCCGACACCATCGGCGTATCGATGGGCCCCGGCGCGAGACAGTTCACGCGGATGCCCTGCGGTGCCCACTCTCGGGCGAGGTATCTCGTCAGGTTGACGAGCCCTGCCTTCGCGACGGCGTAGGCGGGACCGGACAAGGTGCTGCCGCCGTTCAGGGCGTTGGTCGAAGCGGTCAACACCATCGATCCGCGAGTCGCCGCCAGATGGCGATGGACCGCACGGGCCAGCGTCGCTGCTGACCCGAGGTTCACGGCGAGCAATGAATCCCACTCGGCGCGCTCGACGGTGTCGATGGGTCCCTTACCCGCTCGGCCGGCGAGATGGACGACATGATCGAGGCGACCGAAATCCGCGGCCACCCGCGCCACGGCCGCCTGCACGGCGTTCTCATCCGTGACATCGAGCGGGAAAGCGGTCACAGGCCCCGCGCAGGGCAGATCGGCGAGCGCCGCATCGGTGGCGACCACTGTGAGGCCCCGCTCACGCAGACGACCCACCACCGCGCGGCCGATGCCGCCGGCGGCGCCCGTGACCAGCACGACCTCCGATGAGCGCATGGCGGCCGTGGTCAGGCCGCCGCGCCGCCCGCGAGCCGCGCGTGGATGCCGTTCAGCATCGACCAACGCATCTCGGCCGACGCGCGGACAGCGGCGATCGCACGACGCTGCAGCGCCGGCGTCGTCGCGTAGCGTGCGGTCAGCTCCAGGCCGACATGCGCGTGCCCGGTGTCCCCTTCGATGTGGACATGGAAGAACTCCAGATCGTCCTCGCTGAGGCCCATGCGGCGCATCGCGTCCACATACCGCGGGTAGAGCGTCGGCAACTGACCCTCCAACGCGACCATGATGCCGGCGCAGGACTCGGCGATGTGACGGATGCCGGCGAGCTCCCAGATCCACGCCCGCATCGCGCGGGTGGTCGCCAGCACCTCGCCCGCCTCTTCGGCGCGCAGGATGCGTTCGTCCGTGACCCCGCAGGCCCGCGCGAACTTGCGCAACAGGTCGGGGTGCCGCTTCTCCGGGCAGGCGGGCATCTCCTCGCCGAGCAGGTTCTCGAGCAGATGCTGACGGGCGTCGAGGTCAGGCAGCCGTGCATAGAGCTGCGCGAACTGCTGCGGGATCGGGTCGTTGTAATAGAAATGTTGGATCGCCCACTCGCCGAGCTGTGCACGGCTGAGTTCGCCCGCACCCCATGCGCGGCTGAAGGGATGACCGCCGCCGTGCCGCGGTTGCCGTGCCGCCTCGAGCGCGGCGAAGAACTCTGTCTGTCCCAGCATCGTCAAACCTCCTAGTCGCGGCGCAGGCGCGCCGCCTCTGCGATGATCTCTGAGGCCCGTCGGCGGGCCGCATCCGGCACCGTCGCGGGTCGGCTCCCGGGGCTGCGCCGCGTGGCATCGACGCCCATCTTGGAGGTGGTCGGCCCGGGCGGATCGAGCGACGGATCGAGCGCCGAGCCGGAAAGGCCATCGAGGATGATCGCATCGCGCGACCACTGGACCCGCGTCGCGAGCGCCCACTCGATGGAACCGGGCGAGAAGATATCCACCTCGGTGCCCACCGCCACCACGGTCTTCACCCGCCGATACGACAGGGCCGCGAGCAGCGCATCGCGCGCCTCGCCCGGCGCCGGTGAGTCGAGCTGCAGAACCGCGTGGAAGCGACGGCCCTCCGTCGGCACGTGGACGTTGACCAACGACGGCGCGACCTGCCGCACCAACTCGTACAGCCTGCCCTCCATGACGAGGTTGTCGGGCACCAGCATGTCCGCCAGCCCGGAGCCGTAGTCGTGGTACATCGCGTCGTTGCGCCGTGTGATGCAACCGACCTCGACCAGCGGCGCCTCGACCGCAGCGCCGAGGAATCCCGTGTACTCACCGAAGGGTCCGTCCATCGAGTTGCGACCGGGGCGTGCCCAGCCCTCGATGACGATCTCGGCGTCCGCGGGCACCAAGATACGCTCGCCATGCAGCATCGAGGGAACGAGCCGCAGCGGCGCGCCGATCACGCCGCCAGCCGCTTCCCAATGGCTCTCGGGATAGCGCAGCTTGGCTTGTGTGCCGAGCAGCACCGCCGGGTGGTGGCCGATCCAGAACGCCACGGGGCAGACTTCGCCGCGGGCGTGGAATTTCCGGAGGTTGCGCGCGTTGTGCGACGCCGGGTAAGGGAACCAGGTCATCTCACGCGGGCCTTTCACCCAGCAACGCTGGATGGCGGTGTTGTCGATGCCGCTGTCCGGGTCGTAGGTGGTCGCATGGGCAGCCGTGAGGTAGGGACCCGGTTCCAGTTCGTGCTGAGTCAGGACCGGCAGGCTCTCCAGGCTCGCTTCCGTGTCCCGCATCACCACCTGTTGGACAGGTGCGTCGTCGCGGGAGACCACGAGCGGCGGGACAGGCGCCCGACTCCGCGCCGCGAACCCTCGCGCCACCTGCCGATGGTCCTCGAACCCGAGCGCACGGGCGGTGAGCGCACGGCTGGCGGTGAGGTTGGTGACCACCGGGATCCGCGATCTCGAGCCGTCGAGCGCGGTGATATCGCGGGCGATCAACACCGGATGGCGACCGCGCGCATCGAGCTCGGGCTGCAGCGCCGTCAGTTCAGGTGGCGGCGAGATCGGGCCCGCAAGGTCCCAGACCGCGGACGCGTGCTCGGCGAGGAATTGGCGCAGGTCGGTCATATCGTTATAGTTCCATAATGACATGTCCCCTTGCCTGCCGCCAGCGCAGCGTCGAGGATGACGGTCCCCGAACGAACCTCCGGAGCCAGGATGACCGCTAAGCCGCCCCGCCCGCAGCACATCTCGCCGCGTGTCACGAGTTTCATCGACGGGCGTCCGCTGCCCGCGGATCTCCCCGGCCATGACATCCCGGTCGTCAACCCGACCACCGAAGAGGTCATCTCGACCCTGCGCGAAGCCGATGCGGCGGAGGTCGACGCCGCGGTGCGCTCGGCCCGCAAGGCGTTCGACGCGGGTCCGTGGCCGCGGATGGACATCAACACCCGCAAGGACATCCTCTATTCGGTACGCGACCATCTGCGCAAGCACGCCGAGGAACTCGCCTGGCTCGAATGCACCAATGTCGGACTGCCGCTCTCGAGCGTGCTCTGGCATGTGCAACGGATGGCGCGCAACTTCGAGTTCTTCGCTGAGGTGGCGAGCACGGCACGCGGCGAGACCTACAACCAGACCGCGGGCTTCCTCACCGTGGTCACCCGCGAGCCGAAGGGCGTCGCCGCGGTGATCTCACCGTGGAACGCGCCGCTCGCGCTGTCCTCGATGCGCGTGGCGACCTGCATCCCCTTCGGCAACACCTGCGTGCTGAAACCCTCGGAGTACACGCCGCTGTCGGTGCGTCGCATGGTCGATGTGATGCATGAGGCCGGTCTTCCACCGGGCGTGGTCAACCTCGTGAACGGCCGCGGCGCCGTCACCGGTGACGCGCTCGTCGGGCATCCGGGCATCGACATGGTCGGCTTCACCGGCGGCACCGCCACCGGCCGCGCGATCGGCGCCACCGCCGGACGCAACCTCAAACCGGTGGCGCTCGAACTCGGCGGCAAGTCGGCGAACATCATCTTCGAGTCGGCGGACATCGAGCGCGCCCTCGACGGAGCGCTCGCCGGCATCTACGGCAACAACGGTCAGCAATGCCTCGCCGGTTCACGCATCCTGGTGCAGCGCAGCATCGCCGAGCGCTTCATCGAGCGCTTCGTCGAACGTTCGCAGCGCATCCGGCTCGGCGACCCGCTGGACCCGTCCTCGGAGATCGGGCCGCTGTGCTTCCGAGGGCATATGGAGCGCGTGCTCTCCTATGTCGATGTCGCGCGTGCCGATGGCGCGACGCTGCTGACCGGCGGTCGTCGCGCGCGCACGCCGGAGCGCGGCTGGTTCGTCGAACCCACCGCCGTGCTGGCGCCGCACAACGACGCCCGGGTCTGCCGCGAGGAGATCTTCGGGCCGTTCGCGACGCTGCTGACCTTCGACACCATCGACGATGCCGTCCGCATCGCCAACGATTCGAACTTCGGCCTCGTGAGCTATGTGTGGTCGGACGACCTGCCGACCGTCATGCGCTGCAGCCGCGATATCCGTGCCGGCACGGTCTGGGTCAACACGCCGCTGATGCGCGATCTGCGGGCGCCGTTCGGCGGTTTCAAGGAATCGGGCATCGGCCGCGACGGCCCACAGACCAGCATGGATTTCTTCACGGAGATCAAGTCGACGATCATCCCGGTCGACGCCGTGCAGATGCATCGCTACGGCGCTTGAGGTGATTGGATGATCGACCTGCATACCACCGCCACCGCCAACGGCTACAAGGCGTCCATCATGCTCGAGGAGGTCGGCCTGCCCTACCGGGTCATCGACTACGACCTCGTGAAGGGCGAGCACATGAAGCCCGAGTACCTCGCGCTGAACCCCGTCGGGCGGGTGCCGACCGTCGTCGACCGGGAGGTGTCGGGCGAACCCGTGTCGGTGTACGGCACCCCCGCCATCCTGCTGTATCTCGCGGAGAAGACCGGCAAGCTGCTGCCCACGGCGGCTGCGGATCGCGCCAAGGTCTACGAGTGGTTGGGCATCGTGGCGAGCGACCTCGCCCCCGCGTACAGCGGACAGTTCGTCTTCAATGTCATCGCTCCGCAGAAGGACCCCTGGGCGATCGAGTTCTACGACAAACTCTGTCTGCGGTTGCTGGCACCGCTCGACGCGCGGCTCGCGGCCTCCCGCTACCTCGCCGGAGCGACCTACAGCATCGCCGATGTCATCGCCTACCCGGTGGCGGCGGTCTCGATGAAACGCTTCCCCGGCGACCTCGGCGCTCATCCGAACATCGCACGCTGGGCTGCGGAGGTCGGGGTACGACCCGCCGTGCAGCGTGGGATGAAAGTCCCCCGCTAGCCCTCCCCGATGTCGCTCCCGCCGACCGCACCGAACGCGCAGTAGTCCTCCTTCTCGACGAGGTCATAGGCGAACAGGAACTTCGCCATCCCGGTGAGCACGGCCATCGTCAGACCGAGCTCGACGATCTGCGGCTCATCGAAGTGCCGCCGCAGCTCGGCGTGCATCGCCGCGTCGAGGTGACCATGCGGTGAAGTGAGCGACATCGCCGAGGCGAGACGCAGTGCAGCACGCTCCGCGTCGCTCCAGCACGCTGCGGCGTCGTCCCCGATCGCACGGATCTGTGCATCGTCGAGGCCCGCGGCGGCGGCATCCATGCGGTTGCCGCGGTTGCAGAAGGCACAACCGTGAAGCGTGGACAAGCGCAGTCGCACCAGTTCCTTGATGCGCACCGGGACACGCCCGCCGTAGAAGACCTTGGCGTAGAAACCGCCGTACCACTCGAAGAGTTCGGGCGCATGCCCCATCACATCGATGAAGGTCGCATCGCCGCGTGCGACGAGCGCACGGTCGTGGGCGGCCTGCATGGCCGGCGGCAGACGGTCGCGCGGCAGGGGCGGGACATGGGGGGTCGGCATCATGGCAAGGCTCCAGGGCAGAAGGCGCGGGCATTCCGTAGAATCACCGCATGGAACACCAGATATGGGTTTACCTGCATATCATGCTCTTCGTCTACTGGTTGGGCGCGGACCTCGGCGTCTTGCTGCTCGCCAAAGCCGCCAAGAAGGCCGAACTGTCCTTCGCCGAGCGCGCCTTTGCGCTGCGCATGGCGGTCATGATCGACCTCGTGCCGCGCCTCTGCTTCGCGGCGATGTTCCCCGTCGGTCTGCATGTCACCGACTCGGGCGGATTCGCGCCGGTGCCCGGCTGGGCGCTCACGCTCGCCTGGGCGGTGTCGGCCGCATGGATCGCGCTGCTGTATGCCATGGGCCGCCGTGAGGGCACGCCCGCCGGGACCACCCTCGCCCGGCTGAACCTCGCATTGCAGGCCGTGCTCTGCCTGCTGATCGGCGCGCTAGGCGTGATGGCGCTTTCCGGGCACGGGCCGCTGCCCGGCGGCTGGTACGGTGCGAAGGTGTTCCTGTTCGCCTGCGTGTTCGCCCTCGGCATCGGCATCGATGTCGCCTTCCGCCCCGTCGGACCCGCATTCATGCGGCTCGCGGGCGAAGGCAGCAGCCCGCAGGTGGAGGCCGAGGTCGCACGCGGCATCGACGGCGCGGTGCGGGTCGTGCTCGCGCTGTACCTGTTGCTCGCGCTGATCGCCTTCATCGGCGTCGCGAAACCCTTCTGACCCACCCCACACGGAGTTCCGATGCCCACCGCCCACATCAACGGCCACGACATGTACTACGAGGTGCTGGGTCAGGGCGACCCGGTGCTGTGCATGGGCGGCTGGGGGACCTTCTGCCACGAGAACCATCACCACCTCGTGCGCGGCCTCATCGATCGCCATCAGGTGATCGTCTTCGATTACCGCGGCATCCGTGATTCCAGCGACGACCTCGCCGTGCCCTCGACCATGGCGCTGCACGCCGACGACGCCATCGGCCTGCTCGATCACCTCGGGCTCACGAATGTGCACCTCGTGGGGCTGGTCGGGATGGGCGCCTGCGTCGCGCAGGAGATCGCGATACGACGACCGGATCTGGCCCGCAGCATGCTCAACACGGGCGCATGGTGCGAGATGGATGATTTCCTGCGTGATCAACTGGAGATGTTCCGCTGGATCCACCGCGACCTCGGCTTCCTCGCGTTCCAGAAAGCGGTGACGCTGCTGTCGTTCACGCCCGAGTACTACAACGCCCACCACGCCAAGCTCCTCGGACCCGACGGCGGCTGGAAGGAGCTCAACGGCCGCTACACCGCGCACTCGCGGCTCGTGGATGCCTGCGTCGGCTTCGAATCACGCAGCCGCCTCCATCTCGTGCGATGCCCGACCCTCGTCATCCACGCGGCGCTCGACCAGGTGACGGGTCCGCGCACCACGCTGCCCATCGAGCGCACCATCCCGGGAGCCATCGGCGAGACCTGGGACGACCTCGCGCATGTGGTCGCGGGCAAGGATCAGAAGATCCGCTTCGCGGACCGCCTGTTCGCGTGGTTGGCATCGACGTGATCGCGGGAACCGTGCCGGTCGAGTTCCTGCTGTTCGGGCTGACGCTGCTCGGGGTCGCGCTGTTCCACGCGCGCACTCTCGAGGTCGCCCTCGCCGGCCTCGCAGCGATCATCCTCTACAAGCTCGTCTTCGCGGGCTTCGCTGCAGGGCCGGGGGTGGCGGGCCTCGTCGGCCACCTCGCCCACGAGTGGGTCATCCTCGCCAACCTCTTCGCGCTGCTGGTCGGGTTCGCGCTGCTCGCACAGCACTTCGAGGACAGCCACCTCCCCTCGCGGCTGCCGGCGCTGCTGCCCGACGACTGGAAGGGCGGCCTCGTGCTGCTCGCGTCGGTGTTCGTGCTCTCGGCGTTCCTCGACAACATCGCCGCGGCGATGATCGGCGGCACGGTCGCAGCGAGCGTGTTCCGCGACAAGGTCCATATCGGCTATCTCGCCGCCATCGTCGCGGCGTCCAACGCCGGCGGATCCGGCAGCGTCATCGGCGATACGACGACCACCATGATGTGGCTCGACGGCGTCGCGGCGGGCGATGTGCTGCACGCCTATGTCGCGGCGATCGGTGCCTTCTGTGTGTTCGCCATCCCGGCCGCGCTGCAGCAACAGCGATACTCGCCGATCGTGAAGGACGACATCGAGCATCGCCCCGTCGACTGGCCGCGGCTCGCCATCGTGCTGCTGATGCTGCTCGCCGCGGTCGCCACCAACCTCGCACTCAACCTGCGCTGGCCGCAGTGGGCCGAGCGCGCGCCGCTGCTCGGGCTCGCGGTGTGGGTCGTGCTGCTCGCCTGTGCTGGTTGGCGCCGTCCGCGCTGGGAACTCGTCCCGGCCGCCGCCCGCGGCAGCGTGTTCCTGCTCGCGCTCGTGCTCTGCGCCTCGCTCATGCCCGTGGAGCGGCTGCCCGTCGCGTCCTGGCAGACCACGCTCGGCCTCGGTTTCCTCTCTTCGGTGTTCGACAACATCCCGCTCACCAAACTCGCATTGGAGGCCGGTGGCTACGATTGGGGTTTCCTCGCCTACGCGGTGGGCTTCGGCGGCTCGATGATCTGGTTCGGATCCTCCGCCGGCGTGGCGCTCTCGAACCGGTTCCCGGAAGCACGATCCGTCACCGCATGGCTGCGCGGTGGCTGGCATGTCGCGCTCGCCTATGTCGTCGGCTTCGCGCTGCTGCTGGGGCTGCTGGGCTGGCATCCGCATCCGCCGCACTGAGATCGCCGGCATGTTCTCATCGCTCGGACCCGGGGTGCGTGGGCTGCTGCTCGCCTGCATCGCGATCTACGGCGTCGAGACACTGCGACCGGGAATGTTCGCTGGCCTCGCGCTCTGGCCGGTCAGCGCGGGGTTCCAGCCATGGCAACTGCTGACCTATGCCTTCCTGCACGGCGGCCCCCTGCATCTGTCGTTCAACATGATCGGCCTCGTCGGCTTCGGCCGCGAACTCGAGATGTGGTGGGGTACGCGGCGCTTCCTGCAGTTCTACCTCGCCTGCGTACTGAGCGCGGCTCTCATCCAACTCGCCGTCACCGCCTCGAGCGGCAGCCTGCTGCCGACGGTCGGTGCGTCAGGTGGCCTCTACGGCCTGCTGCTCGGCTTCGCCGTGATGTTCCCGAAGCGCAGGGTGCTGCTGCTCATCCCGCCGATCCCGATGCCGGCCTGGGTCTTCGCGCTGCTGTTCGCGGTGCTGGAACTCGTGCTCGGCGTGACCGGCACGGCGAGCGGCATCGCCCACTTCGCCCACCTCGGCGGCATGTTGGGCGGTGGTTGGATGCTGTGGCGGTGGGCGCGTCACGCGCCGCGGGAATGATCGCCCGAAAGGATCAACCGCCCCAGAGGTCGATACGCCGCCACCGCTCGCTGCGCCAGCGCCGGTACATGAGCGTCCCGAGCACCATGGCGTAGGCCATCAAGGCAAACCAGCCGCCGAGCGCGCCGAGCCCCGCCTGCGGCAGTCCGGGCACCCAGGCCTGCTCAGCCGTGAACACCAGCGTGTGCGCCAGCGGCAAGAGGAACAACCACGACAGCAGCAGCGCCGTGCGTGCAGGGACTGCCGTGTCGCCGGTCGCACGCAGCGCGAAGCTGGACCCGAAGTAGAGGCCGTCGAAGAACTGGTAGGCCGCAGCCGGCCACAGCAACAGCAATGCCAACGCGACCGCCTCACCCGCCGCCGCATCGCCTCCCGCCAGGAATCCGGGCAGCAACCACGGCGAGAGCAGCAGCAACGACAGGGCCATGCCCAGCATCAAGCCGGCGCAACACCGCGTGACGAAGGTGCCGATCTGCGCCGCCCAGTCGCGGTCACCGGAGCCGATGGCCTGCCCGACCACGGTGGTGCCCGCGGAGGCGAGCCCGAGCGTCGGCATGTAGGCGAGCGAGGTCAGCATCAGCACCACCTGCGTCGCAGCTGCGCCGATCTTGCCGACCTGGGTCACCATCATCTGCATCATCGCGACACCGAGCACATCGGCGGCGTACATCACCCCGACCGGGAGCCCCACCGCCAGCTGCCGACGGATGATCGCGGAGCGCGGTCGCCACGCGAGCCGCGTCCGGTACCGCACCGCGAACCGCGGGCCGAGGAAGAGCGCGAGTCCGACGACGAGACCCGACGCCTGCGCGACATTGGTGCCGTGCGCAGCGCCCGCCATGCCGAGCCCCGACTCGAACATGAAGTACTGGTTCGCAGGGATGTTGGCGAGCAAGGTCACCACGGCGACGACGAGCGTGATGCGGGTCGCACCGACGCCGTTGAAGAAGCTCATCATCGCCCAGCCGAGCGTGCCGAGCACGGCGCCGTACATCCGCGGCTCCCAGTAGGCGAGCGCGAGCGTCTCGATCTGCGATTCGAGCGAGAACGGCCGCAGCAGCGTGGCGCCGAGCAGCGCGACGATGGCGAACAAAGGCCAACAGGCGAGCCCGGCCCAGATGCCGTTCCAGGCCGCCTGCGCCGCCCTGACCCGGCGGCCGCCTCCGTCCGCCTGCGACACGAAGGACTGCACCGCGAAGCCGACACCGCCCAGCATCAGGATCGCGCAGGACATCAGCCAGTAGATCGCCCCCATCGCCGCCACGGCGTCGGTCGAGATGCGACCGATGAACCAGGTATCGGTGAGGTTGAGCGCGGCTTGGATCGCGTTGGTGACCATCAACGGCGCGGCGAGCCGCAGCACCGCGCGCGCATCCACGCGCCTGCGCCCGTCGGCCCCGACCCGGACCGCCGGCAGCGTCGTCATGGGGCAGCTCATGGTTGCGGCGAGCCGGCGCCGCCCTCACGACGGCTGAACACCGACGCGAGCCAGAGCGCCGCCGCGAGCATCAGCAGACTGACGCCGGCGAGGCTCCACGCCACCCCGGCGAGACCGAAACCCGCGACCAGCGGATAGGTCACCTGCGAGAGGCTGTCGCCACCGCGCTGCAGCACGGTGTCGATCAGGCTCTTGCTCTTGAACTTGCTCTCGGGGTTGAGGACCGTGAACAGCATCTCGCGGGTCGGCTTGAAGAGCCCGTAATCGATGGCCCGGCGCAGCACCTGCGTCGCGATCAGCACCGCGCCCACCGGCGCGAGCGCAAGCAGCAGGAACGATCCCAGAAGCAGCACCGGCACGGCGCCGAGCGCCGCGCGCAGACCGCCACGAGCCGCGAGCCAACCCACGACGCCGGCCTGGAACAGCAGCGCGACGCCGTTCGTCGCCCAGTCGATCTTCGCGAACAGGGCCGCACGCGACTCGAGCGTGGTGTACGCCGCCTCGACGTACTTGGCCTGCTCCTGGTACATGAAGCCACCGATGATCTGGCCGAGCACGACGATGCCCGCGATGGCGAGCAGGTACGGCGAGGTGACCAGACGCTTGATGTCGTCGATGGCGCGACCGCCCACCGGCAAGGCGAGCCGTGCGGCAGGATCAAGCCCCTCGCTGCGGGCTTCCGCCGCCTGCGCGCGGTGGCCGAGCGCGGCGGCGACGAGCAGCAAGGTCACCGCGATGACGATGACGGTGGTCGCACCGACCCGCTCCACGAAGAGACTGTTGAACATCGGGCCGAGGATGGCGCCCAGACTGCCGCCCGCAGCGATGAAGCCGAACACGCGCTTCGCCGACCCTGACCGCCAAGCGTCCACCATGACGCTCCAGAACACCGAGACGATGAAGAGGTTGAGGGATGTCACCGACACCCAGTAGACGGCAGGGAGCAGCTTGCAGCCCGGCATCGCCTGCATGCCGACGGCGAGTCCGAGGAACAGCAGCGCGACCGCCGAGTAGATCGCGGGGAACATCATCCGTCGCGGCAGACGGGCGACCACGAACCAGTAGAGCGGCAGCACCACGACCATGACCGCAAGCGCGACATAGAAAAGCGTCGCGATGTGTTCTCGTCCGACCTCGAGCGCGTACGCCTCGCGCAGGCTGCGCAACATGTAGTAGCCGCAGAGCAGGAAAAGGTACGCCGCCCCCGAGGCGAGCACCGCGCGCCCCTCGCCCGGACTCATCAGCGATGCTGCATCGAACTCGGGTTCTTCGCGCGACCCGCCCAGCCGCGCGTCGCGCTTGAGCGGATCCGGTCCGCTCACGGCGTGAGACCGTCGATGACGAGCGCGAGGGTCCCGCCTTTGCCTACGGTATGGCGGACGCTGCCGATCGGATCGCCGGCCTTCGGCGTCGCGCTGCCGTCAGCCGACACCTTGGCGGACACCTCCACCGCATCGCCTTCGGCGAAGCTGAGGCCCGGCACCATGCTGTCTGCCGCGGTGAGGGTGACCGATGCCGGCAACACCGCCGGCAGCCGCTTCACCGCGAGCGGCGGTCCGGGGCGTCCCGGCGCCCGCACGAACACGAAAAGCGTCGCGCCGGGGGTCACCCGCGACGCCAACGCAGGCGCGGCCGACACCGCCACGCTGATGCTGGGACCACCCGCAGCGTCCGCCGTGCCCGGTGCGCCCGTCGCCGCAGGGGCGATCGGATCGGCCGCCGCGCCGTCGGGGCCTGCCTTCAGCACGGCGATCTGTTGCTCGATGATGCGACGGACATCCTCGGGCGGCTGCGCCGCGAGCATCGACTCGAAGCGCGAGATGGCGAGCGGCACATCACCGCGGCGCTGGGCGGCGAGCGCCCCGAAGAACTGCGCCTTGCCCCAAGCGGGGTCCAACTCCAGAGCGCGCTCGAAAAGCCGGGCGCTGCGGTCGTCCATCTTGCCTTCGGCCTGCAACAACATGGCCTCGGCCATACCGAGCACCGCCTCGGCGTTCCGACCACCCTCGAGCCGATCTGCACGCTGATAAGCGCGCACCGCGAGCGGATACTGGCCGAGCGCCGTCTGCGAACGACCGAGCATCAGCCATCCGGCGAGGTCTTCCGGTTCTTTCTCGAGCCGGCGCGCGAGTTTCGACACCATGGCCGCCGGGGTCCCGGCACCCGCAGTCTCGGGCCAATCCCAACGGCTGGACCACGCATAGATCGTCGAGCCGCCGACGACGACCACCGCCGCGGTGACCATCGCCGCGGTACGCCCTGAAGCCGCGTCGCGACCCGCGCCCCGCCACAGAGGCCAGACGATGGCGGCCGCGCTCACGACCGCGAGCGCGAGCGCGAGCACCCAAAAAAGCGTCATGACGAGGAACCCTCGCGTTGGGACGGCCCCGCAACCGTACCGATGTCGGGTTCGCTGGGATCGGCATCAGCGAGCGATGCGCGACCACGGATGATGCGCAGCGCCACGAAGAGCCCGGTCAGCAGCAGCAGCACCGGCGTGATCCAGAGCCACGCCGTCCGCGCCGTGAACCGCGGCCGGAACAGGATGAAGTCGCCGTAGCGCGAGGCCAGATGCTCACGGATCTCGGCGTCGGTCTTGCCGGCGGTGAGCAGCTCCCGCACCTCGCGACGCAGGTCGCCCGCCAGACCCACCGGCGAGTCGGCGATCGACTGGTTCTGGCACTGCATGCAGCGAAGTTCATGGGTGAGCGCTCGGTAACGCTCCTGCAGCACGGGATCGGGCAGCTCCACGGGATCGACCGCCCAGACGACGGGGACCGCCGCCAGCCACAGCGTCAGCACGACCGCCGCCGCTCGCCCGATCATCCGACCGCTCCCGCGGGCTGGGGGATGCGCGACAGGAACTGCCGCGCCCAGACCTCACGTGTCATCGCACCGACGTGGCGATAGACCACGATGCCGCGCTCGTCGATGAGGAAGGTCTCCGGCGCGCCGTAGACGCCCCAATCGATGGCGACGCGGCCCTCACGGTCGGCGGGAACGGCATCGTAGGGGTCGCCGAGGTCGCGCAGCCAGGCCAACGCGGCCACATCTTCATCCTTCCAGTTGAGGCCGACCATCGGTACGACCTCGCTGCGCGCGATCTCCAGAAGCATCTCGTGCTCGACGCGGCATTCAGGGCACCAGGTGCCCCAGACATTGAGCACCCACCACCGACCCTGCAGCGACGCGGAATCGAACTCGCCCTGCCCGCCCAGCAC
>Ga0172372_10007269_pt1 | contig 14914 bp, 10 predicted proteins | sample LakKiv5m_2_FD_114544 | JGI IMG/M metagenome (GOLD analysis project Ga0172372, IMG submission 114544) | Freshwater microbial communities from Kabuno Bay, South-Kivu, Congo - kab_092012_9.5m | ecosystem: Environmental > Aquatic > Freshwater > Lake | place: Democratic Republic of the Congo...
TGGCACGACCATTAACACCGAGGTAGAAGATATCATTCCCCACACCACCAGAGATCCGGTAGCCAGTGGCTTCTGTAGCATCAAATTCGTCATCCCCACTACCACCAAAGGCCCGGTCTCCATTAGCTACAGAGATTATATCTGCACCACTACCAGTGAAAATGCGATTAGAACCAACATAGGACTTATTTCCGCCTATGGGGATATCCACTTCGTCTTTGCCAGCACCCGTAAATACCAAGCTATTAAAGCCAGTAAAACCGTTAATGCCAGCTTGGATGGTGTCAGCATTAGGAGTGCCAGTAATCAGACTTGGCTCGGGAATAACTGAGTCTTCCCGGAAGGTGAGGTTTTGAATACGAGTATCAAATGCTGAACCAACATCAGCAACTCTATAGGCGTTAGTGCTAAAGCGATCGCCAAGATACTCAGCCAAAACATCCTGTTCCGTACCAGGACTCACAAAGGTAAATTTGCCAGGCTCCAAACTTAAAGCAGTATCAACCTTGCCATTGCCATTGACATCAGCCGCTTCGCCACGCAAATCAACTCGATTAGCTAAGGTTGCATTTTGCTTGACAAAAGTGGGAAAAGGATAATTGTCACCACCAAGGACAGCAGTAGCACTAGTACCCGCTAGAAAGTTTAGTGTTACCATTCTAAAGCTGCGGTTGGCATCTCCAACTAACACACCATCTTTCACAATGATGTCTACCAATGAGCCATCTTCTTTGACCACTGCCAAATTACGAACCCGCTCACCTTGTCTACTGACTTCACCAGTCGTAAGATTAAACTGAATCGATGTTTTAGTAGGATCAAAGCTAAAGTTTAACCCGGATATCTGGGGAAATTGTCCTGGGGTTGTACCTGGGGCAGTACCGGCTACTGCATGCTCAACTATGTGCTGTAGTTGTTGGGCGGTAACCGTAATTAGTGATAAGTCATTGTTAAAACGCAGGGGGTTCTCAATGTCTAACTGAGACACATCACCCTCCTTCTTATTTGGTGCTAGAGGGTTGGGCTGAGTTGGTAGCTTAACAACATCATCTTTGCTGATTGCTCCTGCACCTGTGCCAATTGCACCGATATTGTCCCGGATACCACCGCCATTTTTCAGGGAGATAACCACGCTGGAATCTATCTGCTTGGCATACCAAAGATTGGCATCAGCGGTCAAGTTGCCAAAGTTGGTTTCTTGGGTGCGTACATCCTCACGAGTACCGTTAAGAAACACACTGGCCTTGCCCACAATTAAGTTGTCTTTAACAGCAAGAAGATTTTTGATCCCATCGGCGATCGCTACCACATTGGGGTTAGCTACAGCACGAGGATCAACATCACTGCCATATACCCGATCAACTCCTGCATCATCTGTAGCATAAGCTCCATTAATTGCGCTATCTAGTTTGTTAACCTGAATCACCCCATCTTGGTCAAATTCAGCCACTAAACGCCCGACGTACTTGTAATTAGCATCTGTATTAACCACCAAAATAGGCTTGCCATCTGCACCTGTCTTAACAATGGGATAATCGCCCTTGCTGCTGTCACCTGTTCTCAGCCCATCATTGGCATCAGACAGAATAGTATTGCTACCCCCCGCGATGATGATATCCACATCTCTTAATCGCTTCGCCAATTCATCCCGCTCAATAGTCAACTGTTGCATGTGAGCTAACAAGATAATCTTGTTAATACCCTGTGCTTTGAGTATATCTACGGAAGTCTGAATTTCCGCAGCTAATGCGTCATAGTCAATAGGGTTAGCTGGCTTGACGATAGTGCTACCACTTAAAGAAATATTTGCCAAAGTTGGTGTAGTTGCACCCACAATACCAATTCTTTGATCGTCATTGGTACCAGTAATACCATCAATACCCGCAACATTGATGATGGTACTTTTAGCAATCTTGCCCTTAATAGAGCTGGCATCAGCGGTATTTTGGTTAGCGGCCAGGTCAGTTGCACTGAGGTTACCTGCTGTAATTTCAGGACTAAAATCCAGGTTAGTACTCAAATAGGGGAAGTTGGTCCCCGGATTGCCACTTCCTACTCTGAGGATATCACGTACTTGTCTAACACCTAGGTCAAACTCATGGTTGCCCAATGCGGAAGCTTGAATGCCAATCCCATTCAGAATGCCAATATCACCGCGTCCAATTACTGGAGTGGGGCTAGAGCCCAATCCACCTACATTATTCAAGCTGGTATCGCTGGAAGCATTGAAAAATGCGCCTGGGATGTAGTTATCGCCAGAAGAGAGAATCAGTGTGTTTGTTTTGTACTTAGGATCATCCTTGAGTTTATTAACAACAGCTGAGAATCCAATTGCATCGATAACAGCGGGAATGCCACCCTCAAAATCGGAACCATGGAGAACTTGTAGGGTGAAGTTGCCTGTACTAGTTGTGGCTGCTACAGTTTCAAATACACTAACAGTGTTACTGACTTCATTGGCAGTAATTACTAATGGTTTGCCAGTAGGACTATCAGCGGACGGGACAAAAATTACCCCCTCTGCGCTACGATCTTCAGCAGTATTAACATACTGTACAAATGTTGGGTTACTGGCATTAGTAATATCATAGACGATTACATCACCAACGCGCTCTAAACCAACAAAGGCATAGGTACGCCCATCAATCACGCCAACAGTCACACCTTCTGGTTCGGGACCTTTGTTATCACTGCGGGTATCGAATCCTACATTAGGTGTACCATCGGAGTTAAACCCTGTGGGATTAAATTGGGCAGTGAGTTTCTCTAACTGATCACCACTGTCAAAGATCAAGTTGCCACTGCTATCCCAAATGGTGAAGGATCTGGCTCCAAAGGCTTGAATTTGGTCAAAGTCACCATCACCATCCGTATCACCTGATTTGTTGCTAACTACCAAACGACCAAGTTTCTCAGGTTTTTTCAGGTCACTAGCGTTGGGGAAAACTGTAGGATCTAGTACGTAGGAAGCGTCTCCAACTCTTGACTCCTCATTGAAAATCGTCCCTTCATTGCCAAAGGAATTATTAGAGGTGGGACGTACCCGGGAATCACCTTCATTGGCTGTAATATAGTAGGTTTGACCATTGCTAATGAAACTGGCGATCGCATCAGGCTGGTACATGCCAAACACTGGCCAGTTAGCAATATTGACCTTACCACCTCCACTGGAAGTGCCATTAACATCTCTATCACTAGCGTCAATACCATTACCAACCAGATTATGATTCTTTAGCCCTAGAGGTTTGATGCTGGTAATTGTGGCACTAGCAACGTCAAGAAAGGCGATCGCATTGGCTTCTTGTAGGGTAATCGCAGCGGTTAAACCATCGGGGGAAACGGCAATATACTCAGGTTCCACATCTTGCGATAGGGTTGTATTGTTCCCAATAACCCGCAGTCCTTGGGATCTTAGGGTAGCCAATTGATTATCAAAAGCGTTAAACTTAGCTTCCTGGACGGTAGCATTAGCTGGACCATTGGTCAAGTCAATGATGCTAACAGAACCTTCTGGATCAAAAGTATAGTTCTCATTCGGTTCCCCTTCATTAGCTACTAAAACCTTCTTACCATCGGGGGTAAAGGTGAGCATATCGGGTAAGAAACCGACTTCCACGGAATTAATGAAGTTGCCATTACCAGAGTCAAAGAAGCTAACCCGACCGCGCTGATGAGTTCCTGTGGCAGTATCTTTTATTTCGTAGGCAACTGCCACTATTCCATTTTTAATCGCAATGCTATTAGGCGCAGCCGTTCCAGAAGCAGGAGTAAACCCAGGAGCCAGTTTTCCAACACTGGTTAATGCCCCTGTAGTAGTCATTGTATAGATATCTACAACACTAGCAGCAACAACATACAGACGTTTACTGATAGAGTCAAAGGCAGGAATTTCTGAATTGGTTGTACTAGTGGCACCACCAATCTTATTTAGTCTAATTGCCATATTCGTCCATCTCCTCTAAATATACCAATGTTTCAACTGAAAATCCACAAATTTCTGGGTGATAGCTCAAGATAGTTAAAGACTTTCTTAAGAACAAACAACTAACGAATATACAAGATTAGGATAGACAGTCGGTTTAAGATAAGGTTATAATTAGGTTAAGAATTAAAAAATGGCAATTTTATGGGAAACTCTAATGTTATAGTCCATCATCTACATCTCCCCACAGGGGTAAATGACCAACTGGTGCGGTTATGGCAAAGTTAATATGGGAGTAGTCAAGCCATTTTCCTTCTCTTCTCCATCCCACCTGATCTCCAAATGCTCTCCAAATTAGAAGATCGTAGTTTTTACCCCCTCCCAAACTCTGATATATTCGTCGCTGGACGGAGAAACCAAATTTTCCACCACTGTGTTCTAACCATAATTGGTCAATGGTATGCAGGTCAAAACAGGGAAAATTCTCAATGTCCTGTAACTGTAAGTACCCTTGTTCCGTTCGTTTTGCCACTGTCAACATGATCTTTTCCGTTTCCAAATCTGCTTCTTTCCAGTTCTTCTCCTTGAGTAATTTGTTTAGCTGTGTATAAATATTAACTGCTGGTTCATCCGCTTTTAGTGATGACCCTTGAGAGGTATGAGATGTGTCCGTGATTGGTGTTTTGTTGTTATTCAGAGAGCTGATTAATCCACTACATTTAAATAATAGACTATAGACTACATCTTTGATCTCTGGGTTTTCTTGTTTGTCGTTGAGAATGCGAAGGAGAAATTTTGTCCCCTCCTTTCCGTAGTTTAAGGCTTGCTGTATTATTTCTGTCTTTCTGTTAAGTGGAGAGCTGTAATAGTTGATTATCAATCCTCCTATTCCACTTCCAGCAGGATTGTTTGGTACGTTGTTGATACTAGTTAGGGCGGCATCGTATTTGGACAATTCTATTATGTTACTCATGAATACAGTAGCAGATAGTTTTTACATGGTTCTGACTACAACAGTTTTCATGAGATTACGGTTTGATCGGCACATTTATCACCTTACATGGGTGGTTACTACTCATAGTCATCCAGATTGTATACTTCTAGGTCGCTATCCATTGATGCACCAATTTCTGCTAGGTCAAAGTTGTCATCTGTGAGCTGAGTTATTTGTCCCGAGAAGAATTCAGCCAAACTTTTAGCTGCTTTAGCTACTTGACTGTCGTCCTGGTTGGAAACTGACCCATTAGATTTAGGTAATTGATTGGTTATGACTATGGGTTCTGGTTCCCTGTTGTGTTGAGGGGATGGAGTGCTTGGATTAGGCGTCAACTTATTGACTAGTGGTGGGTTACTAGCTGGATTATTAACTACTGTGTGAACTGTTTCAATTTTAGGTGATGGGGTTGGTTGTGGTGCTGGTTGATATGTTGGTGTGGTTAGTGATTGATAAACACGGGTCGAATCTTCTGGTATGGAATTTCTTCTGGTGGTGGTACCGGAATTTGTCTTTTCTAACTGAATCTGAATATGACGCTGAAAGGTCTGATGAAAGGCATTTTGAATAATCCCTAGGTCGGATTTACCTTTCTCGTACCATGCTTGTTTAATGCCAATCTTGGCTAAATTACCATCGAATTCTAATAGTTGACTCATCTGACGGAGCATTTCTCTCCTGGATGCTGGTTGAAGATTGCCCAGCACTTGATACCAAATTTGATTTAGGTCGTGTTCGGATGATGGTAGTATTGCTTCTGATGAGCTGGATGTAGCTTGTTCTAAATAATGAGGGGAATGCTGGGGATTATGGGTGGGTAGTGATGAAGAACTGGATACTAAATTAGGGGTTGCTTGTTGATGGGCTTGTTTATAAATAGGGGATGGTGGTACATTGTAGTTAATCCCATTCTGGTTTTGTATAGTCGCTGGATGGACTGATGGGCTAGATGGAGCTACCATGGAACTCTGGGTAATGGGTAGCATTCCCAGTAGTGTCACTTCTAGCCATAAACGTGGCTGGGTGGTACTCTTTAACTGCACCTCAGCTGTTCTTAATTGTTGCTGTCCACGTAAAATAAATGTTATGTCTAATTCAGCCGCAAAGCTCACTAACTGTTGCCATGTTTCTTGAGTACAACTCACTAGATCCTGACGGCTAGAGGCAGTTTTAGCTATCAGTAAATCTCGGTAAAAAGCCCCCAGGTTTTGCAGAATAATTAGGGGTTCTCTACCTCTGTCTAAAATATTGCGCGTGTGATCTAATACCTTCTCACTATCATTTTGAGCGATCGCCTGTAATAGGGCAAATAAATCCTGTTCGCTAACGGATCCGACTAGATCCCAAACCTGCTCTGGGGAAACTTCTCCGGGTAGTAAAGCCAATTGGTCTAATAAACTTTCAGCATCTCGTAAACCCCCCTGAGATATTTGGGCGACTAGGGTAATAGCGTCTTGGGAAATAGGGATATTCTCATTATAAGCGATTTTAGATAAATGTTTTACCATTGCTTCCAACTGAATTCGGCGAAAGTCAAATCTTTGACAACGGGAAATAATAGTTGGCAATACTCTTTGAGGGTCAGTTGTAGCCAGGACAAAAACTACGTGTTTAGGTGGTTCCTCCAAGGTTTTAAGTAGTGCATTAAATGCTGCTGCACTTAACATGTGACACTCATCAATTACATAAACCTTATATCGACACTGTACGGGGGCGAATTGGGCCTTTTCTATTAGTTCGCGAATATTATCTACACCCGTATTACTAGCAGCGTCAATTTCAATCACGTCGAGGGAATAACCCTTGGTAATGCCTTGACAAGTGTCACATACACCGCAGGGGGTAGGAGTGGGATGACCAGTTTGGAGACAATTTAATGATTTAGCTAGAATCCGGGCACTGGAAGTTTTCCCTGTACCTCTGGGACCTGTAAATAAATAAGCTGGAGCAATCTTAACCAAACTAATAGCATTTGTTAGCGTGGTAGCAATTGCTTCCTGTCCAACCAGTTCAGCAAAACTCTTGGGGCGATACTTATGATGTAGGGGCTCGTAGGACATGGGTTGGCTAGTTTCTATACCAGAATATAATTAGATGAACTTCGACCAGTCAATAGGCTTTAATTCTAGGCAATTTTGAAACATTATTAGTAAAGATTTAACTATGTTAAACCTATGTAATAGGAAACTATACAAATGGGGAGATTTTAATCGGATGCTGCCTAATTATTATAACTCACTCCTGAGAAATAGGTTTGCCAAGCAAAATTTTTGATTTAAAGGAGATTCCAGAACTCCTACCTGGCTAAAGCTATAAGCTATATAATGTTTACCTGATTGTGTCAATAAAGGTAAACCTTTGCTTCCAAACTTATCCAAAATTAAATGATAGAACAGATGTTAAACCGTGTAATTAAATGGCTTAAACAAATTTTAAAAAGAGTGTTTCAAGCTTTATCAGGTCAAAGACGTAGATCTAGCCAGGCGCCACAAAATGGCGAAAAAAAGACTATACCCCCCCTAAGTGACACAGATCTAGAATTTTTGTTCACAGAACTTTTGGCAGGGGTTCGTCAGGCCAAGGGACGCACTTGGGCGCGAAACTGGTTAGATCAGATTGAACATCGGGTCACTACTGAGCAATGGTTAGACTGGTTACGCAAATTTGGTAATAAATTATTAAAATCCAAAAATCCCCACAACGAGATAGCATCCCGTCTGGTACAGTTAGGGGAGTTAGAGGTAGGTGAGGTAGGTGATCTAGCCTACGAGATAGGCATGGAATTATTAACCCGCACTCCCATAGAACCAATATGGGAATATGATGGACCAGACGACGAGATAGTAGGAAGTCCAGCAGGGGAAAACCTATCCCCAGAAGAACAAATAGTAACTCAGGATGACTTATTGGCTATTTTGCGGGAAAATGAACCCCTGCGCCGACAAATATCCCAAGATCTACAAATAGACTCGGATGATCCGCAGGTGATTCTTGAGGGTATAATCGACCAAGCAAAAGAGAATCTCTAAGTCGATTGTGATTCTCCAAGAGTTGAAAAAAATTTTTAGATGTGATAGAATAATCTGTCTGGAAGATAATATGTGTAAGCCTAGCTTCCGGGCTAGGATCAGGTAAGGATGTAAGTGTAGATTTACAAGGAACTGGCAAAGAACCACCCTGTGGGATAGCTTAACTAGTTTTTTGCTACACTACAAACAGTCGCCTTATGGCATATAGATCGTTAACTTTGACAAAAACTTACGGAGACTAGAACCAGGAACAAATCAGCATGGTCAATCAGAACTTAACCGCCAAAGAAATTGGATTTACTCACGAAGATTTCGCTGCTCTACTTGATAAGTACGATTATCACTTCAGCCCTGGTGATATTGTACCAGGTACAGTGTTTAGTATAGAGCCGCGTGGCGCTCTGATTGACATTGGTGCTAAAACAGCAGCATACATACCTATACAGGAAATGTCTATTAACCGGGTGGATGCCCCGGAAGAAGTCTTACAATCAAATGAAACGCGGGAATTTTTCATTCTCACTGATGAAAACGAAGATGGTCAGTTGACTCTGTCTATTCGTCGTATTGAATACATGAGAGCATGGGAAAGAGTGCGGCAATTACAGAAAGAAGATGCCACTGTCCGTTCTGATGTTTTTGCGACTAATCGTGGCGGTGCATTAGTACGAATCGAGGGACTCAGGGGTTTCATTCCAGGTTCCCATATTAGCACTCGCAAGCCCAAAGAAGAACTAGTAGGGGAACAATTGCCCTTAAAATTCCTAGAAGTGGATGAGGAGCGTAACCGCTTGGTCCTCTCCCATCGTCGGGCACTGGTTGAACGTAAGATGAACCGCTTGGAAGTGGGAGAGGTAGTAATTGGCACTGTTCGCGGCATCAAACCTTATGGTGCATTTATTGATATTGGTGGTGTAAGCGGATTACTGCACATTTCTGAAATCTCTCAGGAACATATAGACACGCCTCATAGTGTATTTAATGTGAATGACGAAGTTAAAGTCATGATCATTGATTTAGATGCTGAGAGAGGTCGTATTTCTCTATCTACCAAGCAATTGGAGCCTGAACCCGGGGACATGATTAAGAATCGTGATTTAGTCTATGACAAGGCTGAAGAAATGGCAGCTAAGTATAGGGAACAAATGTTAGCTAAACAGCAGGGTATTGCCGTTGCACCAGTGGAAGGAGCAGAAACCGCACCGGTGGAAGAACTAGAAGTAGTTGCCCAAACAGAAATTCCACCAGCAATTGAAGTGGAAGAAGAAATCCCGGTGGCCGTGGAAGAGTAACATATCTGTAGCAAAACACTTAAACAAGAGGGTAATTCCCCTCTTTTTTGTTTTTGCTAACTAGCGTTGTTAATCTTAATTAATTTTATGGGGGTTAAGCTCTAAATGGCTACTATTAAATGTGGTAACGTTGTATTTTCAGATATTCAGGCAGTTTTATTCGATAAAAACGGTACTTTAGAAGACTCAGAAGATTTTTTAAGATCCCTAGGTCAAAAGGCAGTAAGACTAATAGACGCACAAATTCCGGGTATTGGGGAACCATTGTCAATGGCGTTGGGGATTAGTGGAGATGTTTTGGATTTAACAGGTTTAATGGCCGTAGCCAGTCGTAAGGAAACGGAAATTGCTGCTGCTGCTTACATTGCTGAAACTGGTAGAGGATGGTTTGATTGTTTAAAAATCGCCCGTCAAGCTTTAGAAGAAGCTCATGAATATATTGGACAAAACCCATGCCCTTTATACCCAGGAGTTTTAGATCTGTTGGAGTTATTATCATCCCGGGGAATAAAACTGGGGATTCTTTCAGCTGCGAGCACTAGAGGTGTGGAGCAGTTTGTCACTTGTTATGGCTTGAGAGACTATCTAGAATTAGAAATGGGAGTGGATGAGGGCCTTGGTAAACCAGATCCTAGATTGTTTCTACAAGCTTGTCAGACTTTAGGTGTGCAGCCTCAAAATGCTTTAATGGTAGGGGATTCTATAGGTGATATGCAAATGGCACGAGATGCTAAAGCAGGGGGTTGTATAGGGATTATCTGGAACAATAACTTGGCACAGGTACGGGGAGCGGATGTGGTTATCCATCAACTTACTGACATCCAAGTTTTAACGGACTAATGGTCTGTGATCTCGAAATCTCACGGTTTCAATCCAGCAATTTTCTGGACAAAATAACCCTCTTGGTATTTTAGTTCTCGGGCAATTTTTAATCCCTGCTCAAAAGCTATTAAAGCGTTGGCACTTTCTTCTTTCTGTAGATAAATATCCCCCAGCTGATCATAGGCTTGCATTAGTCCGTAATAATTTCTACCTAGGGTTTGGGTTTCTAGTAGAATTTTACTAGCTTGTAATGCTTCTCGAGTTTGATTTTGCGAACGATAAAGATCAATGAGTTTTTCTAATGCTTCACCAGCACTTAGATACATTTGCAATTGCCAAGCAATAATATAAGCTTCTTGATAACTGTTCAGTGCTGGTTGAAGAAGGGAGGGATTTTGTGGTACTAGGGACTGATAATTTTCTGCTATTGCTATTTTTAACCGGGGAATTGCCTCCTGGTTGTCTTGTTGATTGTAAATTGATGCTAACTGATTGAGTATGTCAATTGCTTTAAGAGGTTGTTTACTTTGTTCAAAAGTATAAGCCAATTGTTGTAAGTACCTTAATTGACTGGTTCTATCACCTCTGGTTACTGCTAAATTCAGTAGTTCTTGATATGTGATGGCAGCTTGGGAATAATTAAACCAATTTAGATGTAACTCACCTATTTGATTGAGAGTTTCCACCTCAGCAACCGGGTCATTTTCACGTTTGACCAAACTTAGAACCTGCTCATAAACCTTCACTGCTAACTGGGGAGAACGCAAATTTTGATATGCTATCCCTAGCGATCGCCATAATTGTAAATCAGCATTTTTTTCATTCCGTAACTGGGTTTCAATTTTCCGTAAGCTCTCCGTGATATACTGTACTTGTTCTCGATTATTTTCTCGCCAAGCAATTGCACCTACTCTTGATATTGCTTGTACTTGTGATGGCATTCCTAAAAATCGCCTTAGTCGCAATTCTCGATTCCATATAGAAAAAGCATTTTCTTGATCTCCACTTTCTAACCTGATTCTAGCCTGTTGATTCAACTCATCTAAGGCAGCTTCTAAGGTTTTTAATTCTTCCGTAGTTAATGGTTTTTCTTTGACATTACTCCTAATGAGGGAGTCTGGTATATTAGTTTCTAGGGGATTAGGGGAAAACTTATCTATTGTTGGTTTTCGATTTTGTGCCAGTGTGACAAAACTTGACAAATGCCAGACAATAATACTAATTACTACATACTTTAATGATTTGAGCATAAACCACCCACCTCCTGTAAATAAACCGTGAAACTACCATATTTAGGCCTCTTTTATGAGTAAACTCATCCCCGCCCTCAGCATCAAAAATTTTAACTTTTATTACAACAGTCGAAAAATCCTTGAGGGTGTATCAATGAATATATCTCAAAACAAAATCACAGCCATGATTGGGCCTAGCGGTTGTGGAAAATCGACTTTTCTAAAATCTCTTAACCGTATGAGTGAACTAGAAGGAGAAGTCAAATTAGAAGGAACAGTAGAATTTTTTGGACAAAATATCCATGGTAAACGGGTAAATTTAAATCGTCTTCGCCGTCAGATTAGTATAATCTATGCCATACCAAATCTTTTTCCCATGAGCATCTATGACAATGTGGTCTACGGGGTGAAATTAATTGGCTGGCGTCCCAAAGCAGAATTAGATGAAATAGTAGAGATGGCACTCAAGAGGGCAAATATTTGGGATGAGTTGAAAAATAAACTACACAAATCGGCCTTAGAATTGTCTATGGGACAACAACAAAGACTTTGTATTGCCCGATCCCTAGCGGTAAAACCACAGGTACTATTAATAGATGAATTTTGTCTAGGACTAGACCCCATTGCCATTAGAAAGATGGAAGAACTCATAGAGTGTTTGCGATCGGAGTTAACAATTGTCTTTGTTTCTCACAATATCCAACAGGTTTTAAGACTATCAGATTTTACTGCCATATTTCAATACAATCAAAATCATGTTGGGAAGCTGGCGGATTTTGGTCCTAGCAAAAGAATCATAGCCAATAGTTTTCACTATCGGACTCGGGATTCTATAGGTAGCTATTGGCGATAGGTAAGTTTTAAGGTTTTAGCATCAAAAACGAACGAGCTAAGAAAAAGCTAGTAACAGTTTTAGCGTCTACAGGCTCTCCTCTATCAATAGCGGCTTCTAATTCTGCAGGGGCTAAAAACACGGTTTCAATATCTTCATCTTCATCTTGCTGGGGGGGCGTTTCCAGTTTTTCTAAATCCCGAGCTAAAAAAGCATAGATAATTTCATCGGAATAACCAGGGGCTAGGAAAAATTCTCCTAACTTGTCCCACTGATGAGCTTTGTAACCAATTTCTTCTTGAATTTCTCTTTGTACTGTTGTCAAGGGCTTTTCATTGGGTTCCACAGTACCAGCAGGAAATTCTAGCAACCTTCCCTGAACTGCAAAACGATATTGGCGCACCAGAATTAATTTACCATCATCAGTAACTGGTATGGCTAAAGCACCACCAGGATGACGAATACATTCCCATTCTCCTTCCGACTTGTTAGGTAACCGTAAACGACTCACTTCAAAGTCGAATTTGCGACCCTTATGGAATAAACGTTGCTTAAGCAACTGTGGCAATTCTCTACCTAATGGCATAATAAAGTTCTAATTTTGGCAACTACTAGGAATACATACGGGGAGTAAATGGTACAATCAGGGTCTTTGGACAATAATTTTCACAGTTGGTCATGCACCACTCACCCAGTGTACATCAGAATGGTCTACATTTCTCAATAGATTCCTAATTGTCATTCCAGATATGGGATCTTGCCAATCTCCAGCAATTTCTTCTAAGGGAACTAGTACAAAACCTCGTTCATACATTCGCGGATGGGGAATTTGCAGGTTAGACTGATTTAAAATTAGGTGATCATACATTAACAGGTCCAAGTCTAAGGTTCTTGCTCCCCAACGTTCTAGGCGCACGCGACCGAACTTTTGTTCTACTGCCAATAAGATAGCTAATATATCCTGAGGTGACATTGTTACCTCAAGTATGGCACAAGCATTTAAATAATCTGGTTGAGGTGGCCCCACGGCTTTGGTTCTATAAAAACTAGATCTAGCTTTTATGAATAAGCCTGGGACTTGAGATAGTGTGTTTAAGCATGCTGAGAAGATTTCAGCTGAATCCCCCAGGTTACTGCCTAGGGAAATTGCAGTTTTATGAGTACTCCCCATGTGTTTGAGCGGTTTTGGTTATTCCTTATCAATCTTGGGAACAAAATCAGGACGATCCTTACTTTCCCAACCTGGGGGACGTTTGGAATTGTACCAGGCGATTGAACCAATAGTAACTGCAGCAACAAAGCCAACCACATAGACTAAGGTGAAGGCCAATGGAAACTGATTACCAGTGGTCACGGGCGCTGCTTCTAGTAATATTAAACTCATGAGTGTTTTATCCCACTGCTTATAATATATGATTTTACCTGATTTTACTATAATCTCACATATTATTAGGCATAGTTAACTAAATATTAAGAATCAGGTTTGAGCCGTTCTCGCCAAGATGGTTGTCTAGCTGGGGAATTGGGAGAATTATTGACGGAATTTCTGTTTTCCCCGGTTGAGGATGGCACGGTCTGCACGTCATTGCGACGACGCCTTCTTCTTCTAGTAGAAGTGGTATTCTCCTCGGTGGAAGGTAGGACAGTCTGCACATCATTGCGACGACGCCTTCTTCTTCTGGTAGAAGTGGTATTCTCCTCAGTGGAAGGTAGGACAGTCTGCACATCATTGCGACGACGCCTTCTTCTTCTAGTAGAAGTGGTATTCTCATCAGTGGAAGGTAGAACAGTCTGCACATCGTAGCGACGACGCCTTCTTCTTCTAGTAGAAGTATCCTGGTTTTGGTCTAATTGCTCATAACTGCGCTCTCTTCTACGACTTTGCCTGGTAGATAAAGTACTGTCTTGAGAGTCTGAGTTATCATCACGCTTAGAAATTTTAAAGCCAGCATTTTTTTTAGAAATTGGTTGGGCCTTGATTGTGGGTTTGCGCTTTGCCACTGGGGAAGGTGGTGGAAACTTTTCCACTTTCAGGTCTTTTACTGCTCCCCCCATGAATTTAGACCAGGTGTAAGCAGCTGTGGAACTGGAACTATAAGTGGGGCGATTGTTATCATTGCCTAGCCAAATTCCTGTTACCATTTGGGGTATGTAGCCAATGAACCATAAATCTCTTGATTCATCAGATGTACCGGTTTTCCCCGCTACTCGCCTGTCTGGTAATTGGGCGGCCCGTCCAGTACCGTTGCTAACCACATTGGTTAACATCTTGGTCACAATACGACTGCTATCCGTATCTAAGGCTCTTTTGGGTTGGAAATTCGCACTCCAAATTACATCACCCTGACGATTAAGAATGCGACGAATAGCGTGTGCTTCCGTATGTAAACCTTGAGTAGCAAAGGAACCATAGGCACTGGTTAATTCTAAAAGGTTAACCTCATTAGAACCAAGAGCTAAGGAGTAGTTATGTTCTAAAGGTGATTTAATCCCCATATTGTGGGCAATTTTAATGGTTGGCTCATAGCCAACATCTATTAGCACCTGAAGGGAAATTGTATTGATGGATAGAGCCAATGCGTCTTGCATGGTCATTAAACCACGGAATTTCTCGCTATAATTCTTTGGTTCATAACCTCTAAATGAAACTGGCTCATCCATATATGTGTCGTTTGGATTCTTGCCTGAGGCTATGGCAGCTGCATATACAAAGGTTTTAAATGTTGAACCTGGCTGTCTTTGAGCTTGGGTTACTCGGTTAAACTGAGTTTTAGCAAAATCTTTCCCCCCA
>Ga0172372_10007272_pt1 | contig 14912 bp, 10 predicted proteins | sample LakKiv5m_2_FD_114544 | JGI IMG/M metagenome (GOLD analysis project Ga0172372, IMG submission 114544) | Freshwater microbial communities from Kabuno Bay, South-Kivu, Congo - kab_092012_9.5m | ecosystem: Environmental > Aquatic > Freshwater > Lake | place: Democratic Republic of the Congo...
CTGGGGCTGGTTCCCAACCGTCTCGAGCGAGGTCCAGGCCGATGACGGTTCGCGGGCCGCGGCGGTTCAGGTCCAGCAGCCTCTCTGGACGGGTGGGCGGATCCCTGGGCAGATCGATCTCGCCACGGCCAATCGTGAAGCAGCCTCGGCGGCGGTCATTGAGGCCGAGCAGCAGGTCATGCTCTCGGTTGGCACCTCGTTTTATGAGTTCCTTCGGCAGCAGGCCCGAATCGAAATTGCGCGCAGCAATGAGGTGGAGCACACCAAGCTGTTGGAAATGATCCGCCGGAGGGTTCGCGCTGAGGTCAGCCCGCAGTCAGATGAAACCCTGGCCGCTGCCAGATATCAGCAGGCGCTGGCTGAGCGCCTCCAGTTCGAGAGAGCGCTGGAAGCCGCACGCGTGAGTCTTGAGCAGTTGTCGGGCATCTCTCTTTCGGGTGGATTGCGTGCGCCGGAAAGACTGCCCGGTGTTCCCGGGAGCGAAATCGAAGCCCTCGATTCGGCGCTCGAGTTTTCGGCCGAGCGGCGTCGGCTTCAGGCCCTGGTGGTTGCGTCGCGGGCCCAGATTGACGTCACCCGTGCCAACACCCGACCGACGGTATTCGCCGCGGTTCGACAGCAACTGGGCACCATCCCGACCGGTGTTGACCGAACCCGCGCGTTCCTGGGCGTCGAATTCAAACCGGGGCCGGGTCTATCCTCGCTCACTGCGGTGCAGGCAGCGGCTTCGCGCGTCGAGGCGAATGAGGAATCCGTCGTGGCCCATGAGCGGCAACTCGCCCAGCAGGTTCGTGCCGCATGGCTCGATCTCCAGGCACAAACACTGCAGCTCGAGCCGTCGCGTGCCATCGCCTCGTCCACAGATGAGGTCGTTGCGTCTTACCTGCGGCAGTATCAGGTGGGGCGTAAAACCTGGCTTGATGTGCTCAACGCCCAGCGTGAGACCACCCAGGCCCGATACACGCTCGCCGACCTCGAAGCAGGCATCCAGTCGGCCCACCTTCGCCTTCTCATGCTGAGCGGTCGCATCGATGCCCGTTCACTTTCCAGACTCGGACCCTGATGTCAGACGAATCCAACCGCGAAGATCCCGCCCTCGCACTGCTGCTATCGCGCCTTGCTGCGCTTCAGGGACAGGCGGTCCCGGCACACCGTTTTGGAATGCTCGAAAAAACCGAGGACGGTGTCGAACTGGCCGCACTGGCCCGCCTCGAGCGCGCCCGCGAAAGCTGGCTTGCCCGGTTTCCGCTCGCTGAGTGGCGCGAGGTCGCGCCCGAGCGCGCCAGCCGTAGCGACATGCCCGCCCTCTGGGTTTCCCGCGATGGCAGCAACGTTCTTCTCGTTCGTGGATTGCTGGGTGGCGGCGCCTTTGCAGTCGAAGATGCTGCCAGCGTTGCAATGACCCTCACAGCGGAAGCCGCCCGTGAGGGCAGCATCCTGCATCTACCTGTTACCGCAGCAGGGGTTCCGAGCGAAGCCGGGGCGCCCAATCGAACGGCAGCAGAATGGTTCGCCTTTGCCATTCGTCGCCACCGTCGCGTATTTTTCGAGGCGGTATTCGCCACGGCCGTCGTCAGCGTGATTGGTCTGGTTGCTGCGCTTTATTCCATGCAGGTTTATGACCGGGTGGTCCCCACCAAGGGCTTTTCAACGCTCTGGGTGCTCACGATCGGTGCCCTCATTGCCATTGCACTCGAGCTGATTCTCAAGCAGGTCAGAGCGCTGATGGTGGACCGGGCCTGCAAACTCATTGACCAGGAACTCTCGGCCATCTTTTTCGGCAAGGCGCTTGACATTCGCCTTGACGCCCGCCCTCGGACAGTCGGTACGTTTGCGTCACAGATTCGGCACTTCGAGTCCGTGCGCAATTTCATGACCTCGTCAACGCTGTTCATCCTGGCCGACGTGCCGTTTGCGCTCCTCTTCGTCGCGGTGATTGCGATGCTCGCCGGCCCGGTTTCTCTCGTGCCTCTCCTCATGGTGCCGGTTGCGGTCGGCGTCGGCATGGCGTTTCGCAAACCTATCGAGCGCCACACCGCCGAGCACATGAATGAGTCCAACCGAAAGAACGGCCTGCTGATCGAGGCCGTTGACGGAATTGAATCGGTCAAGTCGGCGGCGGGCGAGTGGAAGATGCTGGATCAATGGCGGGCGCTCACGGCCACCATCGCGCAAAGCGAATTGCGCATGCGAACCCTGTCCACGCTTTCAACCAATCTCGCCCAGACCGTTCAGCAACTCAGCTATGTTCTGCTGATCGCGGCTGGTGCGTACGCGATCGCATCGGGCAGCCTCACCATGGGTGGGCTGATCGCCTGTTCCATCGTGTCGGGTCGTGCGCTGGGTCCCATGGCACAGATTCCGGGGCTGATTGTTCAGTGGAAGCACGCCAAGGTTGCTTTGAAGTCGCTCGATGCGATCATGGCCATGCCGGGCGATCGAGACCCCACAGTTCGCCTGCTGGTGCCGCAGTCATGCGCGGGCGAGGTTCGTCTGGATCAGGTGCGGTTTGCCTACGGGCGTGACCGTCCGGTGATTGATGTCCCCGAAATGTCGGTGAAGGGTGGGGAGCGAATCGCTGTTCTCGGCGCCGTGGGGTCGGGCAAGACCACGCTCATCAAGCTGATGTCAGGACTTTTCAAACCTGGCCAGGGCACGGTGTTCCTGGACGGTGTCGACATGACGCAGCTCGCACCCGAGTTTGTCCGCGAGCATGTCGGGTACCTCCCGCAGGATGTGCGTCTCTTCAACGGCACGCTGCGCGATAACCTCACGCTGGGGCTTCCTGCGCCCAGCGATTCGCAGATTCTCAAAGCCTGTCAGGCCACGGGGCTCGATCGCGTCATTCAGGGGCACCCCAAGGGCCTTGAACTCGAGATTACCGAGGGCGGAAGGGGGCTGTCGGGCGGGCAACGCCAATTGGTCGGGCTCACACGGCTTTTGCTGATGCAGCCCAGGCTCATGCTGCTCGATGAACCGACCGCCTCCATGGACGGAGCGCTCGAGGCCACAGTGATGAAGCATCTGTTTGGCGGGATGCCCCCGGAGTCGACGGTCATTGCCGTCACGCACAAGCCCGCGCTGCTTCCCCATGTCAATCGCCTGATCGTTCTTGATCGCGGCAAGGTTGCCCTCGATGGCCCGCGCGACCAGGTGCTTGCGCGCCTTCAGAAAGCGAACGCGGGGGAGGCCGCAGCGTGAAGATTTTCTGGTTTCTTGAATCGGGTGACCCGGGACGCGATCGTCGGGTGCTTTCCCGCGACCTTCGTCGTTCGCGCCTCACTCTATGGGCGACTACCTTTTCCCTGATCGTCTTCCTGGTGTGGGCGCATTTCGCGGTGATTGATCAGATCACGCGTGCTCCGGGGCAGGTCATCGCGAGCCAGCGTTCTCAGGTCATTCAGTCTCAGGACGGGGGCATCATCGAGCAGTTGCTTGTGAAAGACGGCGACACGGTCGATCGTGGGCAGGTCCTGGTGCGGCTGGAGAAGGCCCGTAGTGAAGCGTCCTATCTCGAAGCGCGTGCCAAGTCTGCGGGGCTCACAGCCACCGTGGCGCGTCTGCGAGCTGAGGTGTTTGGTGGAGAGCCGGTTTTTCCGCCCATGCTTGGCAACTACCCCCAGTTCCGCGACAACCAGCTGGTGCTGTTTCGCAAGCGAAAATCCGCCATTGAAGAAGAGGTGACGGCGCTTCAAACCCTTCTGGGCCTTGCACAGCGTGAGCTGGAAATGACCCAGCCGCTCTTGAAGACGGGTGATGTCAGCCGCACCGAGGTTCTGAGGTTGGAACGTCAGGTGGCAGAGATCGCATCCCAGATCACCAACAAGCGAAATCGCTATTTCCAGGATGCGCAGGCAGAGCTCAGCAAGGCGCTCGAAGATCTGGCAGGGATTGAGCAGACCATGGCTCAGCGCATCACGCAGGTCGACCAGACCGAGCTGCGTGCGCCGCTGCACGGTGTCGTGAAGAACGTACGAATCACCACGCGCGGAGGCGTCATTCGCCCGGGAGAGGAAGTGATGCAAATCGTTCCGCTCGAAGACGACCTGCTGATCGAGGCCCGGGTAATGCCGGCAGATATTGCCTTTATCAAGCCGGGTCTTTCAGCGACGGTGAAGATTGACGCCTACGATTACACCCTCTACGGGGATTTGCCGGGCAAGCTGACCTACATCAGCCCCGACACGCTTACCGAAGATCTGCGACAGGGTGAACAACCTTATTATCGTGTCCGGGTACGCACCGATGGGCGTCGCTTCAGTGGTCGGCCAAACGAAGATCTTGAGATTCAACCCGGCATGACCGCTACCGTCGAAATCCGAACCGGTTCGAACACTGTTCTCAAATACATCACCAAGCCCGTCGTCAAGACGCTGTCCGAGGCGCTCCGAGAGCGCTGAAGCGAGTGCGGTGACAATCTGAAAAGTCTCTCTGATGAAATATAGCCGGCCCCCCCTGTCGCAGACGTTTCGTTCACACATCGCACCCGGGGGCCAGGTTCCCCGCAGGTCGCGAAGCATTCGCCACACTTCATGCATCGCGCTGGTTGACGACCGCTTCACTGCCTGGCTTGCTCACCGAGACTGCGAGCCGGGTGCTGAGCCTGTAGTGTCCCGACGTTATCTCTTGCGCATTCTTGTAAGGGTTGCCAGCAATTCGGGCCTTGATCTCAGCCTGCGCAGAGTCTATTGGTACACCGACCGTTCTGACGGCCTGTTGGTGGATGAACAGATCGTGCGAATGGCGGGAGAGGGTGAGGAAACCTGGAAGCTCCTGGAGCGCGATCTTCAACGCCTCACCGACGGACAGGCATGTGAGACGGTGCTGATTGCCTGCGATGATGAACGACTGCTTCCGGCCATTGATGAAGCCCAGTTGCGCGGCATCAGCGTTGTCATGCTCGCAGATGAAGGGATTCTTGATTACGGATTGTTGCGTGAGGAGGATCCGGAGTGGGCAACGCTTCTCGCCCAGGCTGACCGGCGACTGGCGGTGCGTGCCGATGAACTTTCCGAACTGCGTCTCCAACCGAATGGCGCGGCGGCGATGCCAGAAGCTCTACCGGCAGGGCCCGATGAGCAGGCGACCATCGAGGAAGTGGTTCGCGGTTGGTGGGGATCGCAGACCGAAGAGAGCCGGGATGAACTTCGGGCTGCGCTCGCGCAGAGCTCAGGCATCCCCCAGGAAGTTGATCGCGAACTGTTGCTTCAGAGCCGGGAGAGGTTTGGCCGTCCGCTCAGCTTTGTTGAGAAAAAGCAGATGCGATCGTATCTTCGCGGCATTGCTGGCGCCGGCGCTCAGGAGTCTTCAGCGGGCTACGCTTGAACGGAAACCCTATCTGCCGGCGGTAACCGTGCCGCGCAGGCCGCCGCCGGTTACGCTGAGAGGCGACACACCTGCGCCTCTCTCAACGGAAACCGATAGCGGGCTCAGTTTGCGGACCGCCGTATTCTGGGCACGCGCCAGCACGACCTCGGAAATCACAGCCTCTACAACCAGCGTGCTGTCGCTGAGGTAGGTTTGCAGGATCGAGTCGGCGTTAAGTCCGAGCGCAGTGAGGAGGGCCGCCATATCGATGCGAAGCAGCCCTTTATCGGTGGAGACCAGCGAGGCGAGGCGGTTGTTCGTGTTGGTAAGGGTAAGTGGTGTGTCATCGGCGGTGGACCCTATCCGGACAGCACCGTAGAGAATTGAATCAGACGGCGTTCTCACCACCAGACCGTTTTCGGACCAGCCCAGTTTCACGCCGTCGACAATTGCAGCCAGTCGAATGCTCATGATTCCCGTCGGGTCAACCCGCTCCACCCTGAATCCGAGTTGAGCGCTGATCTCGGTTGCCGAGGTGAGAAGGGTCGAGTTCGCTGGCTGGGTGAACGACAGGGCCACAGCGCTCAGCGCACCCGGCAGCACCGGCGCGGTACCCAGTTCAAAATCGCTCACCGTTACCGTCCGCCCCAAGGTGAGATCGCCCGTGGTGTAGAAGCGAAGTTGCTCGCCACCCACCTGCAGGTAGTTCTTCAGCGTGGTGATCAACTCAATCGACTGCGTCTGGCCATTGGTCTTGGTCACCGTCAGGTTCGTGGGTGGATTGGTGATGGCAGCGCGCACGGTCTGCGCAAGCGCCGCCTGGTCAAGATCGGTCTCGGTGGAAAGCGCGGCAAGGATGAGTGGCCGCTGCACGTCAGACTGGCTGGCGTTACTGAGGGCGGCCGATCGTTGTGCAATCACTGTCAGATCGGTGTTATCAGCCACGCCCGACACCTGAGCGGCAATTCTTCCTGCGTACTGGGCAGCGATCGTTGCAATATTGCCAGCCTGCAAGGCGGCCACCGTTGCACTGAAATCTGGGTCAGCGCGCAGTCGGGTGAGGGCGCCGATGGCGACACGTGCAAGAGGGCTGTCGGGGGCCGGCTGGTCAGAGATCAGGGCGTTCCTGTTGACCACGCCTGAGGCGATCAGTGCGGCCAGACTTTCAGTGACCCGCTGGTGAACCTGGCGACGCAGATCCAGTGACACCGGTTGCCCACTGCCTGCGATGGCCTCAAGAATGGCTGCGCTGGTCTCCCGAATCACCGCCGCGCTGATCACGCCAGCACTGAAGGTGCCCGGGTTGCGATTGCCAATTGGGTTAAAGAACAGGGGATCGATCGCGTCTGGGACGCCCATCGAAAGCAGTACCGTGCTGCGCGCGGCGGCAGCCGATTGCCCGCTCTGAATCTGGGTTGCATGAATAAGCGTGGTGAGCGGCGAGATGATGAGCGCCGTATTGCCGAGCGTAGACGCGTTGAGGTGCGCAATGCTGGCGCTGAAACGGGTGCCTGGCGGGAGCGGGCTTCGCTCCAGAGGGCTCAGCGAGCTGGTGCCAACGTCAACGCCCTCGTAGACCTCCAGGGTCTGGCACGTCGCGGATGAATTTCGGGTTCGAAGAATCCAGGCGCCGCTGGATGTGGTTCTGGAGCTGGCAATGGTCTTGCCGGTGGCGTCCAGGCAGCGAACCTCCGCGTCAGCAAGATAGCCATCTATGGCGTAGCCGCCGAGGGTGCGCGTTTGGGGTGTGCTGTTTGTGCTGGTTCCCGCGCCGCAGCCGACCAGCGCCGCCAAGGCGAGAGCCAGCAGTGCGTGAGATACCGGCCAAGGCCTATCCGCATGGGGACTGACCAGAGAAGCGCCTCGCATCGAAATCAGGAGTTCCGGGGGCGTTTTGCCCCGCTGCCGTCGGCGGCTGTCAGTGCGGCAGCCAGAGCATCGCCAATGTTGGGCGCGGCCGGCGCACTGGTCACCGCAACAGGCTCTGCTGCCGCTGAACTCCCCGAGCTTGTCAGCGCAGGCACGGATCCAGCGGGCGCGGACTGCTGAGCCCCGGCAAGGGCCGGGGCCGCCAGCACTGCTGCAGCGGCAGCAGCCGCCTGTTCCGCTTCGGTAAGGGGCACCAGATGCTCGGACATGGGGCGTGGCAGCTTGATTCCGGCCAGACCAAATAAAATTGCAACAGCGTCATCGAGTGATTTTCTGACCGCCGGCAGGTCTTCCTCCTTGCCCTTGCCACGCTCGAATCCAGCTTGATGGATGGCAATCGCATTCTCGATTGGAATCCATGACTCGACCAGACCGCGAAGTGTCTGAATAAAGCGTGATGACGAGGGAATGGCCTGAATTCCCGCCTGAGCGTTCTGGAATCCCTCCAGGAACAACTCTTCAACATGCTTGCGCAAGACAAGCTGGTATCGGTTGCGGACCAGGTCGACGGAGTTCTTATCCCATCCATCGATTGGCACACCCGAAACAGCATCCCATAGGCGCTCACCCATGAGGCCGCCGAACGGTCCTGCGCTGGGGTCGTCTGCCTCGCCCATGTCGTTTTGGAGAAGACGTGTGTAGCGCTGCAACGTGTTCACCCGGTCGATCAAATAGACAACCAGGATGGCGATTGAGGCGATGGCCACCAGGATGATGACCTGGAGAAAAGTGGTCATCGGTGGAGGCTCCCATCAACCACGGCCGCTACCATCTTCCTGATCCGAAGCTGGTTCATCCGACGCCTGCTTGAGCTCTTCGCGAAGAAACTCGAGCGCAACAATCGGCTCCTTGAGCTGCAATTCCAGGCTGATCTGGTCGGCAACCTGCTGTACCAGCTCAACCGCCTGCTCCGCTGTAATTTCCATGGTCTGGTAACGCATGCCGAGCTTGAAAATTCGCTCGGCATAGGGCAGCGGCAGATAGGTAAGAAGCTCCCCGTTGACCGACTTGATGACCTGATACTCGCTCGCTTTGGGCGGCTCTGGCTTTTCTTCGCCCTTGACGATCGCGATCGCTCGCATTTCGTCGTAAGTGACGGCCTTTTCCGCACCGGTGATGAAGGTCTTGTCAACGTGGGCCTTGGCTCGGGCTCCCGCCCTGATCGTCAGGGCGTGTCCGGAACGCGAGACCGGGTCGGCGTCTCGCGCCTCCTCATACTCGGCCTGCGCTTTCTTGCGCGCCTCATCTTTCTTCGAGCGACCGAATAATGAAATCACGTTTTTAAGGGGGTAATGAAGGGGGTTAGTCGCCGTTAGGCCGGTGTTAGGAGTCGAACCCCAGCCTGGTTCGCAGTTTCTTGACGTTCGAGGAGAGGATCTGACTGACGCGTGACTCGCTGACTCCAATCACCGCGCCAATCTCCTTGAGGTTTAATCCCTCTGAATAGTATAGCGACAGCACGAGCTTTTCACGTTCGGACAGACCCTCGATCGCCTGTTGCAGTGCGTCCATGGTCTGTGACTCGGAAACCCGGGTTTCGGGCTCCCACGAGCTTTCAGCGGCCACGCCCAGGGCCTCGTCGGGAACCACTTCCATCGAGATTGTTTCATACCACTGCGCGTGGCTACCCTCGCGCTGGAATTCTCTCAAGTCTTTACCGGTGAATTCTGCGAGCTCGGATTCCCTGGGAGCCCGGCCCAACTGGTTGGCCAGGGCCTGCGCCGCGTCGCCGTGCTGCTTGAGATTGGCGATGGCCGAGCGAGGCATCGACGACATTCGTCGGACCTCGTCGATGATCGCACCGCGTATGCGGTTATAGGCGAAGTCCTCAAAGTCGACGCCTTTTGTGGGATCGAAGGTTCTGGAGGCCTCGAGCAGGCCAATGACGCCGATCTGAACCAGTTCGGCAAGTTCCATCATCGGTGGGAGGCGAACCTTTAGGTGCACCGCCACCCGTTTCACCATGGCGAGGTGCTGCATCAACGACTCATTGGCGTTGTCGCCGACCTGCTCGTAAAGGCGAGTTCGGTGCATCAGTGAGACTCCGTCGTCATCGTGGACCGCACAGGCGTTCCATGAAGAACTGTACCGCACCCGAGGCATATTCAACCGGATCCAGGGTACGGGTAGCCTCGGCAAGCAGTCGAAAGTCGCGCGCCGCCGCCGACGACGGGGCGTGTTCCAGCACGGATCGATGGTGCTTCTGGGATGCGAGGATCTGAGAATCGGATTCGATCGAGTGCAGATACCGAAGCGTGTGGCCAAGAAAGCGGCTGCAAACGTCGTTGATCCGCGAAAAAAGCTGGCGTCCAGCGGCCTGGCTCTCCACCATGTTTGGAATCAGATAGATCTGGTCGAGCTTGTAGTCGCGCATCAGCACCTTGATGGCGCCATAGGCATCAGCAATGGAAGATGGCTCGTCTCGAACCACGATGAAGCGGCGCTGGGTTGCCGCCATCATCAGCATGACCGATTCAGCAATTCCGGCGGCCGCGTCAACGATCAGGTAGTCGACGTCTCCGTCGAGTTCGCTGAACGCGTTGACAATCTGTCCCACGTCAGCGCGGCCCAGCGAGGCCATTTTCTGCACGCCGGATGCACCTGGCACCAGCAGTACGCCTTGCGGAGTCGTGACAACGATCTCGTTCAGCGACTTCTTTCCCTCAAGGACGTGGCTGAAGTTGAACGGTGGGCGAACCCCCAGCGCCAACTGCGCATTGGCGAGGCCCAGATCAGCGTCGAACAGCGCAACCTTGTGTCCGAGCGCTGACAGCGCGACCGCCAGATTGACCGAAACGGTGGTCTTGCCAACGCCGCCCTTGCCGCTGGCGACGCCAATGACCTCGGGCGGGCGATCAAGCCGCATGGCGGACTTCCCGGCTGGTGGCGCGTTTGCTGCCGGACGCGCGGGAGGCGCGCGTCCGGGGTGCTGGCTTGACGGGGAGTTCGAGTTGATCGAAGGCGTGGCGGACCAGGTCGGCGGGGGACAACGGATGTGCAGCCGCTTCGGCGGAGGGGTCTGCACTGCCGACCGAAAGCGGGATCGGGTGATTGCACAAAGCCTGAATGAGCGGCCACGCGCAGGCGGACTCATCGAGTTTGCTCACCATCACGCTGTGCCACGGCACTGGAGCGGCGGGGATAAACCGGGAAATGCTGGAAATCGAGGCGTCCGCGGGCATCGCGAGGTTGAACAGGGCTTTGGGCACGCAGCGCTGGATTGCATCAAGCTTTTCAGCAAAGCCGGTTCCCGCGGTGTCAATCAGGACCAGCTTTCGCGAATCAAGCTCGCCCAGCATGGGCCCAAGAAGTTCAGGTCCATTCACCCGGAAGCAGTCCACCCCAAGCCGGGAGGCCAGCATCTGAAGCTGGGTCCAGGCCCCAATGCGATTGTCGGAAAAACTGACGATCGCAATCGAGTTTGCGCCGTGCACAGCCACGTGACGGGCGGCAATCCGGCAAAGCATCTGGGTTTTTCCCGAGCCCGACGGACCCGCGACCACGTGAACGCCCTCAAATTTGTCAGGATGGGCCGTGGTGGCAAGTGTTGCACCGAGTTCCCGCTTCATCAGATCGACCGCGTCATGCAGGTCTTCACACTCCCTCACCTGATCGAGCAGAAGGGTGCGCAGCCCAATCGGCGCACCCGCGGCGACCAGCGCGCCTGCCAGCGGCTGCAGGGCTGCGTTCAGTGCGCCACCGGGGGGGAAGTGCTCGACCTGTCTCGAGAGCGCGATCTCCTGCCTCATCGACGCCAGCTCTGCACGCACCATGTCAACGAGTTCGCGCGCCCGAAGCGAGTCAATCGAGACGTCGTCCGATTCTGGGGGCGAATGCGACGCCGTCGAGATCGTCCTGGCCCGGCTGCTCATCTGCTCAGCGCGATGGGGCTCCTCAGTCGAGGCATCCAGCCGTTCATCCCCGGTGTTGTCGTCTTCTTCCAGAATGGCGGGCGAGGCGGGCCTCACCGACTGCGCTCGCGGTGGAGCCGCCAGATGGCGCAGGAAGGGCGGAACGTCCTGGTCTTCGGAGGCGACGCGAACAGGCTCAGCCGGTCGGGTTGGTGTTGTTGCGGCAAGGTCCGATGCCTCGGCTGTCGGCAACGTCCTGTTTGTGGGTGACCGGTCGCCCGCCGCCGACGATTTGAACGACTCGAGCAGCGAGCGTCCGAACTCTCGGTCCGCCCGCGGCGCAAATACTCGCGCGGTCTGGACGGGCTCCTGGGACTTCGTCGAATCAGAGGGGCTATCCGTGTCCACTGCCACCACGATCTCGGTCATGCCGTTGACCCGCTGGTTGGACACGATCAGGGCGTCGGGGCCAAAGTTTGCGATCACCTGCTCGGTGGCGCGTCTGGCATCTTTGGCTACTACCCGTTCAAGTCTCATCTAAGCCTCCTCGCTTACTTCTTGGGCTGAACCTCGACCGTCGCGATGACGCGAACAGCCTGGTCTTCTGGAATTTCGCTATAGGACAAAACCGTCAGGTCTGCGATCCGATGACGCACAGCCCGTGCCAGCCAGGACCGTAGAGGAGGCGACACCACCAATACCGCGGCGTGTCCTTGCTCTTCGACAGCGCGGGCGTTGTCACGCATCGCTGCAAAAAGCCGCTCGGCAAGATCGGGATCCAGCATGACATTGCCGCCGCCACTCTGCTGAACGACGTTCTGGAGCAGCTGTTCGAGGGACGGGTCCAGCGTCATCACCTGGAGCAGCTCCTCGGTCTCAAGCAGGTCCTGGAGAATCATTCGACCCAGGCGGGGGCGAACCAGTCCGGTGAGCTGATCGGGATCCTGGGTACGTGCGGCGGCCTCCGTCAGGGTTTCGACAATCGTCCGCATGTCCCGGATGGGCACCGATTCGCCCAGCAGGTTCTGAAGAATCCGGGTGATCACGCCAAGCGACAGCTTCCCAGGCACCAGATCCTCGACCAGTTTGGGATATTTGGCCGCGAGCTTGTCGAGCAGTTGCTGGGTTTCATCGTGGCTCAGCAGTTCTGCTGCGTTCTGTCTAAGGATGGCATTCAGGTGGGTAGCAACCGCCGTACTGGGATCCACCACGGTGTAGCCCAGGGTTCGGGCATAGTCGCGCTGGGTGGGGTCGATCCAGACGGCCTCCATGCCGAAGGCGGGCTCGCGGGTGGCAGTCCCCTCGAGCTTGCCGTGAACCTGGCCGGGGTTGATCGCGAGGTCCTTCCCAACCTTGATCTCGCCCTTGCCTCGAACAACGCCGTTCAGAACGATGTGGTAAACGTCAGGAGTGAGTCCCAGAGAGTCGCGGATTCGGACAGGCTGAACCAGGAAGCCCAGTTCAGCAGAGAGCTTCTTCCGAACCCCTTTGACCCGCGCCATCAGCTGACCGCCCGAATCGGCATTCACGAGCGGAATCAATCCGTAGCCAATTTCAATTCCGATCAGGTCGACCTGCTCCACATCGTCCCAGCCCAGATCGGCGGCTGGGGCGCCAGGTGCTCCGGGGGCGCCTGGTGCACCGGCGGGGAGGGCGCCATCGCCCGCAGAGCCCGCTGCAGCGCCGTCGGACTGCAACGGGCCTCGCTTCAACAGGTAGTACCCGATGCCAGTCGTAGCCGCTGCGAGGGTCAGAAACATGAGGTGGGGCATTCCCGGCACGACGCCGATCAAACCGAGAATCACGCCTGAGATCATCAGCGCGCCGGGGTTGGCGAGCTGGGTCTTGGTCTGGTCAGCCATCGTTTCCGCGGTGGTCACGCGCGTGACGACGATGGCGGTCGCCAATGAGAGGAACAGTGCGGGGATCTGGGCGACCAGTCCATCACCGATTGTGAGAAGCGTGTAGATCCGGGCGGCCTCGCCGAAGGGGAGGTCATGCTGCGCCACGCCGATTGCCAGGCCTCCCACGATGTTGATGATCAGAATCAGAAGACCAGCAATCGCGTCGCCTCGGACGAATTTTGACGCGCCGTCCATCGACCCGAAGAAGTCCGCTTCCTGGGATACTTCCTCGCGGCGCCTCTTGGCGGTGGCCTGATCAATCAGGCCCGCGCTCAAATCAGCGTCGATCGCCATCTGCTTGCCGGGCATCGCGTCGAGCGTGAACCGGGCAATCACCTCGGACACGCGGCCAGCGCCCTTCGTGACGACCACGAAGTTGATAATCACCAGGATGACGAAAATAATGAATCCAACGACGTAATTGCCGCCGACTACAAACTCACCGAATGCCTGGATGACCTTGCCGGCGGCGTCGTGACCGTTGTGTCCTTCGACCAATACGACCCGAGTCGAGGCGACGTTCAGGGCGAGTCGCAGCATCGTCGCCAGCAGCAGAATCCCAGGGAAAGAGGAAAACTCCAGCGGTTTCGACGTCCCGATCGCCACCATGATGACGATCAGCGACACGATGATATTGAAAGTGAAGAAAAGATCGAGCAGCAGAGGCGGCAGGGGCACCACCAACATCGCAACGATAAGCAGAACGAGCGCGGGGAGCCCCAGGCCTGTGGGGCCTACGCGCGATAGGACTTGTCGGAAATCCGACAGCGATAGCGTTGCCATGATGTTCTGCAGGTTCTCAGTGAATCCAACCAGGGCCGGCGCGTGTGGAGCAGACCGGTCGAATCGCTGACCAGCAAGCGCCGTGCCATCGGATTCCCGACAGGCGCTTGATTCGCTGCCACGCCCTGTCACGGTTCTTGCTTTTTGCCGGGGGCTCCCATCTCCTGTGAAGGCCAGAGCTCATGATCAATCTGATGTCCGCAGCACCCAGTCGTGCCGATTCCAGCGTTGTCGATGCAGCCGCGGTTTCCGGCGGTTCCCCTATGGGAGGAGGGGGGGGCAGTCCCGGTGAGCCGGTTAGTGCGGAGGGGCAACCGGCTGGCGGAAAGCGGCTCTTTGGGGCGCTGCTCGCTTCTGCGTTTGGATCATCGCCACGGTCTTCGATTGCCGGGGGGCGCGGCAACGGGTTGCCGGTTCCCCCACTTGAGGAGCGCGAAGTGGGTGCCGGGATTCGTCTGATCACTGCGGAGGGCGCAGAGCGGCCAAGCGAGGACGCCTTGTTTGCATTCGCTGTGTCGCAGGGACTGGATGCGTCACTTGTGGCATCGGTACTCTGGCCTGGCATGGCGGTTCCTGGTGATTCAGGTGGCTTGATCGGCCAGTCTTCTGCTGACGCTGGCGCCTCGGTGGATGCACTCGCTGGATTCGCTGATGCAGGTAAGGCGGGTGTACCCGCTTCAGGCGAAATTTCAGGCGAAATGATTGCCGCATTGCTGGCGGGAATTCTTCCTGGCCGCCCCCTGGGAGTCGGGCCAATCGGAGCGGGGTCATGGGAAGCGGGCCGGGCGACAGGGGACGTTTCCCCCGGTGACCCGTCGGCGGATCTATTGCAGGAAATGGCGGCGCTCGGTCGACCTGGCGTAGGCGCTGGAAGCGAGCTCGGGTACGGCGCGTTGCCAGGTCCTGGCGCGGCGGGTGCGGACATCACCGGTGTGGGCTCTCTTGTGAGCGGCGCAAACATGGACCTCGTCAATGCGGGGGGGCAGCCTGGCGGGTTCGCTGCCGCGCAGGCGGCAATGGGCGTCGCATCGTTGTCGGATTCGTCAGCCCGCGGGGCAGATGTGTTCGGCGCTTCGACATCGGTGACAGGCGCTTCGCCATCGGTGACAGGCGCTTCGCCATCGGTGACAGGCGCTTC
>Ga0172372_10007273_pt1 | contig 14909 bp, 13 predicted proteins | sample LakKiv5m_2_FD_114544 | JGI IMG/M metagenome (GOLD analysis project Ga0172372, IMG submission 114544) | Freshwater microbial communities from Kabuno Bay, South-Kivu, Congo - kab_092012_9.5m | ecosystem: Environmental > Aquatic > Freshwater > Lake | place: Democratic Republic of the Congo...
CCCGCCCTGACAGAGGCGTTGAAGAACATCCAGTCGCTCAAAGGAGAGAAGCTGAACTCTAAAGAATTCTGGGCGATATGCGATGTTGCGGCGAAGTCTGGTTGGGACAGCAAATACACCTTACCCGCCCTGACAGAGGCGATGAAGAACATCCAGTCGCTCAAAGGAGAGAAGCTGAACTCTAAAGAATTCTGGGCGATATGCGATGTTGCGGCGAAGTCTGATAGGTACAGCCATGGTAGGTACAGCAAATACACCTTACCCGCCCTGACCGAGGCGATGAAGAACATCCAGTCGCTCAAAGGAGAGAAGCTGGCCTCTAAAGAAATGTTGGCGATATGCGCTGTTGCGGCGAAGTCTGGTGAGGACAGCAAATACACCTTACCCGCCCTGACAGAGGCGATGAAATTATCAAGAGATAAAGTAACCCCGGAGTTGATTAAAGAGCTGGGCGGTGCTTTGGCTGATGTTGCGGCGAAGTCTGGTGAGGACAGCAAATACACCTTACCCGCCCTGATAGAGGCGATGAAATTATCAAAAGATAAATTAACCCCGGAGTTGATTAAAGAGTTAGGCGGTGCTTTGGCCGATGTTGCGGCGAGGCCTGGTAGGTACAGCCACTACACCTTCCCCGCCCTGACAGAGGCGATGAAATTATCAAAAGATAAATTAACCCCGGAGTTGATTAAAGAGCTAGGCGGTGCTTTGGCTGATGTTGCGGCGAGGCCTGGTAGGTACAGCCGCCACTACACCTTACCCGCCCTGACAGAGGCGTTGAAATTATCAAAAGATAAATTAACCCCGGAGTTAATTAAAGAGCTAGGCGGTGCGTTGGCCGATGTTGCGGCGAAGTCTGATAGGTACAGCCACTACACCTTACCCGCCCTGACCGAGGCGATGAAGAACATCCAGTCGCTCAAAGAAGAGAGGCTGGACTCTGAACTAATGTTGGCGATATGCGATGTTGCGGCGAAGTCTGGTGAGGACAGCCAAAAAACCTTCCCCGCCCTGACAGAGGCGATGAAGAGCATTCAGTCTCTGAAAGGAGAGAGGCTGGACTCTAAAGAAATATTGGCGATATGCGATGTTGCGGCGAAGACTGGTGAGGACAGCCAAAAAACCTTCCCCGCCCTGACAGAGGCGATTAAAGCAACAAATCTCCCAATTACCCCTCAGGTAATCCACTCGATGGGGGGTCTGCTTGTCACAATATCTAAATGGCACAAAGACAAGTCTCAAATACTAACCCAAGCTCAGCGGTTGATATCTGCTTATAAAGGCCCGCTCACTGAGCAGTCTTTTACTCTTCTTGGAGAGGGAGCCCAACTCATATCGCCTTCAGGCTTTGTCAGTGTTATGGAACTAGAGGCACGCCGCAGCGGACCTTTTGAGTCTGTATCTCAATTAAAAGAGGTAATTTCCTCAATTGAATCATGTCTTAAAGCAGTTCCAAACAATCCTTTGTTTGGTCACACTAGCAAAAAGGAACTGCAAAGCACTTTGTCACAAGAATCTATTGCGATAATAGAGAAAGAAGTACCCATAAGCGACCTCCGCCGTTTGGTATTCAGTGGGCATAATTCATACGGCCGCAACGACTTTGAAGAGCGAATCCAGGCTTGGGGCGACAAGAACTTGGCTCCAGCACTAAAGGTAACGGAGGATAAAGAGTTTGAGATTAGGGCCAAGTCAGGCGCAGCAACGTTAAGGGTGATTCCTGGCAAAGAGCTTAGTGAGCCACTATTTAAATCGGTAAGTGATAAGGTAAGTGTAGAGCCGAAAAAGATAGAGGACAGACTAAAGAGTCTATATTCACTGGCTGGGATTCAAACGCCAGCGAAGCTGCCAGATATTGAAACCCAAGACGGCAAGAAAGAGATATTCTTACTTTTAAAAACCATGCCCCAAGAAAAGCTCCGCTCGGCGCTGAATGCGATTAAGCCAGCGTTGCCGGTGTTGTGTGGTAATCCTATAAATGCGCCAGGGTTTGGCGATTCGACCGCACCTAATATTAAAGAGATCCATGATTTTTATGGCTCAGTTATCACAGCCTATGAGCACATTAATGATGTACTCACCCGTGAGGGAATAAAATTAACCAAAGATGCAAAACAGGTCGTATTTGATAAATTTACCAAGTCAATCAAAGAAGAGCTCGATAAGTTTAGGTTGAGCGGAGCTAAAGAGACACGAACTGTAAAGCTAGTCGCCACAAAAAATATCTACGACACCTTTTATGATGCGCTAGGCGAATCGTGCTTGGGGAATGAAGATATAGCGCGCAGCGACTTTCAGCCAATAAGATTAGTAGACCCTGCTTCGAAAGATCACTATGGGGTGGTGTATGCGGTAAAATCTAAGATCAACGGCACACCTTCGTTAGTGCTCTTTGGTGTTGAGATAAGAAGAGAATATGCATATTCCATCAGCCAGAGTGAATTGATGCCGAAGCTAGTTGAGCAGCTTGGATTAGTGGCAAGAGAGAATGGACTAAGAGAAGTTTGGACTACTACTGATCCAACCCGCTTGGCGCAGTACGATGTCACAAGAAATGCTGTGATGGCGTTGAGTAGGGGCGAGGCTGGGACCGATCCTGGTATTAAATTCCCATCACATTATGATCCAGCTACTAACTTTGCGAAGTTGTGGGGATAGGGATGAGAGTATAAATGAAATCAATCCTTGAACCAAACAAAACCCAGAGGGACGAATCACTGGTTTTCAGTTATATTTTCTTCTCTGCCTTCTTTAGGTTGTTTGATCCTATGACACCGAGAACTGAGGGTATCCACCTTACGTACCCTGGCTCTGTTCTACACAAATAGAGTGTAACTCTGGGCGGATTTCTCACCTAATACATAAGATTGATGGGCTTGACTCGACTAAGAATTCTTGGAAAAATGTTTCTACTTTTAGCATGTTACCAGTTAAAATCAGGTTAAATTAAATGAAAAATATTATCGTGGTAGTTATTATAGCCATATTTTTTTCAGTTCCCGCGGTTCAAGCTGAGGACCGCCCAGCGACCATACGTATTGGCGCTTTATTAGATTTAAGTGGTGAATACGCGATGGTGGGATCGGCTTTTCGCGAGGGGATTGATCTCGCCGTTGCAAAAGTAAATGAATCCGGTGGCATCAAGGGGAGTCTTCTCGAAGTAATTTACGAAGACACCCAATATAATATGAGAAGTGTAGCTACGGCCTCTAATAAGCTTCTGGCCTTAGACAAGGTTAGCGCCGGACTAGTTGCTACTTTTACCGAAGCAATGGTCGCGGGACCAATCTTTGAAAAATAAAAGGTCCCACTGATCACTTTGTGGGATTCGGCGCCGGAGCTAGAGAGAATCGGTGACTATGTATTCGGAATTGGTGTCTGGGCTCCCAGTACGAGCATAGTAGCAGCTGAGTTCGCACGCGGAGAGCTCAAAGCCCAATCAGCGGTCACCGTTAGTACTAACGGGGAATGGTCACTTGGAGTGTCCGAGGCATTTAGAAAGGATTTCACGGAGGCAGGGGGTAAAATTTTGGGACACTTCGAGGTAAATCCGGCAGATGCCGATTTCCGCACTGTATTGACGAAAGTTAAAGCCCTAAACCCGGATGTCCTTTATGCGCCGGTGTCAGATAATGTGCCAGCATTTTGGATTCAACTAAACAAACTCGGCTTTAAAAAACCTGCAATTACGTCTGATGTAATCAGTCAAGAAATTCTGGCTAGTATTGGAGATTCGGCGGAAGGTGTGTACCAGACTCAAGGAGCCGATCCGTCCGAAGGTGAGACAAGAGGTATGATGGATTTGTATAAAAGGAGATATGGGAGAGATTGCACGCAAGTCTTTATTACGAGCCTTGGTTTTGACGCTGTTGCCTTAATCGCAAGCGCAATGCAGTCCAACAATTTAACCCCTGAGGGAATTAAGCTGGGGCTCTATTCCACTCGAAATTACGCGGGCGCGTCCGGTGAAACTACTATCGATCAAAATGGTTCCGGGCGGAAAATCGTAAGTATGTTTCAAGTGCAAAAGCAAAAATTGCAACTCGTTAAAAAAGCAAAATAAAACGGACCAACGCGACGGTTCGCCTGGAGGCAATCCCAGCGTTATCCTCGCTGCTATATTTTCCCTTCAATTTGAGTGATTTTCTCCGAAATTTAAAAAGCTACCTTCTCACCGTTTTCAGCATAACACTCTAGGGTGTATATGAAAACTTTATTTGAAAATAATGCTAAGTATTTAAACACTGCAGGTACCAATCAACCCGTGAGCGTGCCGGTGTATCAGTTGCCAGGGCTCAGTGAGCTTATTACTTCAAACTTTCGCGGACCAACTCTGCTCATCATGGATCAAGAGGTTCAAGGCTCTCCATGTATTGCTCGACTCAAGGACCTATTGGATGAAATGCCTTTTGTCTACACTGTCGCTTCAGGGGAACATGCGAAGTCAATCGATGGATTTGCAAAACTGACTCAAGAGCTGCGGCAAATTTTTGAGGCAAAAAGATCGCCACCCCGAACAGTTGTGGCCGTAGGCGGGGGAACACTCATAAACGTCGCGAATGCAGCAATGGCTCAATTAACAGGTCGAATTAACTTTTTAGGCGAAGAAATCTGCCAACCTATAGAGTACGATCATTATTTAGTACTTCCCTCTACCGTCCTCGCTGTCGCCGATGTAGCGCTCGGGAGCAAGGGCAATATAAACTCACATGAAAAGAAACATGCATTTCGAAGTTACTTCGAACCGAGTGCGATAATGCTCGATCCAAAAATTCTTGAAAGTTTATCAGTCGTTGAAATAAAAAGAGGGCTTGTAGAATGTCTCAAGCATGCAATTCTGCAAGACGATAGCTATGGCATAGGCGCTCCTCAACTTAGGGATGTTTTATCTATGCTGCGAAGGCCTGATCCACCAAGCGATTTGGCATTTGCGCTAGCTTCGTTGACGATGTACGCCAAGGCGGCTGTTTTAGGACGTGATACATTCGAAAAGAGCTGGAAAGGCGGCCTCCTACTTTCTTACGGACATCTGCATGCACATGCATGGGAGAGTTCGTCTGGATTCCAGGTTTCGCATGGCGATGCTGTCCTTTTTGGAATGTTAGTAGATCTTAAGCTCAATGGGGATCCGGAGCTCTACAAATTAATTTTATCAGTTGTACCATTTACTCCACTTAAGGATGCTGTTTTTGATCATACACCTTCCCGACAAGGTTTGGCTTCGGCATACGCACAAGAAACTAAGCCTTTTTACCTTGATGCAAATGGTGCCTATAAAATTCTGAAAGTTACTCAAAAAGGAGACTATCAGGCAGCCCGACTTGATGCTCAAAGTGCGGAACCATCGAAAGCCGTTTCTATACATGCAATGTTAGAGGCAGTCGATGCTGTAGTGGCAGATATTCGAAGCGAGATCGAATCCGAACTCAATCGAAGCTGGTGGAATAGGCTTAGACACCCAGACTACCTGGCTTACATGGATATCTAACGCAACGGAAATATAATGTTGCGCGCCACCATACGGCCAGGATATCATCCCCCTGACTTTGTGTAACTTGCCAATATCAGGGCCCGTCGAGCCGCTGGTGCGCTGAAGCATAATATTTCTTTACAATATGAATGATTTCTTTCGCTATAAATACCTCAATCACCTGCTAGTGGTGCATATCTTTTTTGCATTGGTATGTATACCGACGGCAGGCAAGATGGTCGATATATTCGGGGTGCCTCTTTCGATCTCTATCTTTTATTTCCCACTTATCTATGTGGTTGCCGACGTTCTGACCGAAGTCTATGGATATGGCCCCGCGCGTCGTGTGGTCTGGTACGGTACTATAGCGCAGGTGTTAGCGACTGGTATTTTCTCTTTCGTTGCCTGGTATCCCCCCGCCGTTTCTTTCGGACTAAATGACGCTTTCTCGACGGTCTTGTCGGCGGCACCTCAGTTAGTCTTGTTTGGCACGATTGCTGTCTTTTTGGGTGATATTAGTAATAATTACGTGCTCGCGAAGCTGAAGGTATGGACTCGTGGTCGAATGCAGGGGATGCGGTTCGTTGCCTCCACGCTGGTGGGACAAACTGTAAACACTGCGTTCTTCTACACTTTTGGCCTTTGGGGCATGCTTCCCAGCTCAGTGCTATTTCAGAGCATCCTTCTCGCGAGTGCAGCGAAAGTTATGGTGGAGATCGTTATGCTCCCGTTTACGATACGATTTGCGAACTGGCTCAAGAGGAGAGAGGGGGTTGATGCTTTCGATATCCAGACGGATTTCAATCCACTAAAGTTCTGAAGTACGGTACAAAATGCCTTTAGCGAGGTAATCGGCGCTCATAAAGCACACTGTTGAGTTTTGTCCGAATTCTTTCGCAGGTCTTCTCGAATAAATTTCCCTCGATTTTGTGTCCTTGCTCGTAGAAGTACCACAGCGCGACCCACTCAAGCCTTTCCAAATCTTCTGTAAACTCTCAACGGGTCGCGCTCCCATCGAGGCGTTTATTATACAGCCTTCTGAGCTCTAGTTGCTACAAGTACTGCCTCCATGCGTTCTCTGAAGGAATTTGCTACGGGAGTGAATCCAACTCTCTCAAGTAATTGAATTGCCTCAGCCTCGGGAAACCGGAAAGTCGGTGTATCGTCTAAAAGATAGTGTTCTCGCCATTGATCTCGTAAATCCGGTCTACCACCTTCGCCAAAGACAGTATCAAATTTTTCGAGTTGCCACCGAAGTGATTCTTCATGCACTCCCTCAGCCTCTGCATACTTATCACCGTTCACAAATACCCCTCCAGGACGCACAACTCGATAGATCTCTTTGAGCAAAGTCTCCCGCGCCTCCCGTGAAAGGTTATGAATCGTATAGGCACTAGCAACCATGTCGACAGAACAAGAATCAAGTCCTTGCAAATAAGCAAGCGCGTCCGCATGAATCAATGATAATCTGCCACTTTTGAGCCAGAACCCCAAATTATTTTTAGCGTCGTGAAGCATTAGTACTTCATTGTCAATGGCTCGCAAATTTAGATCTTCCCTGGCAGAAAGCAATTCATGGGTGGTGTGGCCTTTACCAAATCCGATTTCAATACCCTTCACGGGAGCCGCTTGGGATGAAAAGAAGTGTCGTTTCACTGCCTCCCCAATTGCTCGTTGAAATGCATCGTGGTGAGGCACCGCACGCGCGAATAGCTCGTACTCCTGTCCGATTGTGCCTGCAAATCTAGTCTGAGAATTTGGCTTTAACATTGGCTGTATACAGTTTATGCCAGGTGGTATCGGCGCGCCAGCGTCCGAGACTCCCCTGGGCTTATTTGTTATGCGGGTCCTCTCAACGAGCTACATCCACCGACTTTCCGGAAACAACTCGTTGAATCTTATATAAAGAGATAACCACAATATGAAGCGGACAGCCAATAGCGGCCGCTTATATTTACCGTTATGTGGTGATTTTCAGCTCTGGTTGGTGTATAACCGCACCATGAAAAATCTACTTTCGTTGGTCCTGGCTCTACTTGCGTTTATTCTCGGTAGAGCCATTTCCGCTGAATCTCAGGAACTCAAATTAGGGAGCATCTCGATTCTCCAGGGAGAAGGCGCTTCGTGGGGCACTGCCGCTAAGAATGGCGTGACCATGGCGGCCGACGCGCTGAATTCTCAGGGTGGGGTCCTGGGAAGGAAAGTAGTAGTTGAGTTCCAGGACGATCAAGGAGATCCAAAGAAGACGGTCTCCGCTTTTCGTCAGTTAACAGATGTCTCTAATATTCAATTTATAATCGGACCAACATGGTCGCGTTCGGGTCTTGTTCTGATAGATCTGGTCAATCGTAAGAAAGTTTTGATGATATCCCCCTCTTTGGGTATGGCCAAGTTTAATGAATCGAGTGAGTTTTTGTTCAATACGTGGCAACACGACAATATCAGCTCGGCGATGCTCGCGGATTACGTTTTTGGCAAAGGACATAAACGAATAGCTCTGGTTGGTGCTGAGGATCCGTGGGTAAAAGAGCAGACCGAGGCATTCAGATCTCGTTATGTCGAGCTTGGTGGTACGATTCTATTTCAAACGGAGCCGCTACCTGGCTCCACTGATGTGCGAACAGATGCCCTTCGAATCCTAAAAACACCGGGCATCGAGGCTGTTGTGAGTACTACGGATGGTGTCATCGTAGGTTCATTAGTGGCAAAGGCGCTGAAGGAACTCTCGTTTGGCAAACCGATATACTCAGTTACCGTTGACCAATCGGCTATCGATGCAGCCCAAGGGGGCTTCGAGGGAATGGAGTATTTATCATTTCTCACACCGACGGCCCAATTTCGAACTGATTACGAGTCTCGGTTTGGAACTCCTATCGACATCGGAGCTGATTCAGCTTACGACGCGGTTATGATGCTCGCGCAGTCGATACGCAAAACAGCCTCCTTTGATCCTGCAGTAGTTGCCAAGGAGCTAGCAAGGATCGAGAATTATGAGGGTGCATCAGGCTCGCTGAAATCTGACGGAAAACGAGGTTTCCTGAAGCCATCTTATAAGATTCAACGAATTGTTTCCGGAAAGTCGGTGGATGTAGCTCGTTGAGAGGACCCGCATAACAAATAAGCCCAGGGTGGTCTCGGACGCTGGCGCGCCGAGACCACCTGGCAGAAACGTTATGCCCGAATTCAAACGCTACGCGATCCAATCAAGGTCCCATTGAATACCTCCCCCCTCTCCGCTCCTGAAGTCAGTATAAGTCGCTTCGAGGGGGGAGGTATTCAATGGTAGAACGAAACTTAGATGAAGCAGTGTAGTTTACGATCGGCGATTCCCTCGCTAAAAGTCGCAGGGCTTCGGGGCAAGGGTGGTGAATGTTTGTTAACGTTAACAGCCAGCCGCCGACCGTAAGAGAGGTCGGCTGGACATTATTTTTATTATTCTATACTCATTCGGTAGCGCAACTCTAATACCTCCTGCCCACCTATGACTGCGGACTTAGTTGCTCCATCCAAAACGAGTCCTACATGCTCATAGAACCCACGGGCAACTGTGTTCGTATCAAGCACCCAGAGCGTAACCTGCTTATATAAATTGGCCTTAAGAGCCTTAAAGGCGACATTCCACAGAGCTCTTCCGTGGCCCTGCCCCTTTACAGTCTCGAGCAGATAGATGGCGTAAATCTCACCTACTGAAGAATCAACGTCAGTGTCCCTCGAAGGTCCAAAACTTACGAATCCTTTAATTCTCTCGTTCTCCTCAGCAACTATTAGCCGGTGTGAGGGCATCGTCAGCTCCTCCCCCCATGCAACTGCACGCTTCGATACAGATAATCCATCCAGATATGGCTGCGGAACTTGCCCCACATAGGTCGTCTGCCAGGAACTCACATGAACTTCCGCAATTCCCTGGATGTCGTTCCTATTTGCATCTCGTAACAACATAAATGCTCTGAATGTTAACGTTTAGGGTCATTGGGGCAAAATCTAGATAACGCCACAAAGTACCCAAAAAGCTACAGGATTTTGCCTCCAATGCACCCGTTTGTTCTATTGCCGAGTCGGAAATTCTTCATCAAGAGACTTGAGTGTTCGTTCACCAGATTCACTAACAGCTTTAAAATTACGTTGAAATACTCCGGAATCAATGCCCCAAGTATATTTACCATCATTCAAAATGACAGCGCCATTTGGGTAAATTTGCTTAACCGGCCCATCAAATGTGAAACCATCACGCACGTATACAGCCGAGTGGATTGTAGGTTTAGTAACCGCCATGTGCAAAGGCTGACTTGGATCAATTACGGACATATCTGAAGTCACACCATCGAGCTTCTTGTTGTAGAAATCGACAATACTCAGATTATTTCTTGCAAAATCTAATAAAGACTTAACACCCTCTAAAGAAATTCCGTTTGTTCCACCTAATTCATTCAATTTAGACATAAGAGCTTCTGCTTGGTCACGAGTTACATCGTTAGCTAAAATTGCTTCTTTGCCGTTTCCACGAACTGCCTGCCAAGATTGATCTTTACCATTGAAAAAGACCACACCACGTTCCGGAGTGTTATCGTCGAGTGCTTTAATAGCCTCGCCTGCTTTAGGTGAAACAGATGGATAGATCAACGGCTCCCCACCATCTTTAAGTGCAGGTATAGGGATAATGAATCTATTAGTGCGGTTTACGACTTTGATTCCTTCGTCAAAATTCAATGATTTTGGATCCAATAGTGGCAATGAAGTGCCGGGGTTAGTAGCTGAAGATAAACTTTGAATTGGATCTGCAAACATATGAACTCCTTAGAAATACAACTTAGTTTGTCATTATTCAGATTTCATGGTCTTAGTCATGTAAGGCAATAGAACATATAAGTGTACAGATCCTGATATTACCCCAACTTTCGAACCTTAGTCCAAAACATTTTGGGAAATAATCCTGCTATCCTATTGAAGCACCGAGCAAAATTATCTTTAGAGTCTGATGTTCCCGGATTGATGCCAATACTGAGATCCCGGAGGTGGTGTTCGGCATGGAATGGAAAGATTGTGGTCGGAGAACACCAGACCGCCACATCGCTCTTAGGGTCAACTTGACTTCTACGCAAATTCTAGTAAAGTTCTATATCGATGAAAGCTGGTGATAAGGATGGAAATAGAAAGAGCTATGCTTTGGCCCATTGCAATTTGGAGGCAGCGGGCGGCCGAGGAGGCCACGAGGCAACCCTGAGCTCAGCTTCAACACCAACCCCCTAGAACTGCCCCGTCCGCAGCATTACTAGGGTGCACCCTTCAATCACCACGATACCTCGCTCTTGAAGCTTAGCTTGAAGCACCTCATTCTCGGTCCCGGGATTAAAGATTACCCGCGTTGAAGAAAGCTCCACGATCTCTTGCTCTAAGGGCGTTGATATTTGCGGACCCACATACATGGTCAAAGTATCAACCACATCGGCTGGGTTTTTTGCACTGGCCGATCCTGCCAACGATTTTTTTGCACTGGCTACATTTTTTGCAGTAGAGAGGCTCTCATAAACTGCCTCCCCTTCAATTACCTTTATGCGCGGGCTCACTAGCACACATTTATGGCCATATTCTTGGAGCATCTTCCAAGCTTTATAAGAATACCTCTCTGGATTATCAGAGGCCCCCAAAATAAAAACGGTCTCACTTTTCATGAGACCGTTATACAGTGAAACAATTAAAGTGTGAAACTACTAATTAGCGCCGTTAGATTAAGCTGGCAGAGCGCTGAGTGCCTCACGAATCTTTGACCACATATTTAACTGCGCAGAGGAGATATCTAATCCTTCAACAGAATCCTCCTCTCTTTTGGTCACATGTGTTTCTCCATAAGTCTCACTGCGAGATGCATTAAAGTTCTGCTGCCAGCGTGACCAATTTCCATTCTGCTTGGCTTCTGAAGCAACCAGACCGCACCCACAATTCATAGCAAAATGAAATCGACCAGAGTATCGCTCCTCTGCCCAGTCCGAAGCGTGCTGCCACATATCTGTGCCAAGAGCAGAGTTCTCGAACCATCCTACTATTGACTCCATAACTGGCAACTTCACAACTTTATCTTTTTGAGAACCAAGCGCACAAAATGGAACAAATCGCATGCCCAATTCATCGGGATTAGTCTCAATCATTGCACCAATCAAAGCTAAATCGGTGGTCAGTGGCTTAGCATTGTCACGAGACATCACTGAGAGCAAAGATTCAAAATCAATACCCTTAAAAAATCTATTTAGGATTGGCAGATCATCCGCTCTAGCCGGTCTTTCCCAATTTTCTCCGTGAGACTCAACGCACATATATTTTCTCCATGAGTTTAATATTGGGTTACTGCTGAGATCGAGCCGTAACCCTTTCAAGAAAAATACTTTTCAATTTTCTTTGTTCATAAGATTTATCAATTTAGGTAAAAATTGCACCGCAACATTTTGTTGCATTGATTTTGGCGCCCTAGGTCTGGTCTAAACAAGCTCTCTTCCTTCTTCTTTGTGGGGTGGTCCCACAATAGGGAGAGGTTTTAACGCAGAAAGGACTACACATGTGTCCCCTCTGTTGGGCAGCTCTTGTTGCGCAGGTTCTGTTCTTCGTAACCCTGGGGCTGGTCCTTGTGGTTATGACGGATCTGAAGTTTGGCCTTCCTCTCGCACTGGCGACCCTTGTCGTTTCGGCTGGCGGTCTCTGGTGGGAATGGGATGTCAATATCTGGACGTTCTACGTGGCTGGAGCCTTGCTCATGTCGCGAGCTGTCTGGATTGTCCGAATGCACGAATCCAACTGGGTCCGTGTGTTGGCCTTGAAGTTTGGTAAATGGTTCGCCCAAAAAGCGAAACCGATCATCAAACGGAAGTAAGGTTATGTGCAAGGTCAAGCCGACAAAAGACCAAATCGTTCCTTCCGGGAGAAAGGTTTTTAACAGCCCGCTTTGTAACAGACCACGAGCCAATACCTGCGGGGGTAGATTTTATCAGGTCAATCAACTAGGTTCATTTCATCCCCCGGAAAGGAACCACCTCCATCTTAATCATTCAGCTAAGGTCTCTAGATTACTTAAATAAATATATCACGGCCTAGCTCCCGGTTATAAAGATTCCATCAAAAAAGCCGATATTACTAAAGCTCTGAGCGATTTATTTTTGGTGGAACATGGCTGTTAAAACAAAACATTTACTCCTAGTTCTTTTTCTATCCATTTTCTTTATCGCCTCCTCTGCGAGTGCCCTACCGGTAAGAAAAGTAGTGGGTGGATACTGTATCGGCAAAACCAATGCAGGAAAGAAATTTGAACCAGCACAAAAAGTGGGCAATCAGTATCAGAAAATGTCTTCGAGCAATACTAAATTCGCCGCTCTTGATGCGAAGTGTAAAAAGCTCGTCTCTACAAAGCTTCTCAAATTCAAAAATATGCCCTCTATGGCTACTGTTTTTGCCGCACCAACTCAGAATAACACCAATCACTCTTTGGCGGTCATCGGCACTCCGCCAACTCTGACTGACTTAAGCGGAGCAAATATCACCGATGTATTCTTTGTGCCTGAGGTTGCCGATCGACTAATAGCTGGAACACCGACCGATTCAGATTGTGCGCAAGTCTTCTCTTCCTCTGTTGATGGCGAATCTGGCGGACTCTCGGCCTGTCGCTCTGCTCAACAAGTGGGCGAAGCAATGGGAACGATTTTGCAATCAGAAACCTCTGTCTGCTACATGAGAGGCTTCCCAGCCGCTGCTGCCAATAATAGTGGTGTGGCTGAAGTAGTATCAGGCTCCCTTCCGACTGGCGGATGGAATGCTTTATTCAATACTCCTGAAACTCAAGATCGATTAGTTAAAATCTCCGTCCAATTAGCTGGTGATGCTGAGTTGTATATCCAGGTTAAATCCGCTGCTGCAAATCTTAACTCTGGTCATCAATACAGAGCCTCATTCTATGCATGCCTGGGATCCCAATCCCCACAAGAGGCGCAAACTATCTCTCTCCGCTCCAATGGAATTTACTCGATAAAATCCGTAGGAGATCTCGGCATTTTCGGAGCCTGGAGCGCTTCAGTTATGGGTAAAATTGCAGCTGAAGCTCAATCTCTGGCATTCGATCCCTCAGCAACCCGTTCAGTGCAGATGTCATTCGTAGCCCCAATTAGCTCCGTAGTTTTTAAAAATGATGTAACAATAGATCCAGATAAAATAATCTCAAAGCACTATTCAACTCGTGGGAGCGAGGTAACAAAAAGTTACTCAGTCGCAAATTATTCCGGTGATGATATTTCAACTCTGCGATTTCTCTCCGGCGCCTTCAGAGACGAGCTGCAACGCGGTCCCGACTCTTATAGCTTTAGTGGTGGTACTGAGTATCGAGACACTGGCTACCGTGCTGCCCCATATTGCCCCCTTATAGGCGAAGTTCCAACTTCTTTAGATGATCAATTTTATAGCGATGAGCCAACCGAACCTGAACCTTCCAACTTTAATTGTGATACGGCCAATCCTGATATCGAAATCTCATTAAACATTTTCCATCCGGCAATGGTTGAAGTAGCCGTTGACTGCTTATCAAACGTCTTTGAAACAACTAATTTTTGCGAGACCGCAGAATTGCAGGATATCATGGACGCTTATTTTAATTACTGCAGTTAAGACCTCAGGTATAGATTAAACGCAGCCTAAACCATTTCAAAAACAACAGGCCTATTTATCATGGATTGATTTCATAAGAGGCTTGCCATTTAAATCCCAAAGCCCCGTCATTAACCAACAACTTTATAGATGATTGATTTAAAACAACATCATTATAATCACGGTGAGAGACTGACTGCGAATGAGTGGCTCCCTGATCGAACGGGGTCTCAAACTCTACATAATAAGAGACTCGATTTTTACTCTTAGTGGTATACTTATAGGTGATCATCGCTACCACCTCAGTCGACTCTGATTTGTCGTAGCTACCATTAATAAGGGCACAACTAGAAAACACAAGACCAAGCCACCCGAGTCCGCCAATAAAAAAAGATAAAGCCAGTGCCCGATGAGCATAGGAACTCCCAGCCGCCATCAAATAAACCAACAACACGTTCGCCATCCAGAGTGGAACTGAATAGGAGAGTGAAAACCTAAACAATCCAACCCCGTCAAATACAGGATATATCACTAACCCTGCAACCATTAAGATTCCAGCTAAGCCAAATATTGACCAAGCTAATCCCCTAAAAAATTTTGGCCTGGAAAAGCCAAGAATTTTTGGAGAGAGATCTGCCGCGACAGAGAGGCTGTTGATCTTCTTAGCAAGTGCTGGCAATTGCGGAAGCACCCTTAAAAATTGGATGAATGACCAAGAGTTGATTCAGGGATTCCTCGGTGGAAACCAAGATGCCTATGTTGAGTTGACCGAGAGATATACAGAGAAAGTTTTCAACCTCGCCTTCCGCTTCACAAGAAATGAGGA
>Ga0172372_10007274_pt1 | contig 14909 bp, 5 predicted proteins | sample LakKiv5m_2_FD_114544 | JGI IMG/M metagenome (GOLD analysis project Ga0172372, IMG submission 114544) | Freshwater microbial communities from Kabuno Bay, South-Kivu, Congo - kab_092012_9.5m | ecosystem: Environmental > Aquatic > Freshwater > Lake | place: Democratic Republic of the Congo...
CTCAGCGCCTCTCTCGCCACCACGATCCCCAACGAAGTGCGCATGCCCGGCACGCAGGAACTGCAGGTGTCGACCTTCGACCCCAGCTCGAACTGCGAGATGTGCCACGGGCAGTACGACCCCGAGGTCAGCCCCTACGAGACGTGGTCGGGGAGCATGATGGCGCACGCCGGCCGCGACCCGATGTTCTGGGCCGCGCTGCCGATCGCGGAGCAGGACTTCGGCGGCTCGGGCGACCTGTGCATCCGCTGCCACTCGCCGCTCGGCTGGTACGACGGACGCTCGCAGCCCACCGACGGCTCGGCCCTCGTCGGCGACGACTTCGACGGCGTGAGCTGCGAGTTCTGCCACAAGCTCACCAACCCCGACGACAGCGAGCACCTCGGCGAGCACTACCCGCCCTTCAAGGCCAACGACGGCGGCAGCCCTGCCGAGGGCTATCGCGGCAGCGGCGAGGCCGTGGTGTACGGCGGCTTCGAGCGCCTCGGCCCCTACAGCGACCCGGCCGCGTTCCACCCGTGGATGCAGTCGCAGTTCCACCGCAAGTCGGAGCTGTGCGGCACGTGCCACGACGTCTCGAACCCGGTGACGGGCGACCTCGCGCCGGGCAACGGCGCGTTCACTCCGCTCGCGGCGGGTCTCTTCGACGGCACGCTCGGCGGGCCGCTGCTGCAGAAGGCCGCGATGCAGAGCGCCCCGCACAAGTGGGGCATCGTCGAGCGCACCTTCAGCGAGCACGTCGCGAGCGCCTTCGAGACTCTGCGGGTGGCGGACTTCGACGCGCTGCCGATCGACCTGCGCAAGGGCTCGATCGCGCGCGCGTATCGGCTCGCGAAGCAGTCGACGCCGACGGGCGACTACGAGGACGGCACGCCGCGCAGCTTCACCTGCCAGACGTGCCACATGTCGCCGGTCGAGGGCTACGGCTGCAGCCTGTTCAGCACGCCGCAGCGCTCGGACATTCCGAAGCATGACCTGACGGGCGGCAACTACTGGGCGCCGGACGCGATCCTCTACCTCGAGGCGCAGGGGCGGCTGTACGGCGGCAACGGCCTGACGACGTACCAGATCTCGAGCATGCAGGCGGGCAAGCAGCGCGCCGTCTCGAACCTCAAGAACTCCGCTGCGATGACCGTCAACGGCAACACGCTGCGCGTCACGAACCTCACGGGTCACAAGCTGATCTCGGGCTACGCCGAGGGCCGCCGCATGTGGCTCAACGTGAAGTGGTACGGCGCGAACGGCGCGCTCGTGCGCGAGGACGGCGAGTACGGCCCGCTGCCGGTGTCGGTCAACGGCACGCCCTACACCGTCGAGACGATCCTCGACATCAACGACCCGAACACGAAGGTCTACGAGGCGAACATGGGCGTGTCGCAGGCGTGGGCGGCCAAGCTGCTCACGATGGGCTACAGCGCCAGCTTGCCGCTCAAGTACGACCGCGTGAGCGGTGCGCCGGCGAGCACTCTCGGCGCGGCCGCGGCGGGCGCACTGGGCAGCGCGGTGCCGTCGTTCCACTTCGTGCTGAACGACGCGACGCTCGTCGACAACCGCATTCCGCCCTACAAGATGAGCCGCGACGAGGCCGTCGAGCGCAACGCGCAGCCCATCCCGGCGACGCAGTTCGGCAACCCCGGCGTCGGCGGTTTCTACAACCACTGGGACGACATCACGCTCAATCCGCCGCGCGGCGCGGTGCGTGCGGACATCCGCCTGATGTACCAGCCGACGAGCTGGGAGTACGTGCAGTTCCTCGTGCTCGCGAACAACGGCTCGATCACGGCGCACGCGGGCCGCGGCAACGACCTGTTCGAGGCGTGGCGCAACACGGGCATGGCGGCGCCGGTCGTGATGACCGAGGCCAAGTGGGGTACGGACGCGCCGGTGACGTACTGCACGGCGAAGACCAACAGTCAGGGCTGCGTGCCGCAGATCGGCTACACGGGCGTTCCGAGCGCGAGCTCGGGCTCGGGCTTCCACATCACCGCGTCGAACGTGCTCAACCGCCGTCAGGGCATGCTGCGCGCGACGCTGACCGGGCCGGCGGCCACGCCGTTCCGCGGCGGTATCAACTGCGTGATGGCTCCGGCCGCGCGGCTCGCCAAGCAGGACTCGGGTGGCAATGCGCTGCCCGTGCTCGACTGCAGCGGCGGCTTCGTGGTGGACTTCAACGAGTACATCGCCAGCGGTGCGAATCCTGCCCTCGTGCAGGGCGCAACGGTGTGGGTGCAGTGGTGGTCGCGCGATCCGGGCTTCCCGGCGCCGAACAACTTCGGCTTCACGAACGGCCTGCGCTTCACGATCGGCCAGTAGTCGCGACGTTCGCGACAGCGCGCGCCCGCGCCGGGAATCCCCCGGGGCGGGCGCGTTCGCGTTGGGGCGAGCGGCGCCACGCTCCTGCCAGGCGGAGCGCGGGCTACGCTGCGCGCATGAAGCTCGCGACTCTCGCCTCCCTGCTGTTCGTGACGGCCTGTGCCAGCGTCGAGCGCGTTCCCGCAAGGCCCATCGAGCTCGAGCGCATCGCGCTGCTCGAGGATGCGCGCGCGGATGCCAACGGTGAGCTGCTCGCGCTGGCGCGCAGCGGGGACGCACGCGTACGCGAGTGCGCGGCCACGGCGCTCGGGCGCATGCCGTTTCCGGAGCAGGGCGCGGAGACGACGCGCGCCTTGTTCGGGCTGCTGCGCGACGCCGAGCCCGCGGTGCGCGCGAGCGCTGCCTTCGCGCTCGGCGTGCGCGGCGATGCGAGCGCAGCGGACACACTGCTCTTCGTCGCGACTGACGAACACGAGCGCGATGCGGAGCCGCTGGTCCGCGCGCGCGCGCTCGAGGCGGCCGCAAAGCTCGCGCGACCGGAGCTGCGCGGGCGCACGCTCGACGGACTGCTCGATGCGGATCCGCGCGTGCGCCTCGAAGCCGCTGCCGCCCTCGGTCGATGGAGCACGAGCGAAGCAGGGGCGCAGGCGCTCGATGAGCGGCTGGCGGCGCACGTCGCCACGGAGAGCGCCGAGAACGTCGTCACCGCTGCGCTCTTTTCGCTCGAGCGACGCAAGACCAACGCAGGCGGAAACCTGTTCGTGCAACACTGCACGTCGAGCGTGCCGGAGCAGCGCATCGCGAGCGTGCGCGGCCTGCGCGCACTCGTCGGTTCGCGCGACGTCGCGCTGTTCCTCCAGCGCGCCAGCCAGGACACCGATACGCGCGTGGCGTGCGAGGCCCTGATCGGCCTTGGACAGCTCGCCGACCGCGTCTCGCTCGCGTACCTCGCTGTCGCCGTGCGGCACGCGTCGGCGAGCGTGCGACGCACGGCGTGGGAGGCGCTCGGCGTGGCCATCGGGAAGCGCGCGGCGGCCCTCGAAGACCTGCGACAGGTCACCGTCGACGTGCGCGCGCCACTCGCGGGTCCAAGTGCAAGCGAGTCCTCGCCGTGGGTGCGCGGCGCGATGCTCGAAACGGCGCTGAGCTCTCTCGCCAGCGCCGAGGAAGCGACGATCGAAGCAGCGCTGCAGGCCCTCGGAACAAGCTATCGGACCCTGACGCGAGAAGAGCGCATCGGTGTCGTGCGCGGCTGCGCGCAATTGCCTGCGCAGAAGGGACTCTCCATCGTCCTCGAGTGCATCAAGGATCCTGATTTCGCCGTCGGCGGCGTCGCTGTCGAAATGCTCACCAAATTCAGGCCCGAGGACGTGCGCGGGGCCTTGCACGCGGTGCTCGAATTCCACGACAACGGCTTGCGATTGGCAGCCGTCACGGCCTTGCTCGAAATGCCCTCTCGAGACGACTTCGAGCCGCTGGCGCGTTGCTTCCGCACTTCGCAGGGCGACGGTGCGAGCGAGATTCGCTTCAACGCCTTGCGCGCCGCGGCAAGGGGTGCGGGTCGCGACGCCGGCACTCTGCTCGTCGAGGGCTGTGCGGATCGCAGCGCGTTCGTGCGGCGTGTCGCGCGCGAAGAGCTCGCGCGCGTGGCTCCGGACAGGCTCGCACAGGTCTCGGAGCTCGCCGTCGACAGCGACGAAGCGCGAACAACGCCGGAGCCGCTAGCGGACCACCCGTGGGTCGACGTCGTGACCAGCAAGGGCACGCTGCGCTTCGAGCTGTTCCCGGCCGAGGCTCCGCTGCACGTGCACAACTTCCTCGCGCAGGCCGCGCGCGAGCGCTACGACGGCACCCTCTGGCATCGCGTCGTTCCGGACTTCGTCATCCAAGGCGGCGATTACCGCGGGGACGGCAACGGCGGAGGCACGTGGCGCGGGAGCGACGACTCGCTGCGCCACGAGTTCGGCCCGCGCAAGTACGTGCGCGGGTCGCTGGGCATGCCGCGCAACGAAGATCCCGACTCCGGCGGCAGCCAGATCTTCGTTACCCACCGAGCGACGCCGCACCTCGACGGGCGCTACACGATCTTCGGGGAGCTGCGCGAGGGCTTCGACGTGCTCGACGCGATCGAGGTCGGCGATCGCATCCTCGATGTCATGCGCGTGAGGTGAAGTCCGCGCGGGGCGAGGCCGCGCGCGCTTGGTTCGAGACGCGCTTGGGCCGCGATCGGCGGCGGCTTCGCGGGTACTCTGTGCGCCCTCAAGGGAGTTCCTCCATGAAGCGCCTGCACAGAATCTCGTTCCTCTCGCTCCTCCTGCTCGCCGCCTGCCGCGGCTCGACCCCGCAAGCGGCCGAAGCGAGCCCGGCGAGTCCGACGCTGGCGGCGCCGATCGAAGCGCAGGCTCCGGCCGCGGCGCAGGCCACCGCGCCCGCGGCACCGCGCGTGAGTGCCACTCCGGAGCTCGCGCGCCGCATGCGCGTGCTCGCCGATCGCGAGCGCGTGCTCGACGCGCTCCAGCTCGGCGCCCGCGAGCTCGCAGAGCGTTGCGCGGGTGCGGACTGGAGCGAGGAGAGCGTCGTGGCGGACAGCGTGGTCGCCGCGCTCGTGCTCGAGCGACTGGCGGAAGAATCCGGCGCGTGGCGCGAGACGGCCGCCGTGATCCAGCGGGCCATGCCGTTCTCCGCGCAAGTTCCCCACGAGCTGCGCGCGCAGCTCGAGCTCGTGCTCGCGCGCAGCTCCGTGCGCACCGGACGCATCGGCCCCGCGCGCCAGTGGGTCGACCAGCACGGAACGATCCGCGACTGGCAAGTGATCGGCCCGTTCGCGAATGAGCGCGGCGGCGGCTTCGATGTGGCCTACCCTCCGGAAGAGGGCATCGATCTCGCAGCGAGCGTGCCGGGCAAGGAGCGTGCGGTCGCGTGGCGCGCGCAGCCGTGTCCGGAGTCGCCGCTGGGCGTGATCGTGCTCGACGAAATCCTGCGCCCCAACGATCAGGCCGTCGCCTACCTCGCGACTGCGGTGCGTGTCGACAGCGCGCGCGACGCGTGCCTCTGGCTCGGCACGAGCGGCGAGGTCAAGGTCTGGCATGGCACGCGGCTCGCGCTCGCGCGCAAGGTGCAGCGCAGCTACCACCGCGATCAGGACCGCGTCGTGCTGGCGCTGCAGCCGGGCTGGAATCCGATCTTGGTGAAGCTCGGGCACGAGGAGGACGGAGCGTGGGCCGCGAGCGCACGTCTCACGGGGCTCGACGGAGCACCGCTGCGGGACATCGAGATCGATGCGCGCAAGGCCGGAGAGGCGCTCGCGAGCACGGTCGAGCCGAGTGGCACGCCGCTGCGCAGCACCCGAGAAATCCTCGAGGCGCGCGGAGAAGACGCCAGTGCGCTGCGGATGCTCGCGGAGTGGCACATGGTGGTGCATCCCGACGACTTCGCGGAGCGGACGGCGAAGAAGCTCGCGGAGCGCGCGCTGGCGCTCGCGTCAGAGGATGTGGACACGCTGTACCTGGTGGCGCGCGCGAACGAGCCGGCTCCGGGCGAGAATGCCGCGGAAATCCGCCACAACGAGCGCGTGATGCCGCTCAAGCGCGTGGTCGAACTCGAGCCGGCCCACGCGGGCGCGTGGCTCGATCTCGCGGACTTCTGGAGCGCCCTCAACCCGCTGCCGTATTCCGCGGAGCAGGCCGCCCGCAAGGCGGTCGCCGCAGCTCCGCAGAGTCCGCGCGCGCTGATGGCGCTGTCGCGTGCGAACGACGAGCTCGGTCGCGAGGCCGAGGCGCGCGCGTACGCCGAACAGGCTCGGGCGAGCGGCGCCGGCAAGATGGACTCGCGCCTGATCGTCGCGGAAGCGAGCGCGCTGCTCGCCAAGGGCGATCGCCGCGGCGCGATCTCGCTGCTCGAGGGCGCGATCACGAATGGGCGCTGCGATCGCGCCGTCGTCTCGCTGCTCTGCAGCCTGCATCTCGAGGGAGGCAACCTCCTCGGCCTGCTCGATGTGCACGAGGGATGGATGGTGCGCTCGCCGTTCGATGTCTCGCGTCTGCTCGAGACTGCCGAGGCGTTCGAGCGCGCCGGCGAGCTCGCGCGCGCACGCGAGCAGCTCGAGCGCGCGCGGCGCGTGTGCCCCGAGGATTCGCGCGTGTTCCGCCTGCTCGCACGGCTCGCCGAGCGCGAAGGCGATCTCGATGCGGCCTGTGCGGCGCTCGACGAGGTCGTGCGGCTCGATCCGGGCTACGACATCGCGCGTCGCCAGCGCACCCTGCTCGCGGCGAGCGCGGAGCAGCCGGATCGCTTCGAGGATCCGTGGCGCTGGGATGCGGTCGAGCGCGCCGGCAAGCTCGCGCGCAGCGGCAAGGCGAACGATCCCGTGCAGGTCGTCGATCGCACGACGATCTGGAAGGTCGAGCCCGACGGCACCGAACGCCAGTATGAGCACGTGCTGTTGCAGGTCGAGAACTCGGCCGGCGTGAAGGCCCTCGACGCGTACTGGATCTCCTATCCGTCGGACGCCAGCCTGCAGGTCTACAACGTGCGCATCGTGCACGCCGATGGCACGTTCGAGCGTGCACCCGCGCCGCGCGGCGGAGACCAGCCGTGGAACGGGATGTTCGTGCGCGGCTTCGACCTGCCGCCGCTCGTCCCGGGCGACATGGTCGACGTCGAGTACCGCATCGACCCGACGAAGCCCGATGTATTCGGCCAGTATTTTGGCGAACGACACGCGTTTCAGGTCGACTTTCCCGATCCGCTCGCGCCCGTGGCGCGCGCCGAGCTCGTCGTGATCGCGCCCGAAACGCTGCAGCTGCACGTCAAGGAGCACAACGGGGCCGGGCTCGAGATTGCACGCGAGACAAAAGACGGCGAGGTGATCCGCACCTGGGTGGCGCGCGATCTGGTGCGGCCCGCCATGGAGGGCCTGATGCCCGCGCGCAGCGAGCTCGTGCCGCTCGTCGACATCTCCACCTTCGCGAGTTGGCAGGCCTTCGCGAGCTGGTGGTGGACCTTCATCGAGAAGGAGTTCGTCACCACGCAGGCGATGAAGGACAAGGTGACCGAGCTCGTCGCCGGGCTTTCGACCGAAGCCGACAAGGTGCGTGCGATCGCGCGCTTCGTCGGGCAGGAGATCCGCTACAACGCTTGGGCGTTCGGCACGCACGGCTACGAGCCGTTCAGCGCGGCGACGATCTTCGAGCGACGCTTCGGCGACTGCAAAGACAAGTCGATCCTGCTGCGCCAGCTGCTCGCCGAGATCGGCGTCGAGGCACATCCCGTGCTGATCAACGCGGAATACCGCAAGCCCGACGAAAAGCTCGACATCGCGATGGTCGGTCACTTCAACCACTGCATCGCGTACCTGCCGGCTACTGCGGAGCGGCCGGGCTACTACCTCGACGCCACGGCGGATCGCAATCCGGTCGAGTACCTGCGCGCGGACGATCAGGGCGCGAAGGTGTTGCACGTGCGCGATGGCAAGGGCGAAATCGTTCAGATCCCCTACGCCAAGCCGGAAGACAACGCGCTCGTGCGCGACTACGAAGTCACTCTCGCGCGCGACGGCAGCGGGCAAGTGCGGCTCGCGGACCAGAGCATCGGCATGTTCGGCGTGCAGACTCGCTACCAGTTCGGCGGGGAGCAGGGCGACCTGCGCCAGCGGCTCGCGCAGGCGCTCGCGGACGCGTTCGGCAAGGTCGACGTGCTCGACGCGCGCACCTCGAAGCTCGAGGACATCGGTGCGCCCGCGAGCTTCGAGACGCGCTTCGGCGCCACGGGCCTGTGGACCCGCGAGTCGAGCGGTGCGCAGCTGCGCACGGGCTTCGACGAAGTGCCGATCCTCGACGTGGCCGCGGAAGCGGCCGAAGAGCGCCAGCACGATCTCGTGCTCGATCGGCCATTCGAGCTGCGCAGCAAGGTGCTCTACCGCCTGCCGGAAGGCGCGCGTCCCAAGGAACTCCCGGCGGATGCCGACGTGCACGCCGACGGGCTGCTCGACTACTCGCTGCGCGTGCGCACGACGCCGGAGGGCATCGAGGTCGAGCGTGTGTTCACCCTGCGCGAGCGCCGCATCCCGCGCGCTCGCTATTCCGATTTCCGCGCCGCGCTCGACGAGGTGCGCAGCGCCGAGGCCCGCACCGTCGTGCTCGAGGACCTCGCACCGGCCGAAGCCAGCCCGAAGGAGGGCAAGTGATGTTCGTCGCTCTCACGCTTCTCGCACTGCAATCCGGCGGTTCCGCCGAGCGCGCGCTCAGCGCGGAGACTTGGGCGCGCAGCCTCGTCGCGAGCCCGCACTACGCGACCGATGACGGCGACCTGCGCATCGCGGAGTGGTGCCAGCTCGTCGCGCGCGAACCCGGCCACCCGCTCGCGGAACTCGCACTCGCGATGATCTCGCGCACCACCACCGACAAGCCGCGCGAAGCTGCAGCGGCCATTGCGGCGCTCGACGCGCGCGCGATCCACCCGCTCGCCGAGGAGGAGCTCGTCGCGCTCCAGCGCGAGCGCGCGCTGTCGATGCGTCCTTTCGCGGAGCTCGCCAACTCGGAGATCCCCGAGCTCCACCCGGACATGGCTGGGCTGGCGTTCGCGACGGGCCCGCTCGCGGGCAGTCCGTTCGACGCCCCGCTCGGCGAGCTGTGCCTCGAGCCAGATCGGGCACTCGCCCTGCCGCGCCTCGTCGGTTCCGGTCCGGCCCGCTGGATTCGCGTCACGCGCAGTGGGACCGCGGACTCGCTCGATGTGGAGACCGCCTGTTCGGCGGACGAGGGCTGGGCCGTCGTCGCGCTCGATTTCGAGAGCGACGGCCGCGCGGGCTGGTTCGAGCTCGACTTCTCGGACGCGACCGGGCCTTCGTGGATCGCGCTCAACGCTGCGGAAGGCAACGGGCTCGAAGGGGCGAGTAGCTTCGCGGGCCTGCGCGTCGCCTTCGACGACGGCAGCGTGCGCGAGATCGACTTCCTCTCGGCGGAACGCAGCCTTGCATGGCGCGAGGCGCGCGCGTGGCGCAAGGGTCACAATCGCGTGCTGCTGTCTCTGCCGCTCGGCGTGGCCTACGACTTCGCTGCGCGGCTGCGCGATCTCTCGGGTCGCGCGCTGCCGTGGCAGGCGAGCGCGGATCCGCGGTCTCCGCTCGGCGAAGGCCGCGCCGCTCCGGCGTCCGTCGAGCCGCTCGTCGGCGCGATCGAGCACCTCGAGCAGATCGATCCGCGCGGTGCGCACGCCGAGGCACTGCTCGGACTCGCCAAGTTCCGCGACGGACGCATGGTCGAAGGCCTCTCGCACGTCGAGACGGCGCTCGCGATGGCGCCTGAGTCGGTCGAGATCACCGCGCTCGCCGCCGATCTCTATGGCGCTCGCTCGCCGCTGCCGGAAACGTGGCGTCGCACCCGCGCACGCGAGCTCGTCGAGGCGGGGCTGGCGCTCGCGCCGGGCCACGTCCGGTTGCAGGTCGCGATGGCGCGCATCCTCGGTCCCGAAGACCGACAGGAAGAGGCCGTGCGCGCGCTCGAGGAGCTCGATGGCGAGCGCGCGGGGCTCGCGCCGTGGCTCGCTCTGGTGGACCTCTACGGGGAGCTCGACCTCGAGGTGCGCGCGGAGGCAGCCCTGAAGGAAGCCGTGGAGCTGCGACGCGAGAGCGCGCGAGCGCTCTCGGCCGCGGCGGACCACTGGGCGCGGCGCGGCTTCCTCGCGCGCGCTCGCGATGCGCGGCTGGCGCAGCTCGTCGGTCGGCTCGATCTCGGCGCGCTCAGCGAGCTCGCCGAGCTCGAGATGCGTCTCGGTCAGCGCGCGGAGAGCGTCGAGACCCAGCGCTCGCTCGCGCGCATCACGGACGATGCCGGTGCGGCCGCGGGCTTCGCGCAGACGCTCGCCACGATCGGCATGGCCGGCGAGTCGGACGCCACGTGGCTGCGGCTCGCCGAGCGCTTCCCGCAGGAGAGCTACTTCCCGCTGCGCCGCGCGGATCTCGCCCATCGACTCGGCGATCGCGACGGCGAGGTCGCGCAGCTGCGTTTTGCGCTCGAACGCTCGCCGTCGGATCGCGAGGCGCGTTCCCGACTCGCGGGGCTCGGGGAAGAGGACCCGGCCGCGACGACATTCCGGCGCTTCGCCATCGACCCGGCTCAGGAGCTCGCGAGCTTCGATCCGTCGCGCTGGAGCGACCACGTCGTGCGCGCGCTCGACGTCGCCGTCGTGCACGTCTTCGAGGACGGCGCCTTCGAGCAGTGGACCCTGTCGCACGAGGTCGCGCGCGACCTCGAGGGCTGCGAAGCGCTCGGCAAGCAGCAGCCGAGCGGCGACATGCTCTCGATCGAGACGCTCAAGCGCGCGGATGGCAAGGCCTACGAGCCCGTGCTCGTCGACGGCGAGTACGTGATGCCGGCGCTCGAGCCCGGCGACGCCGTGCGCATCGTCGCGCGCGGCTTTGTCTCCGGCGGCGCTGGCTCGCGCACGCGCACGACGCAGTGGTACTTCGCCTCGACGCAGGCGCCCTACTTCCTCTCGCGCTATGCGATCTCGATCCCGAAATCGCTCGAGCTCGAGCTCGTCCAGCGGAACTTCACGGGCGAGCACGAAGTCCTCGACGAGGGCGAGCGCGTCGTTCACATCTTCACGCTGCGCAACGTCGATCGCGTCATCGCGGAGCCCGGCGCTCCGCCGCAGTCGTGGTTCCTGCCGTGGGTCACCTTCGTCGGTCCGCAGGACATGGCGCGGATCGAGCGCGAGCTCGAGAGCGAGCTCGTTGTCCCAACTCGGCTTGCCCCGGAGCTCATCGAAGTGGCGAGCCTCGCCTGCGAGGGAACCGAGACCGAGGAACAGCGCGCGCGCGCCCTGCACCGGCTCGTCACCGAGTCGCTCGACAAGCGCGAGCCGCTGTCGCGCGTCTCGGCGCTCTCGGCGCTGCTCACGCGCACGGGCAACCCCACGCTGCTCTATGCGACTCTGCTGCGCGCCGTCGGCATCGAGTACGAGCTCGTCTGGTCGCGGGCCGTCGAGCCGGCGGCGGATCCCGCTCCGGAACGCGAATTCGCGGACGCGTCGCGCTGGACCAACCAGCTCCTCGTGCTGGTGAAGCCGCGCGATGCCGCTCCCGCGTGGTGCGATCTCTCGCGCAAGACGCTCCCGTACGGCTGCATGATCGCGGCTGCACCGAAGGCCGAGGCCTTCTCCGCAACGCGCGGCGAGTGGCTGTCCATGCCGGATGCGGCGTGGAGCGAGCGCCCCGGCGAGCGCACCACGCTCACCGTGCGCGTCGGGGCCGAGCGCTCGGCGGAGCTCGACGTCGCGCTCGACTTCACCGGCAACATGGGCTTTGCCGTGAAAGAGCAGCTGCGCGAGGTCCCGAAGGCGCAGATGAAGCGCACCGTGACCGGCATCGTCTCGCGCATCGTCCCAGGCATTTCGCTCGGCGAATACTCGCTCGATGGGCTCGAGGGCGACGAAGCGCCAGTTGCGTTCCGAGCCAGGGGCACGCACAAGACGCTCTTCGATGCGCGCAACGGCGAGTTCTCCTGCAAGCTCCCGTTCCCCTCGCTCGACCTCGGGCGCATCGCGGCTGGCGAGGGCCAGCGCAAACTGCCGTTCCTACTGCAGCGGGCGAGCGTCGGCAGCGTGCGCGCGCGCTTTGAGCTTCCGGAGGGCCGTTCGCTCGTGAGCGAGCACCCCGAGGTCCTGCTCGAGTTCGGCGGCGGACGCTACCGCCTCGCCGTCGAGGAGGCGGACGTGCGCGGCTTCACCGTGGTGCGCGAATTCCACCTGCCGGCCCAAGTGATCGTGGCGTCGGACTTCGCCGCGTTCGTCGAGTTCGCCCAGCGCGTCGACGAGGCGGAGCGCGTGCGGCTGCGACTGCGCTGACCGCAGCCCCAGCGCTTCCATCGCCGCCCGCTTTCGGCTTGCCGGGAGCGGGCGGCGCGCGTTCCGGTCCCAGCCGGGCACAGGGAACTTCTTTCCCGGGGCGGCGCGCGAACCGAAATGCGATTTCCTTCGCGTGTCCGGTGACATCGATACGGCTTGCTGCGACCGCTCCGGCCCCGCGAGCGGCTTCATCCTGCGCAAGGAACCACCATGCAGCGCCTCCTCCTCACCTCCGCTCTCGTCTCCGCCGCCGCCTTGGCCGTCGATCACCTGCAGGCCCTCGAGGGGCGGATCGCGGAACTCGAGCAGGTTCCGCGCGTCGAGGTCGAGCACACGCGCGAGCTCGCGCGCAGGCTCGACAACCTGCGGCGCTCGCTCGAAGAGGCCCGCGCGACCTACGAAAGCGACGATCGCGCGGACGCGCTCGCCGCGGAGCTCGCGGTCGTGAGCAAGGCGCTCGAACGGGAGCGCTGCGCGATTGCAGCGCAGGACGAGCGTCTCGCCGGCTGGGAGGTGCGCTGGGGCGATCGCCAGCCGGAGACCCTCGAAGGCAAGCTCGATGCGCTCTCCGCGGACCTCGGCCGTCGCCAGCGCGATCTCGACGAGCTGCGCGCGCTCGCCAGCCGCACGTCGCAGCAGGGTGAAGAGCGCCTGCGCGCGCTGTCGCAGCAGGTGCAGCCGCTGCTCGCCGAGCCGGACACGGAGGGCCTGTGGCACGAGCTCGTCGGCCCGGTCGTGCAGCTCTCCGGCGACACGACCGTCGGCAGCGGCGTGCTGCTCGAGTCCCAGCGACGCACGAGCGGCGAGGGCTACGTCACGCACGTGCTGACTTCGTGGCATGTCGTGCGCGACATCTACGGCTCGCTCGATCGCATCGAGTCCCCGGTGCCCGTGCGGCTCTACGAGCCGGACGGCAGCACGACGGACGAGACAGCCCACATGGTGGCGTACGACGTCGGACTCGACATCGCGCTGCTCGAGATGGACTTCGATCGGCAGGTGCCCCACGGCGCGCGCCTCGCGAGCCACGAGGAGCTCGGCCGCGTCGATACCTTCGACGCTGTGGTAGCGGTGGGCTGCCCGCTCGGCAATGACCCGATCCCGACCTCCGGCGAGGTCGCCTCCACCACGCACGTCGTCGACGGCGTGCACTACTGGATGATCAGCGCGCCGACGTACATCGGCAACTCCGGCGGCGGCATCTTCGACGCGCGCACGCGCAAGCTGGTCGGCATCTTCTCGAAGATCTACACGCACGGCTCCGCGCGTTCGACGATCGTGCCGCACATGGGCCTCGCCACGCCGCTGCCCGTGATCTACGGGTGGCTCGATCGCAGCGGCCACGCCAGCCTGATCGGCTCCCACGCCGCTCCTCGCACGGCCTCCGCGCCGCGCTAGGCCTCGCGTTCCCCGCGCGCTTGCTTTCGTCGGCGAGCGAGCGAGGATCCGAGCACCATCGAGCCGCAAGCACGAGCACCGCAACGTCTCGCACGCCACGCACGACACGTGGTGTGGGCGCTCGCGTTCCTGCTGACGTTGCTCGCGTTCGTGCAGGCCGTCCACAAGGCGCGCAAGGGCCAGTGCGCGCTGCTCAAGTGGCGCAGTCAGGTCGAGCGGCTCGAGCAGGGCGAGGTGATCTACGCGCGCGAGGAGGCCGGAGTCGCCGAGGGTTTTCGACCCTGCCGACGACGGCGCTGGCGCTGTGGCCGTTCCTGCAGCTCGAGGACGTGCCCGCGGGCGTCCTGTGGGCGAGCCTCAAGATCGCGCTCGCGTGGTGGATGCTCGCGACCTGCTGCCGCATGGCGGCGGGCCACGGCCGGAGCTTTCCTCCATGGGCGCTCGTGGTTCTGCTGCTCTTGTGCGGACGCGTGCTGCTCTCGGACATCGCGCACGGCAACGGGAACCTGCTGGTTGCGGCGCTGGTGGTCGCCGCGGGACGAGCGTGGCAGCTCGAGCGCGAGCGCGCCGCGGGCTGGTGGGCCGGGCTCGGCGCCGTGCTCAAGATCACTCCGGCGCTGTTCCTCGCGTATTTCGCGTGGAAGCGCTCGCCGCGCGCGGTGCTGCACATGCTCGCGGCGATCGTCGTGTTCGGACTCTTGCTGCCGATGCTCGTGCTCGAACCGAGCCACCACCTCGAGCTCCTCGGTGGATGGTGGCAGCAGATGGTCGAACCCTACGCGGCGGGCGCACCTCTGCGGATCGTGCAGACCGAGCAGACCAATCAGTCGTTGCTCGGAATGCTCGCGCGAGTGGCGAGCGACGCGACCGCGATCCGCGCGCGGCCCGGCGTGTTCGAAGAGGACGTCTCGATTCACGTGGTCGCGCTCGCGCCCAGCACGCTGCAGTTCGTCATTCGCAGCTGCGCGCTGGCACTGCTCGTATTCGGCGCGTGGTGCGCCTGCGTGCCGCGTACGCGCCGCAGCGGGTCCGACACGCTCGGCGAGCTCGCGTTGGTCGTACTGCTGATGCTGTTCCTCTCGGAGCGCAGCTGGAAGCAGCACTACGTCACGCTGTGCGTGCCGCTCGCTTACCTGCTGTGGACGCTCGCCGAGCGCGGCTCTCGCGATCGCGCGTGGCGCTGGAGCGCGTCGGCGCTCGCCTGCAGTGCCCTGCTGCACGGGCTGAGCGGGTCGGGCGTTCTCGGTGAGCGTGGCAGCGACTACTCCGAGGCGTGGGGCGCTTAGTTTTTCGGCGGACTCGCGCTGTTCGTCGCCTGCGGGCTCGTGGTGAGGCGCTCGCAGCTGCGCAGC
>Ga0172372_10007275_pt1 | contig 14908 bp, 24 predicted proteins | sample LakKiv5m_2_FD_114544 | JGI IMG/M metagenome (GOLD analysis project Ga0172372, IMG submission 114544) | Freshwater microbial communities from Kabuno Bay, South-Kivu, Congo - kab_092012_9.5m | ecosystem: Environmental > Aquatic > Freshwater > Lake | place: Democratic Republic of the Congo...
AATTGACCCTGAAATTCAATCTCCGCAGATTGATATGCAGCCAGCAACTGTTAACCCATATCACGCAATGGGTTCGATGGCTCCTATGATGTACGCCCCAGGTAACATGCTTCCTGGGTACAACTTTCCCGTGATGGTAAATCCGGAAGCTTGATTTAAAAAATTATTAATCCGCATTGATAAATTGTTGCTATAATTTTTGTAATGGGACGGAAGTTCCAGGCCAGTAATGGCACGAACCTTGAAAATTGAATAAATTTTCCAGATTTTTGGTCATTACTACCAGGGATCTTCTAGATCCTGGTATCAGCTAAACCCTACGCTGTAATACCATCATGTTCATTGATAATGACTTCCCTAAGCTGTTGGGTGCGGAGCTGTACCGCCCCCATCCGGCGTAAGTAATGCGCCCTGACTTTGCAAAAAGTCAGTGAAAACCGCGTGAATTCAGGGAACCCCTCCATTTGTACACCGGGTGTGTTACAATTGGGGAATCCTGAGCCAAGTCCAGGCGTAATCCTGGAAAGGTGCAACGACTACCTTTGTCATGCTGACTACAGATGAAAAGTTCTTAATTGGAATTGTACTCGGAGATGGTAATTTACACCGTCGATCTAAATGGGAAAATGTGACCAGCATTAAACTGGCACACGCACCAAAAGAGTACGAGTGGTTGCAATGGAAAGTTGAAAAAGCTTCAAAGATTTTAAACTCTTTTGCAAACATCAATAAGGCTATGAATAAGGGAGACCTTAAAGCCTATCAATGGTGTGCAGGCTTTTCAAAGTTTGTACATTTATACGATTTGATGTATGCGAATGGTAAAAAGATTTTTTGTCAAAGTGTTTTATCAGAACTTGGTCTGCAAGAGCTAGCAATTTTTTGGTGTGACGATGGTTGCATCGTAAAAAATTTGCGAGTTAAAACAGATCCAAGGACTGGCAAACAGTACCCAAATCCTCTACAGGAAACAGTGGGAAATTTGGCAGTTTATGAAGATTTAAATACAACTACTAACATTGCAAATTGGATCCTCGACTTAACAGGAGCCAAAGCCAATATTAAATTCCACAAAAAAACAGAACTTTATTACTTGTTATTTAACAAAAAATCTGTAGAAAAGCTATGTGACTCGATTAAGGATTATGTTCCGAGTTGTATGTCACATAAGATTGACCTTACTCCAATACCCGTGAGTGAGCGAGCCCGAATTCTTCAAGAAAGGGCAATAAGAAGGCAAGAGTGCGCGGCAACCCTTGTGGTTGATGATATAGTCTGATCTTGTAAAATGGTAAATTACAAGAACCAAAGGATAAAGAGCCTTTGGGTTAACAAATTGATATTGTGGAAATGGCAGCTGAACCTGTCGTTGTCCACGACTTCACCAAACAGCCCGGTCAAACTGTTCAGTTAGACCGTTATCGTTTTTGGGGTAACCCCGGAACCAAGACTCAGCGTGAGCGCACCCAAGACCAAACGATTGGTACTGCTAACAGCCGTTCGATCGTGAAGGACAAGGTGCTTGTGTCTCTGCGTGAGTACACCGGCCCTGCTGACCCGAACAACTCCAACCTCCCGAGCACCTTTAAGATTGCTCGCGAGACTCTGATGACCGCTCAGCGTCTGCTGCTGGACACCGGGAACCTTAACATGTTCCACCAGTCCATCGGTTCGCTGACCCTCCTCGATGACTACCGTCGCTGGCGCGATCGTGTGTTTCTCGATGAGTTTTCGAAATCCGAGGCCCGTGGTGCTGCCTCTGACACCCAAGGTGGTTATTACTACCCCAACGGTAAAGTCAAGACCGGCGCTACCACCCTGACCGCTTATAGTGCAACTGAGTACGCCTCTGAGCGTTACAAGTTCAACGTTAAGACCGACCTTCTGGAAGTTGTCAAGCAACTTCGTAAGCGGAACACCCCTGTGTTTGCTGACGGTTACTACCGTTGTATCGCTGACCCTTCGTTCATGAAGGATCTGCGTGCTGACCAAGGCTTCCGTGAAGTGGCTCGTTACCCTGGCATGGGCCAGCCTAACCCCCTGATGGGTGCCATGGCTCCCAACGCTGCCATCTATGGCGGTGGTCAGTTCGGTCAAGCTCAGTTCGTCGCTGGCGAACCTGTTATGCCTTCCGGCTTTGTGTTTGAGGGTGTTCGGTTCTTCGAATCGACCAACTTTGCTGATAAGTCCATCACTGTTGACATTGGCGACGGTACTGGTGCCACTTCTCACACCACTCCTCCCGCTCTGTTCTTCGGCCCTCAAGCCGTTGGCGTGGGTATCGGTGGTCCGAACGCTCAGGTTCTGATCAACAATAACGACGACTTCAGCCGCTTCATCATCTTGATTTGGCAGCTGTACGCCGGTTTCGCGAACCTGAACAAGGACTTCGTGACTGCCGCCTTCACCATCGTTTGAGGATAGGAGGTAACTAACAATGGCTGCTTACAAAGAAGAAGCCGGTGCTATTCTTCAGCCCGGTAATCAGATCAATCGCCTCTCCTCCTACAACACCGAAGGTGTGTATGGCTGGCCCGGCGTCGAAGCTTTTGAGCTGATCGGTTATGCCAAGGTTGATAACCTGGCTGCTGATAAAGCTTCCTACAAGAGCTTTGATATCATCGTCCCCTCGCCCGATCGTCGTCCCGACGACCGCGTCCGTGACAACCGCACCTCCCTCGTGGTGCAAGCTAGCGCTGCTCGTCCCGCCTACATCTATGGCGCTTCGATCGCTATCGCTCAGGACATTCCCGCTGGTGGTCTGGCTGGCTTCCCCGCCTCGCCTGTGACCGCTGACATCGGTGGCACCTCGACCGAGGGTCTGCTGCTTGGTCCTAACAACGCTGGTGCTCCTTTCGGTGTGCCCGCTACCCAGGCTAACGGTCTGGCTGCTGCTAGCTCCATCATCAGTGCTACCAGCTCCCTGTTTGCTCAGGGCCTGACTGACACCACCGTTGCTGACCTGCCCTTCTGGACTGCCGTTACCACTGCTGGTATCGACGACCAGGACGCTGCCAACTCGATGTTCTACAAGGTCACCGCTGACACCACCTTCAAGGTGTTCAACGTCAACGCTGTGACCTCGACCACCGTTGACGGTGATGGCGTGTTCATCAGCTCGACTGATAAAGATGCTGGTAAAGCCGGTTACATCCTGTGCCGTGTCAACTACCTGCGTCCTGCTCTGGGTGTTTCCTGGAACGACATTCAAGGTTTCATCGACTTCGCTTCGCAAGTCGGCGGTACCGACAGCTGATTCTTCAGCTAACAAAATTAGCGGGTTCTTCGGAGCCCGCTTTTTTTATGCCTATTGAAAATAAAAGTGAACCTTGTTAAGCTAGGCAGAGACTAAAACTGCATTTATGCTGTACCAATACAAACTGACAGGCGGCCTTGTTGAGGTCATCTCCAAGCATGGGGATGGCATTCTCATGTGCATCGACTCTCAAGATGAAGTTCTGTATGTCGAAGAAGAGTTGCTCTCACCCCACTTGGAAGCAACTAATGAAAAGATTCGAACGGAAGAGCGTTTAACTGCTGTTTTGGAATCTGAAGGTGTCAAACCCGCAAAGCCAACCACCAAGGAAACATTCCCGTTGGACATGCGGATTAATATCAATACCGCCAGTGCTCGTCAGATTGCAGACACTTTACCTGGCGTAGGCCTCAAAACAGCCCGCGATATTAAAGATCTGCAAACCTCAATGCCAGGAGAAAAATTCTTAAGGCTTGATCAATTGAAGTCAATTAAAAGAGTTGATTGGGATGAAATTTTTAAGGAAAATTTAGTTCGCGTTGAGTGATAATTTGCGCATGCTAGTGTGTTAATGGGTTCATCTAAGGGATGTGCCCATTAAGCATTTCTTTTGTGTAATGCAACTCGATACCTTCCTTAAGTCAAAAGTTCGCTGGCACCTGGGATATAACCTGACATCGGTCCCTGCTGGCGACCAAGCACGACTTGAGGAAGCTGTCAACAATATCCAAGATTCGTTCTGGTATAGCAAGATTGTCGAACAGATCAGTCGGTGCGATGAAGCTGAAAAACGCACTGACATGACTGGCAGCGTGAACAATAATACCGTCCCCCGTAATCGTATTGAAAGTATCGCAGGTGATGTTGATCGAACGATTGCAACCTCTGATTTTAGAGACACGCTGAAAACCTGGACGGCAATCTATTTATACGAGACGGATCGACTCGCTCTCCATCTCTATGTTCCGAATTACCGAAACCCCGAGCAAGCTCGATACCGATTTAACCGGGAAGGTGCTGAATTCATTCAAGCGCTTCCTGGTCCTGCCGACACTGCTGTGGGGACTAGGATCATGTTTTCTACCGACTTCCGTTGAAGCCATGAGTCAATTAAGCCCGCAACAAATTGCTTCATTGCTTCAGCAACAGGGTGTTTCTAAAGAAAAGATTCCCACGATGACTGCTATTGCCATGGCAGAATCTAGTGGCCGCCCGCAAGCTTTCAATCCTCAGGGATTGGATAAATCTTATGGTTTATTCCAAGTAAATATGTACGGTGGGTTAGGTCCCGCTCGTATGAAACAGTTTGGTTTAAAAAGTGAAAAAGAACTCTTTGACCCAACAACAAACGTTAAAGCCGCAAAGCAGATTTTAGGTAGCCAAGGTTTAGGTGCCTGGTCTGTTTATAAAAGCGGTAAATACAAAGAGTTTTTACCACAGGCTCAACAAGCTGTGCAAGGTCTAGGGCAACCACAAGCCGAGCAGAAGCCGCAACAAATCTCTGCTGCCCCTGGTGGAAATACGTACATTATTTACGGTGATGAACAGCCTGAAGGCTCTGCATTAGACTTCTTACGTCGTTACACGGGTAAAGACCAGCCTAAGTTTGAGGGGATTAATTCTTTGGCTTTATTAAAGGAAGCATTTTCTCAAAGGCCTAATTACTTAGGTAATGAGGCATAATGGCCGCCACAACCACAACTAGCGTTGGTCAAGTAATCTCTCCATCGGAAGATATTTTTCCGACCACTGGCGCCCATCTTGATGTTCGGGTATTAAAAGATGGTAAATACATTGACCCAGGGACAATTCGTTCTTTACTGACTCGATTAAAAGTCGGTAAAGAACAAAAACCCTTATGGCAACAAGTTGGTCAAGAATGGAAACCTAGTTACGCGGTTACTTCTGGATATGGTAAAAGAAATGCCCCTACGAAAGGGGCATCTACATTTCACCTTGGTCAGGATTATGGGATAGGTGCTGGAACACCATTAGCCTGGGAAGGCCCCGGTAAATACATTCCTGGTCGCGGTTACAGCACGATCCAAACGACTGATGCCCAGGGGCAGCCTTACGAGGTTCGTCTATTACATACAAAGCCTGGAAAAGCCGCGAATATTTTAGGTGAAGCTCCTCCGCCGCCACAGCTTCCAGCACCACAACAAGCTGGAGGAAATACATTTATTTTTGTTGGTGGTCGCCCAAAGAAAGAAGAGTCTGAGGATTTTCTTTCTGCTTATATTAAGAATTCACTTTTTGACGGGATTCCAGAGGTTAGATCAACATTTAATCCAACTGCTATGTTGTAATCTGCATTTGCACAAACCCCTAATTACATGACGTAATGAGATTTGCTGCTGTCCCTGGATATTATCCATCATTTCCTGTAACTTACGGGAATTTATATGGCGATGGGAGCATGACAACGGCTGGCTTTTCAGATCCTTTTAATATGAATAGATCTGAAAAGCACCAGAATTGTCCGCATGTCGTAGCCTACAATGGTATTGAAGAGCCACGATTTCAGCTTAACAACCCTTCGTACTACCGAGAAGTTATCCGTTCGCACTCAGACCCAGTCCCCCCAGTGGAGCTGAGCCGAAATCCACTACAGAGTGATTTTTATGGCGTATACAAAACCAGAGCTTCGTGAGCGCTTAAAAAATCGAATAAAAGCTGGTTCTAAAGGTGGAAAACCTGGCGAATGGTCAGCGCGAAAGGCGCAGCTATTGGCTCAAGCTTACAAAGCAAAAGGAGGAGGTTACAAAGGTGAAAAAACTGAAGGCCAAAAGTCGTTAAAACGTTGGGGCGAGCAAAAATGGATGACCAAAGAAGAATATGAAGGCAAAAACAAATGAACCCAAAGCTTAACATTCTTTTAAATAAAACTGTATCCGAGGTTGGAGGGGCCTGCCCACGTGCCACGACAGATATAGAAGAAAACATTAAAAATCGTAATTGGACGATTAAAAATTTTGCTTACGGTCCATTAAACCCAGATGTACCCGATCAAGGGTTTTGGGAGAAAAAAGCTGAGATGTGGAACAGTGATGTAGGCACTGTAATGACAGCTCGTTGCTGCAACTGTGCTGCTTTTGATCAATCTGCAAAAATAATTGATTGCATTATTGAAGGGATCAATGAGAAGGAAGCGGCAGATCCTTGGGAAGTACAGTGTCGTGCAAATTTAGGTTACTGCCAGCTGTTTAAATTCAAATGTGCAGGTGATCGTACTTGTGACGCCTGGTTACATGGTGGAGCAATCCAAGACTAATGGCTGCTGATAAAGCAATTGAACCTGGAAAAAAGAGCACCGAAAGGTACTTACCAGAATCTGCCTGGGCCAAGCTTTCGCCTGAAGAACGAAAAGAAACAGACGAAAAGAAAAAGCGTGAGTCAAGAAAGGGGAAACAATTCGTTGCAAATACGGACCGAGCCCGTAAAGCGCGGCGGGCCGTAGAATTAGCCAGTAGGAGAAAGCAATCAAATGGTTCAACCTAAAAGTAGGCTTGGCTACATGTATGGATTAGGGGTTGAAAAAGATCCTTATGAAAGGCCGTTGCCTACTAACGCAGAAAAATTTCAATCGATCGTTGCGGATGAAGGTGCTTACTACGCATACGGGCGTTTACCGGAGCGCAGTTATCCGGATAAACGTAAAGCAGGAGATGCGTTAAACTTAGATTTAAGGCAATCTTTGGGAACCCCTAAGTACGTACCTTTACCTTCTATTGGTAGGGCTGAACTTAGAACTCCCGAACTTCCCGCATAATCATGGGCGCATCAAAAAATAGCTCTGTATTTGATACAGAAAAACTCCGAATGGCTGGAGATCAGCTGACGAAAATGTCGTCAGTACCTCAAAGCGATGCCGAGTTAAGTACGTATGCTGCGTACTCGCCTGAAACGCCTTCTAAGGCTGCACGTGATGCAAGGTCTCGTTATCTTGCCCAAGGTGTTTCTGCGCCCATTCCGTTTTCATTAATGCAAGAAGAAGCCAAGTCATGACCAGTAAGAAGTCGATGCCTCCCCAGCTGCTGGAGCACTTTAAAAAGAAGCAGGAAGCCAAGGAAGGGAAAGATGGTGACCATAAGCCAGAAGATAAAGAGCGTCGTAAAGATGCCGTTAAGAAAGCTCGTATTAGGATGGAAGAACGAAGCAGGGAGAAACGTGATGACCAAAAAGAAAAAGCTGGTAAAGGACGCTCTTAAGCATCCAGAACTACACACTCAGGCTGATCTCAAGTTTTTTGAGCTGTGGTTAGCACACAAAAAAGAAAAGAAAGAAGCCAAGAAGGCAACTGCGCTACAATAGCTAAATAGAGTTAAAGTATCGCCTTGGCAAGTAGCGCCTCGAACAAGCAGCCGTGTCTTGTTGACAGACCTGCAACAACTTCTACTTTGGTTACGGTAGCATCTGGTCAAGCGTTTTCGACCAGTTTAATTCCGACTGCGGTTGGTAACGCTACAAAAGTTTTTGATGTCGACTCCGCATTAACGGATACGTCGATCAGTGGTGCCTACGTTGATGAAATTTGGTTTCAGTACAGCAAGAGAAATATTGAATTCATTGATTCTGTTACGCCGACGACCGGTACTTATTCGGCCGACAGCACAAATGTCGTTGTAACAATTTCGGGTGGGCATACCCTTCAAGTTGGTCAAAAAGTTTTTCTTGATTTCACGTCTTATAGCTCTGGTACCAGTCCTATCGACCAGGCAGTCACTGTTACCGCAGTAACACCTACCACCTTTACTGGTACCATCCCGTCCGTTTCTGGTCCGATCACTGGCAACGTAAATTGTTACCTGCCGACCAATTTTTGTTTTTATCTGGTAAACACTGGAACCGTAACCAATATCAATCAATTTTTCCCTTTATTCGTTGCCAGCATTCCTTCGGTTTACGAAAACCAAAATTACAGCTTGACAATTAACAATGTCTTGCCGTTGATCAACCATCCTACTGTACAGGCTGGTACAAATTTTAGCTCGACCAACAGTCTGACTTCTCCTAAGATTCGTGGTCTGATGCTTCAACGCGGACAGGCGCTGTATGTTGCTGCTGGCGGCGCGGTTGCATTGACGAATGGCTTTTACGTTGGTGTACAAGCCGGATATTATTGATGCAAAGCCATGCCATTTGGAGTTGGCAATTTTAACCCAAAGTCAAAGTTAGGCTTTAGCAAAGATTTATCTAAAGGGTTTACCGGGGACACAAATTTTAATAAAGTCCCGGATTGGGAGTTGGATACAAATGCGTTTAAATTTACACCTAAAGACAATAGCCTAAAAAGTCGGATTAGGTTTTATGATCACGATTCTTCTTGGATTCGTTGGCGGCGTGGATATGAGCTTTATACGATTACTCAGAATACTTTAGGATCTTTCGCGAATGAGAGATTTTACCGAGGAGATTATCGACTGTATTGTGCAGTTCAACAGTTTCCAGGTGTATTTGCATCTGCTCGTTTATTCACATTCCCTTCTGCAAACCAAGAGATAGGGACTCAATTGGTTGCAATGCGGGATACAAACGCATTCAATTTTTATAACTACGGAATACCTATTCTTAGTGTTCGTTATTTGGGGCCAGCTTTTTCTGGAACCTATTCGCAGTCTGGTACCACGATTACAGTAACAAAGCAAGATCACGGTTTTCTTATAAACGAAAGTGTTTCTTTAGTATTTTTAACTGGCGCCGGGGTTGACGAAACCTTGACGATCACTAGTGTTACAAATAATACGTTTACACTTACCGCGACAAGCCCTGTCACAACAAATGGAAATGTAACGTTTTATTTGTCAACTGTCTTTAGTGATTCGCGCTGGACTACGATGCGAGCAAAACTGCAAAGTTTACCAACGGCTGCTTCTTTTTTGGTTGGCGAACGTCTTGTGGATCGCATTATTGAACAGGATCCTGGAGTTGTAGGAACTTATACACGACTTGGAGTTACTGTATCAGTTACCTGTTCGACACCCCATGGGCTTTCAACTGGAAACGCAGTTAATTTAACAATTAGCAGTGGTGGCATTGCTCCTGGTCGCTATATTATTACCGTTACAAGCTCAACTCAATTTACCGTTACGACAGTTGCAAGTGGTGCAGCTACAGGTAGTTTAGTCGTTAGTCGGTTGATCCCCGGATACCGATATGATGATTATGTTGGCTACACGATGACCGACATCGATACAACAACTGATGAATTAATTTTTCAACGAAGCGATAGCTATGGCAGTTATACCCCTGGTGACAAACCTGTTACAACAGTTCCAGCTCATCGTGGATTTTTAAGCAGTCGATTTTTAACTACTGAGCTACGGTGGCAATGCTCTTGTCAGGATTTTACGCGCCGTTCTGGATATGATTTTTACAGTCAGGCAACTAATAAAAGATTTCCTGTTACAGCAATTACCTCTACAAAGCCTGGTCAAGTATTAGAGAAAGATAATAGCCTCAGCAATGAGCGTGATTTACCGGGCAACTTTAGTGATTTAGGTTATACGGCAGTTAACAACTTTTATCAACTACCGGATTACGAAGATACTTCAGCCACATCGTATACCAATCTTCAGTATTATCAACTTCGTTGGTGTAAACACATTTATGCTGCTTTGTTTGCGTTAGTCCATGACGAGGGCAATGAACCATTAGCACTGCTCGCAAAATATTCCCAGTCAGGACCTAACATTACAGTCGATTTCCCGAATCACAATTTAACTGTAAATACAAGAATTGAGCTTACTTTTACCAGTGGTAATGCTCTTTCTGGGCAATATACAATTACGAGCGTACCTACTCCAGATAGCTTTGTTGTTGTTTATCCTTTCAGCGAGATAACCAGTGGTTACTGCACGGTTAGTAATTTAAAAGAGCATACTTACGTTAATGAATGGTTGTTAGAACCAAATGATCGCCCAGTGGGTGATGATCTTGATACTTTTTACCGTAATTTTGATAAGGAAATCAAAAAAATTCAGTTAGCAGCAGAACGATTAGTCTTGATTCGACAGGGTTCGAAGTGGGTAGGTAGTAAGCAGGCTGTTGGGTCTTTTAATTTACCAGAAGAAACAGCAAACTACGATCCTGAGCTGATTACAATGTTAATCACGGATTCTATTCGTAGGGGCATTGATGGGGACTTAGATCGAGATGGGGTTCTGGTAAACAATACAAACCGGTTGATTTCTGTCATAAGCAAATTACTGAATCTTGAGCCAACCCAAATATCAGATACCAAAATTGGACTTCTTGATCAACCGCTGTTTAACTACAGCCAGGGTTTCAATTTTATCTTAATTGATGGCGGAACTTACGCAAACGGAGAACCCGTCGAATCAAGTCAGTCATTGACTACAATTGATTGTGAAACTTACAGTCCTAGGACAGCCCAAGATACAGAAGTAGACTGCGGCTTTTACATTAACGTTTAAATCATGGCAGGACAAGTATTATCTCGGCGATCCAGCATCCTGTACGATCGGCCCTTCCCAATTCGTCTAGGTGTTGCAGAGCTTGCTTTAAACAACAATCCTGGCGACCCCGGTCTGTATTTTGCCGATAACACCGCTAGCCCCTCCACAGGGCTCATAAAGGTGGGTCCGACTTTCATTGGTTCTACTCCACCTAACACCCCTGCTGTTGGTCACATTCCTTTAAGCAAAGGGGAGACGTGGCTGGATACGTCAAGCACGTACATTCATAAGATTTTTGACGGTAGTTCGTGGCAAACCCCCAATGCAGTTTCGTCAATTGGAAATGGTAAGCCCGTAAACCCAACAAATGGTCAGCTTCATTACGATGAGCTCGTCCCAGGATTTTTTATTTACAAGGCTGCTACGACCAGCTGGATTGCTATTTGATGGTGCGGTTTGTATTTAAGATGTGATCTAAAATGCGATCGAGCTTGTTATGAACTGCTTGAATTTCACGTAAGAAATCTTCTTTTAGTACATAGTCGTGTATGACACGATCCTGAAAATTGTCTAAATCACTTTCAATTGCTTCAAATCTACGTTCAATTTTTTTATTGAAATTAGATAGAGCCCTTGAAAGACCAGCAAAAGCACCTGCGGCACCCGAAAGAATTGCTAAAATTAACTCGGGCGTCATCCCACCAATCGTTTTTTACTATTCTAAGGGATTTAACGATTTAGAATACAATCAAGATAAGAACAAAAATGAGCACCGGTTACGAACCTAATATCGAAGGTGCCATTACGGTTCTTGTTGATTTGATGCAAGGAAATGGCTTCACAATGACACGAGAACCGTATGCACCTAATTATCGTGGCTTGGTAGATGCTTTGATTGACTTAAAAGAAGGATTTCCTACTTTTGTTCCGTTTCGCATTGGGTTCAATGCAGAAGTTTTTGAAAATGTTTCTCAGGGTGATGCGTTATACCTTAGAGCATCTGATGGTCTTGTTGGTAGAGCCATCGCAAGCGGAACGTTAGATCAGGCTTATGTAGCTGGGTTTGCAGATACAGCAAAAAGTACAGGTGAAATTGTGCGTGTTTTAGTTACTGGTATTGAAGCGATTTCTGGTTTAGATGCGGGAGATCACTATTTCTTATCTGCCGCTTCTGCTGGGGCTATCACAACTACTGCTCCGAGTACGCCAGGTCAGTATGTCGTTATAGTTGGAGAAGCTGTATCAACCAGTGAATTTTCCATTCAATTAGAACCCCCCGTTCTTCTTAGTTAATATGGCTACGAAAAAAGCGATTGTACTTTCTGGAGGTCTCTTTCGAGAGTTAAATACTCCTACAGATAAATTAGATTTTGCTGGAAATACAACAACAGATTTGACCGAAGGGACAAATCTGTATTACACAGATGCCCGATCTCGCCAATCCATCTCCGTTACCGATTCTGGCGGTGATGGCTCACTAAGTTACAATAATACGAACGGAGTAATTACTTATACCGGTCCATCTGCTTCTGAAGTTCGGGCACACTTCAGTGCAGGAAACACTGGATCTGGGTTTGGGAGTCTGGCATACGATAGCAATACTGGAGTATTTACTTTTAGTGTTGTAACTGCTTCTAATATTCGACAGCAAATTTCAGTTACGGATACAGGTGGAGATGGATCATTATCGTACGATAACAGCACTGGGGTAATTACCTACACCGGTCCAAGTGCAACTGATGTACGAGCTTACTTCAGTGTAGCAACTGGTTCTGGTCTTACGTACAACAGTACTACCGGCGAATTTGGTACCAGTGCCATCCCGAATGCTCAACTAGCAAATAGCAGCGTCACAGTAGGTAGTACCTCAATTTCGTTAGGTGCAACAGCGACAACGCTCGACGGCTTGACTGCTATAACCAGCTCCGCCATTAATGTTGGTTCTGTTGGAACTGCAAACTCGCTTATTCTGAATAGTTCTGGGATCACATTCGAAGGTAGTGGGGTTGATACGTTTGAAACCACCCTTTCTGTTACCAATCCGACTGCTGATCGGGCAATTGTTTTTCCAGATGCAGCTGGTACCGTTGCACTGCTTACAAGTTTATCAGTAGCAGCAGGATCCGGTTTAACGTACAACAGTACTACCGGCGAGTTCGGTACAAGTAACATTCCAAATAGCCAACTTCAGAATAGCTCAGTAACCATTGGCTCAACTGCAGTTGCACTGGGTAGCACCGTTACCACAATTGCTGGGCTCTTATCTCTTACCTCATCTGCTCTCATTACGGATGACAATGGCTTTCGTGTTCGGGACAATGGAGACGCAACAAAACAGTTAGCATTTGAATGCTCTGGTATTTCAACCGCAACAACTCGTACAATGACGGTACCAGATGAAAACGGTACAATCTCTACTCAGGATTTTGCAACGGCAATTGCAATTGCATTAGGATAGAACCATGGCAACTCAGGTACAATTTAGACGCGGCACCTCAGCTGAAACAGCCTCATTTACCGGAGCTGTAGGCGAAGTAACTGTTGATCTTACAAAACACACTTGTGTTGTTCATGATGCTATTCAAGTTGGTGGTTACCCACTTCTTCTTGAAAACGGGACAAACAGCGCATTTTCATTAGGATCACTCAGCAGCTGCGCTTTAAAATTTGCAGGCGACCCCAATACAGGCATTATCAGCCCTGGTGCTGATCAGATTGCTCTGGTGACTGGAGGTGTTGCTAGGCTTACAATAGACTCATCTGGATCCGTTATTATCCCAGGTAATGTTTCCATCACAGGTGGTCTAACTGTTACTGGGTCTTTTAACTCCACCGAAAATCTTGCACTTATTGTCGCCCTAAGCTGATATGGCCAATACTTTTAAGCTGGAAACCAAATCAAGCTTGGTTACCGATGCAGTCAGCAATTCTAATACTAACGTCTTAAGTGCAGGGGCAACTGCAACAATTATTGTCTTGAGTGTTCTTATCTCTAATAAGACCGGAACCAGCGCCAATGCTGATGTTTATTTGCTTACAAACACTGGAGATGACGTGTATTTGATTCGCAATGCGCCAGTCCCCGCTGGTTCTTCACTTGAACTTATCAGTGGTAACAAAGTCATCATGGAATCTAGTGATATTTTAAGGGCACGTAGTGATACCTTAACTTCATTAGATATTGCTGTTAGCTACCTTGAGCAGACGCCATAACCATGGGTCTAACCGGCAATCAAACTGCAACTGCTTTCTTGTCTGCTTTAAATAAATTTAAAGCAGAGGTTGCACTGGAGTTTGAAAAAATTAATAATAAACTGGAAATTTTAGAAGATCGGGTCTTTGAAGAGGTTGTTTTAAATTTACAAGATAACAACTGGGAAGCGATTCGGTTAAAGCGAAATTATTTGTTAAAGTCGACTGATTGGATTATGACCCCAGGGTCAACAATTAATCCAGGAGCGTGGGCAGAATATCGGCAATTTTTACGAGATTTACCTCAGACCTATGATGGAGCCGAGCCTTCTGAGGTCATTTGGCCGGTAAAACCACCTCTTGATGGGCCAAACACAAGTCAGGTAGAATAAGTCAATAGAGATTACACGTTAAAGCGGTGCCGTATTTAGGGAACGATTTACAAGTTGCGCAGCCCTCATATCGCAACATTGATGATATCAGTGGTTCTTTTAACAGTGTAACCACATCTTTCCCATTGTTGGTCAGTGGTTCGGCCCCAGTACCTTTCCCAATTAATTCAAATCAGTGTTTAATCTCTGTCGCAGGTGTTGTTCAACGTCCCGATGACAGCGGTACAGAAGGGTTTCGGATCAGTGGTGCAAATATTGTCTTTAGCTCTGCTCCGAGCACGGGGGCGGACTTTTTTGGCGTAATTCTTGCTGGCGCAGATTACGTTAATGTCGGTGCAAATTTTCCAAGTGGCTCGGCTGCCGTACCTAGTATTACTTTTGATTCTGATTTAGATACAGGTATTTATAATTCGGCTGCTAATCAGGTTTCAATTACAACTGCAGGCGTTGAACGATTACGTGTTGATTCTGCTGGTCAAATTGAATCCGTCTCTCTAGGGACTGCTGCTGCACCTGCGTTTAGTTTTACGACTGACCCAAATACAGGCATTTATTCTCCTGGTGCAGACCAAGTAGCGGTAGCAACTAATGGGACTGGAAGGTTGTTTGTTGATGCGAGTGGGCGAGTTCTCGTTGGAACATCCTCTAGT
>Ga0172372_10007276_pt1 | contig 14908 bp, 13 predicted proteins | sample LakKiv5m_2_FD_114544 | JGI IMG/M metagenome (GOLD analysis project Ga0172372, IMG submission 114544) | Freshwater microbial communities from Kabuno Bay, South-Kivu, Congo - kab_092012_9.5m | ecosystem: Environmental > Aquatic > Freshwater > Lake | place: Democratic Republic of the Congo...
AGAATCGCGGCGCATCGCCGCCAGCGCGCCCCGCATGAGAGAGTTCAGATGACCACGCAGCCGCAGACCCCACAGCTGCATAAGGCCAAGGTCAAATTGTTGGAGCCCTTGCAGGGCATCGCCTACGTCGATGCCGGAGAGGGCGATGCCGTGGTGTTCGTGCATGGCTCGATGTGCGACTGGCGCTACTGGCTGCCGCAGCTGTCGGGCATGGCCGAGTCGCATTGGGTCGTCGCCCCGAGCCTGCGTCACTTCTTTCCGCGCCTGCCGTCGTCGATCGGCCGGCCGTTCAGCTGGGCCGATCATCGCGATCAGCTCGCGCAGTTCCTCGCCAAGCTGCAGAGCCCGAGACTGCATCTGGTCGGTCATTCGCGTGGAGCCTGCGTGGCCTACCAGCTCGCGCTCGCGCATCCGCAGCTCATCGACAGCCTCACGCTGGTCGATCCGGGCGGCCCGGCAAAGGACGCGGGGTCCGATGGCACGATGCCCCTCGAAACCGTCCTGCTGCGTGAGAAGGCGGTGTCGCTGATCGAAGAAGGCCATGTCGACGAAGGGCTCAAGATCTTCGTCGATTCGGTGAGCCGTCCCGGCTTCTGGGATCGCAGCAACGCCTTCTTCCAGGACATGGCGCGCGACAACGCGCAGACGCTCGCGCCGCAGATGAACGATCCGCTGCCGTTCTATATCGAGAGCGAGGCCGCGGGCATCGCCTGCCCGGCGCTGATCGTCGACGGTGAGCGCAGCCCGACGCCGTACCGGCACAACGCCGAGCTGCTCGGCGAGTGGATGCCGAATGCGCGCCGGCTGACGATGACGGGCGCCTCGCACGGCATGACCATCACCCACGCGCAGCGCTTCAATCGCGAATTGACGGCGTTCTTGCGGGACGCATCGAAAACCTGATCGGCCTTCATCGATAAAGACGCTTGGCCCCCGGGCGAGGCTTCGTGGTATCCCTTCCGGCCCGCTCGCTCCCATGAGGATGGGTGGCAGAACGGCGTCCCTATAATGATTTGTGGTTATTGATCCGCCCTCCCGGGCGCAAAGACAATTCGAACATGAGCCAGGAAGCCCCCGTCCCCAGCAAGGTGCGCGAAAGCCTCAGAGAGGCCGCGCTGTACTACCACGAGTTCCCGACGCCCGGAAAACTCTCGGTCACCGCCACCAAGCAGCTCACCAACCAGCGTGATCTCGCGCTGGCGTATTCGCCGGGTGTGGCCGCGGCTTGCGAAGAGATCGTCACCGATCCGGTCAACGCGTTCCGCTACACCGCGCGCGGCAACCTCGTGGCCGTGATCACCAACGGCACCGCGGTGCTCGGCCTCGGCAACATCGGCCCGCTCGCGGCCAAGCCGGTGATGGAGGGCAAGGCGGTGCTGTTCAAGAAGTTCGCGGGCATCGATGTGTTCGACATCGAAGTCAATGAGCTCGACCCGGACAAGCTCGTCGAAGTGATCGCGGCGCTGGAGCCGACCTTCGGCGGCATCAACCTCGAAGACATCAAGGCGCCGGAATGCTTCGACATCGAACGCAAGCTGCGTTCGCGCATGAAGATTCCGGTGTTTCACGATGACCAGCACGGCACCGCGATCATCGTCGGCGCGGCCACGCTCAACGGCCTCAAGGTCGTCGGCAAGGACATCAAGCAGATCAAGCTCGTCGTCAGCGGCGCGGGCGCCGCGGCGCTCGCCTGCGTCGACCTGCTCGTCGACCTCGGCCTGCCGATCGAAAACATCTGGCTCACCGATCTCGCCGGCGTGGTCTATCAAGGCCGCACCGAACTGATGGATCCGGACAAGTCGCGCTTCGCCCAGCCCACCGACCAGCGCACGCTCGCCGAGGTGATCGAGGGTGCCGACATGTTCCTCGGCCTGTCGGCCGGTGGCGTGCTCAAGCCGCCGATGGTCGAAAAGATGGCGCCGAATCCGCTGATCTTCGCGCTCGCCAACCCGAATCCTGAAATCCTGCCGGAAGACGTCAAGTCCGTGCGCAGCGACGCGATCATCGCGACCGGCCGCACCGACTATCCGAACCAGGTCAACAACGTCCTGTGTTTTCCTTTCATCTTTCGCGGTGCGCTCGATGCGGGCGCGACGACGATCACGCGTGAAATGGAGATCGCGGTCGTGCATGCGATCGCCGAGCTCGCGCGCCAGGAACAGAGCGATGTCGTCGCGGCGGCTTACGGCATCGAGAACCTGTCGTTCGGTCCCGAATACATCATTCCGAAGCCCTTCGACCCGCGCCTGATCGTGCAGATCGCGCCGGCGGTTGCGAAGGCGGCGATGGAATCCGGCGTCGCGGCGCGCCCGATCGCCGATTTCGACGCGTATCGCCAGCAGCTGCAGCAGTTCGTGTATCAGAGCGGCACGATCATGAAGCCGGTGTTCCAGGCCGCGCGCCAGGCGCCGCCGGAACGCAGCCGCATCGTCTACGCCGAAGGCGAAGAAGAGCGCGTGTTGCGCGCCGTGCAGATTCTGGTGGACGAGAAGATCGTCAAGCCGATTCTGGTCGGTCGTCCGGCCGTGATCGAAGAGCGCGTGCAGCGCTACGGTTTGCGCATCAAGCCCGGCGTGCACTTCGACATCGTCAACCCCGAGCACGACGATCGCTATCGCGAATACTGGTCCGAATATCACCACATCATGGCGCGCCGCGGCATCACCGCCCAGTACGCCAAGCTCGAAATGCGCCGCCGCAGCACGCTGATCGCCTCGATGCTGCTGCGCAAGGGTGAAGCCGACGGCATGATCTGCGGCACCATCAGCACCACCGCGCGTCATCTGCAGTACGTCGATCGCGTGATCGGCAAAGCCGAAGGCCGCAGCATCTTCGCCGCGATGAATGCGCTGATCCTGCCGGATCGCCAGGTGTTCATCGTCGATACCCACGTCAACATCGAGCCCACCGCCGAGCAGCTTTGCGAGATCACGCAGATGGCGGCCGAAGCGGTCGCGCGCTTCGGCATCGAGCCCAAGATCGCGCTGCTCTCGCACAGCAACTTCGGCAGCTACGATTCGCCGTCGGCGCAGAAGATGCGCAAGACGCTCGCGCTGCTGCGCGAACAGGCGCCCGATCTCGAAGTCGACGGCGAGATGCATGGCGACTGTGCGCTCGACGAGGCGCTGCGTCGCCGCATCCTGCCCGACACCACCTTGTCCGGGCCGGCGAACCTGCTCGTGATGCCGAACATCGACGCCGCCAACATCGCCTACAACCTGCTCAAGACCGCGGCCGGCAACAACGTGGCCATCGGCCCGATCCTGCTCGGCTGCGCCGCGCCCGTGCACATCCTCACGCCGAGCACGACGGTGCGCCGCATCGTCAACATGACGGCGCTGACGGTGGCCGAAGCCAACGCGAAGGCGAAGTGACTTGAGTTAAAGCGTTGTACACATCGGCCGCTCGATGCGGCCGATGTGCTTTGTGCTTCGGTACTTGCCGAGCGGCTTCCTATCCGGCTTTGTCGGAAGAAAGCAGCACCGGCTTGTTCTTCGGCGAGCCTTCCGGCTGCCCGATGCGCAGCTGGCTCGTTGCCAGATACATCTCTCGCAGCGCGATCAACAGGCTGCTGATCAGCGCGAGCATCGCCGTGATGAACAGCGTCGCCACGACTGCACTCAGATTGAGGCCGACGAGGCTGCTCACGAACAGCGTCACCACCACGCTCGCCACCAGAATGGCAGTCGCGATGCACAAGCCGATCGCCCAATTGATCAGCCGCGCACGTCCGGCCTGCTGCCTGAGCATGCGATGCAGCTGCTCCGCATGTACCGGATCGTCCGTGCCAAGCTGAGCTTCGAGCCTGCGAGCCCGATCGACGATGCGAGCGAGCCGGTTCGACAGTACGCCGAGCAAACTCGCGACGCCCGTGAGCAAGAACACCGGCGCCACCGCGAGCTGAATGACGTGCGCGATCGCGACGGAGGTTGCGCCGGTGGTTGCAAGGTCTAGGGCCATGGAGTTGTCGTACGTTGTCGTCGAGTTCGGAGACAAGCCTTCAAACGATCGGCGGCTCATCCGATTCGATGTCCCGCGTCGCCGCCTCGAGCTGCGAGAACGCGATCGCGGCTTCGCGCGGTTCGGCGACTTGGGCGATGTGGAAGACGGCGTCGCCTTCGTGCACGAGCGGCAGGCTCAGTTTGCCGATCACCAGCCCTTCGTCTTCGGCGACGACGGGCCAGTCGTTGCCGCCGAACGGGTCGCCGACGATGCCGAGCGTCTGGCCCACTTCGACGTGATCGCCGAGTGCGACCTGCGCCCGCAGGATGCCGCTCGATGGCGCGCGTACCCAGCGGCTTTTCTGCGCGAGCACCGGCTCGGTTGCGTTCCAGGCCGAGGCGTCGGGCGGCAGCATGCCGGTTTCGCGCAGCACGTTGAGCACGCCCTGCACGCCGATGCGGATCGCGGTTTCGTCGAAGCGCAGGGCTTCGCTCGACTCGTAGAGGATTACCGGAATGTCGCGCTTGGTGGTGGTTTCGCGCAGCGTTCCGGGCGCCGGCTTGGAGTTCAGCAGCAGCGGGGCGCCGAAGGCTTTCGCCAGGCGCAGGTTGACCGGGTTGCGCAGGTCGGCGCGAATCTGCGGCAGGTTCGGACGATGGATCGCGCCGGTGTGCAGGTCGATGCCGTAATCGGAGCGCTCGACGACTTCGCGCAGGAACACGTGCGCGAGCCGCGCCGCGAGCGAGCCCGATTCGCTGCCCGGAAAGCTGCGATTGAGATCGCGCCGGTCGGGCAGGTAGCGCGACTGATGCAGGAACGCCATCACGTTGACGACCGGCACCGCGAGCAGGGTGCCGGCGAGCTCGTCGAGCACGGGGAGCTTGAGCAGGCGGCGAATGATTTCGACGCCGATGATCTCGTCGCCATGCAGGGCCGCGCTGACGAACACCGTCGGCCCGGGCTTGAGCCCGCGGTGCACGACCACCGGCAGTGCCACGGGTGCGCTGTTGTAGAGCGTGGCGATGGGCAGCTCGACGCTGCGCCGCTCGCCTGCCGCGATGCGGGCGTCGCCGATGGCGAACGGCGTGGCGGGATCGATCGAGCGGTTCATCTCCGCATGGTAGCGCGCGGGCGCCGCCGGAAGCGCCTTCAGCTCTTGCCGCGCGTCTTGGTGCGGCCCTGGCGTGCGTTGTTCTCGATGAACTCGATGATGCGATCGGCGATGTCGACCTGCGTGACCGTCTCGATGCCTTCGAGGCCGGGCGAGGAATTCACCTCCATCACCACCGGGCCCTTGTTCGAACGCAGGATGTCGACGCCGGCGATGTTGAGGCCCATGGCCTTGGCCGCCTCGATCGCGGTGCGGCGCTCGTCGGGCGTGAGCTTCACGGCCAGTGCGGTGCCGCCGCGATGCAGGTTCGATCGGAATTCGCCGGACTTGGCTTGGCGCATCATCGCGGCGACCACCTTGTTGCCGATGACGAAGCAGCGAATGTCCGCGCCCTTGGCCTCGGCGACGAAGTCCTGCACGAGAAAGTACGCATCGAGCCCGCGAAACGCATCGATGACCGATTCGGCGGCCTGATCGGTTTCGGCGAGCACCACGCCTTGGCCCTGCGTGCCTTCGATGAGCTTGATCACGAGCGGGGCCTTGCCGACCAGGCTCATCAAGTCCTTGGTGTCGTCGGGCGAATGCGCGAAGCCGGTGATCGGCATGCCGATGCCGTGGCGTGCGAGCAGCTGGTGCGCGCGCAGCTTGTCGCGCGAGCGCGTGATCGCCTGCGATTCGTTGACCGAATACGTGCCCATCATTTCGAACTGGCGCACGACCGCGGTGCCGTAGAACGTCACCGAGGCGCCGATGCGCGGAATCACCGCGTCGAAGCCTTCGAGCTTGCGGCCGCGATAGTGGATCTCGGTGCAATTGGGCGCGATGTTCATATAGCAGCGCAGCACGTCGACCACTTCGATCTGGTGGCCGCGGGCTTCGGCGGCTTCGACGAGGCGTCGCGTCGAGTAGAGCTTGCCGTTGCGCGAGAGCAGGGCGATCTTCATGCATCCCGCTCCGAGCTGGAATCGGCATCGTTCACGTCGTTCTTGCGCCCTTGCAGATAGCTTCCGCCCGGGTCGACGCGAAAGCGTCCGGCCAGCGCGGTGCGGCCGAGCAGCATGCGGAATTGCAGCGAATCGCGCGCGGTCAAGGTGATCTCGATCGGCCAGGTGATGAGTCCGAGCGTGATCGGCGTGAGGATCACCGGGCGATATTCGCGGCGACCGCCCGAATCGGTGATCCAGCGTTCGTCGATCACCTCGGCTTCGCACCAGACCTGCGTGGTCGCGTGCTGCAGCGGATGCACGCCAAAGCGCACGCGTCCCGGAACCGGGCGCTCGATCGCGAAAGTATGCAGCGCCGAGGTGCGCGCGCCGGTGTCGATCTTGGCCTTGACGCGGTCGATGCCGAGTTCGCCGAAGCTCACCCATTCGCGCCAGCCCACCAGTGGGGCATCGGGGGACAGAGCGGCTCGCTTGCGGCGCCAGGCGGGTGAGGTCATGCGACCGAGTTTGATCGTCGAAGGGGTGCGTATCCTGAACCGGATGCATGACGTTGTCGCGTCCCTGGGCGGCCCACTTTTCGGCATCGCGCCGAGGCCCTACACTGCGCGGCCATTTTTTGCTCAGCAGCGTGCGGCCATGCAGGACAACAGCTTCGACGTCATCGTCATCGGCGGCGGTCATGCGGGCACCGAGGCGGCGCTCGCCGCGGCGCGCAGCGGGGCGTCCACGCTGCTGGTTACGCAGTCGATCGAAACCCTGGGCCAGATGTCCTGCAACCCGGCCATCGGCGGCATCGGCAAGGGCCATCTGGTTCGCGAGGTCGACGCGCTCGGCGGGCTCATGGCCATTGCGGCCGACAAGGCGGGAATCCAGTTCCGCACGCTCAACGCGAGCAAGGGGCCGGCAGTGCGTGCGACGCGCGCCCAGGCCGATCGCATGCTCTACAAATGGGTCGTGCGCGAGGCGCTCGAGAACCAGCCGAATCTCACGCTGTTCCAGAACGAAGTCGAAGACCTGATCGTCGAGGGCACGCGCGTCGCCGGCGTGGTGACCAAGATCGGCCTGCGCTTCATGGCGCGCGCGGTGGTGCTGACGACGGGCACTTTCCTGGGCGGACGCATCCACGTGGGCCTTGCGAATCATCCGGGCGGGCGCGCGGGCGATTCGCCGTCGCTGCCTCTGGCGCTGCGCCTGCGCGAGCTCATGCCGCGCACCGGACGACTCAAGACCGGCACGCCGCCGCGCCTCGACGGCCGCACCATCGATTGGGCGCAGCTCACGCCGCAGCCCGGCGACACGCCGGTTCCGGTGTTCTCGTTCATGGGCTCGGCCGCCGATCATCCGCGCCAGATCGATTGCTACATCACGCACACCAACGAGCGGACGCATTCGATCATTCGCGAAGGCTTCGATCGCTCGCCGATGTTCACGGGCGTGATCGAAGGCGTCGGCCCGCGCTATTGCCCGAGCGTCGAAGACAAGGTCAACCGCTTCGCCGACAAGCTCAGCCACCAGATTTTCCTCGAGCCCGAAGGGCTCAACACGCGCGAGATTTATCCCAACGGCATTTCGACTTCGCTGCCGTACGACATCCAGGAGCGTTTCGTCCGCAGCATTCGCGGCCTGGAGAACGTGCGCATCACGCGGCCCGGTTATGCGATCGAATACGACTACTTCGATCCGCGCGATCTCAGGCGCAGTTTGGAGACCAAGGCCGTCGACGGCCTGTTCTTCGCGGGCCAGATCAACGGCACCACGGGTTACGAAGAAGCCGCCGCGCAAGGCCTGCTCGCGGGCATCAACGCCTCGCGCTTCGCTCGTGAGCTGGAGAGCTGGACGCCGCTGCGTCACGAGGCCTACATCGGCGTGCTCGTCGACGACCTCATCACGCGCGGCACCAACGAGCCGTATCGCATGTTCACCTCGCGTGCCGAGCATCGCCTGCTGCTGCGCGAGGACAATGCCGATCTGCGGCTGACGCCGGTCGGCCGCGATCTCGGGCTCGTCGATGACGCACGCTGGGCGAGCTTCACCGCCAAGCGCGAAGCCATCGAAGCCGAACGTGGACGCCTGACGGCGCTGTGGCTCAAGCCGCAGCAGCTCGCGGCGCCCGAAGTGGTCGAAGTGTTCGGTCCGGCGCCGGTGTCGAACGGCGCGAGCGCGCTCGAGCTGCTGCGCCGCCCGGAAGCCGATTACGCCACGCTGCGCCGCCTCGGCCTGGCCGACGATGGCATCGATCCGCTCGCGGCCGAGCAGGTCGAGATCGAAGTGAAGTACGCGGGCTACATCACGCGCCAGCAGACCGAGATCGATCGCGCGCGTCGCTACGAGGATGCCGTGCTGCCGAAGGATTTCGACTATGCGGCCGTCAGCGGCCTGTCGAACGAAGTGCGCCAGAAGCTGATCCAGCATCGGCCCGAAACGGTCGCCCAGGCCGGACGCATTTCGGGCGTCACGCCCGCTGCGGTTTCGCTGCTGTTGATCCAGCTCAAGAAGACCGGCCAGCTGCGGCTGGCGCCGGTCGTCGCTGCGGGTTGAGGCGTCTGCCTAGCTGCGCGAAGACGAGAAATATTTCTCGGCCATCGTGAGCTCCTGCAGCGTGCCCGAGCAGGCATCGCTGATCGCACGCAGCGCGTCGCGGCGCGACACGATGCCGACGAGCCGGCCGTTCTCGATCACCGGATAGCGGCGGTGCGAGGCATTGGTGAACAGCTGGCAGAGCTGCGTGATGCTGGTGTCCGGCGCCACCGAAGCCACCTTGCTGCTCATGAACTGGCTCACCGGGCCGGCGACGCAGGAGTCGCTCGAGGCGATGAAGGCGATCGACAGGCAGTCGCGCTCCGAGAGCATGCCGACGAGCTTGCCGTCCTCTACCACCGGGGCGCTCGCGATGCGGTGTTTGACCAGTTCGTGCACCGCGCTCATGACCTCCATGTCGGGCGGGAACGAGATGATCTGCGTGGTCATGTATTGCCTGACCTGAACCGTATCGAGCGTGGACATGCGCGTGCCTTGGTTGGGTGATCGCCTCGCGATACCGGTATGGGCCGGAACCGCGTCTCCTGTCATTCACCTTACTCCCGCCTTACAAGGGTCGACAACCGCCTTTGGGACGAGTTTTTGTCAGCCGATGCAGGCAGCGTCGATTCCCGCCATCGGGGCGGGATCAGCTTTTCAGATACCAGTGCAGGCGCTGACCGTGCTCGCGCAGCCACTGGCGATGGCGCGCGTGATCAGGCATCTGCCGGGCAACCAGCGACCAGAACGCATCGGAATGATCCAGGTGAACGCGATGGCAGAGCTCGTGGATCACCACGTAGCGGAACGCTTCGGGCGGCGTCAGCAGCAGCCGCCAGGACAGGCTGATGAGTCCGTCGGGCGTGCAGCTGCCCCATAGCGTTCGCTGGTCGGCGATGCGCGGGCCCTGGAAGTTCACGCCGAGCCGGGTGGCCTCGCGGTTGAGCAGCACGCGCGCCTCGGTCGCGGCCTCGCGCCGCAGCGTCTCGCGCAGCAGATGTTCGAGCTTGGCGGTCTCTGCGAGCCAGCTGCCCGGGCAGAACAGCGTCACCCGCTCGGGCTCGACGCGCACCACCGGCCGAACCTGCGCCTGCACGATTTCGAGCGGCACCGCGCCTCCGTGCAGCGGTAGCAGGTCGGTGCCGTCCCAGCGCAGGTGCGGCGAAGGCCCACCCTCGGCATCGCGATCGGCGCGCTGCTGGAGTTCGGCGAGCTTCTGGCGAATCCAGCCATCGCGGCTGCGCAAAAAATCACGCGCAACCTGACGCGCGACGAAGCGCGGAATCACCAGTGTGACCTCGGTCGGCGAGATCACTTCGACGCGAATGCTGCGCGATTTGGCGCTGATGCGTTCGGTCACCTTGTAGGTGTCGAACCGCAAGTCGAGTTGTTCGTCCGGAATCTGCAATTGTGATTTTATATCTAATATTAAAGTTTAGTTTGTGTGATTTAAATCTGAACTAAAACTCAGTATCAGATGAATAAAAATAAAACTAAATTGTAGAAATGAAGATTTAATCAAGAAAGCCGATTGAACGCATCGAGCTCGGCCTGGTTCAGCAGCACGATCTGCTGCTCGGCCGGGTCGCGTTCGGTATCGCCTCGGCCGACGCCGAGCAGCTTGAGCAAATAAGGCGCCAGCGCAAGGCGCACCCGCTTTTCGAGCAGCCCGCCGTGCATGCCGAAATCGTGCTCGACGACGCGCCGCTGCGGCAGGGTGAGCCCCGGATGCGGGCCAATGCGCACGGTCACCTGGTTACGCCAGTCCCAATCCGCGTCGGGGCTGTGGCGACAGGCGTCGCCGAGCTCGGGCAGGCCGAGGATGCGCGAGAGCAGAAAGTCGCGGAACGATTGGTGCTCGGCCGAGTAGGCACGCGCATGCCAGCGGCCGACGTAGGCCAGCGCATGCGGGGCGATCCGTAACTTGCGTGGGTCCGGGCGGTTCATCGACTGGTATTCGATGGTCAGCCAGCGGCCTTCGCGGATCGCCGTGCTCATGCGCTGCAACACGCGCACGTCGAACTCGCGCTCGGGTAGTTCGAGCGTCTCCGCAGGCACGTGATCCGAGGCCGCCATCGCCAGCGGCAGATCCTGCGCGAGGTCGTGATTGCGCAGTACGCCGAGGAACTCCTGCGCGGTGCCGCGCAAAAAGACCGGCTCGAAGCGATCGTCCGGGTAGAAAACGCCGGTTTCGTCGTCGAGCACGAGGTTGCGCGGGCAGAGTTCACGGTAGAGCTGCAGGTCCTTCTCGGCCTTGCGCGTGCCGATGTCGAAGGCGTCGCGCAGGTCGCCGAGCTGGATTTTGCCGGTCCAGATCAGCCGGGCTTCGAGCAGCATGAAGCGCTGGCGCTGGTCCCAGGGCAGCTTGGTGTCGTAGACGGTCATGGAGGCGATGGACCTTGGTAACTGATTGAAGAGTAAGACATGCCGGCCGCGCGCGATGCGGTAAAAAAATCGTCATCGCGCTCGGAAGCCTGCAAAAAGCAGGCTTTGTGATCCTTCATGACCGGCTTATCCACAGGCTTATCCAGCGTTGCTGTCGATAACTTGGACAAGTGGGCCGGGCCGTCGAAAGACTAGCGGCTGCGATAGCCGAGACGCTCGAGCAGGCCGTCGAGTTCCTCGAGCGAGTGGAAGCGGATGCGCAGCTCGCCTTCGCCGCCACGGTCGCTGCTGACACTGACCGGATAACCGATCTGGTCGGAGAGTTCGCGTTCGAGCAGGGCGATGTCGCCGGACTTGGCGGGCCTGAAGCCTGGTTTCGAGCCGGTCGCCGCCCTGCGCCGCTGGGCGACGCGGCGTTCGAGCTGGCGCACGGTGAGCTTGAGCCGGATCACTTCGTCGGCGGTGGCGACATGTTCGCGCATCGGCAGGCCGGCGATGACCTTGGCGTGGCCCAGGTGCAGGTGGCCTTCGTTGACGAGCGCCCCGACCTCGGGCGCCAGATTGAGCAGCCGAAGGTAATTGCTGACGTATTCGCGCGACTTGCCGATGCGCCGGCCAAGCTGCTCGTGCGTGAGCGTGAAGATTTCGCCGAGCCGTTTGATGCCGGCGGCGGTTTCCATCGGTGAAAGCGATTCGCGCTGCAGGTTTTCGACGAGCCCGAGCACGAAGGCTTCGGATTCGGACAGATCGTCGCGAACGATGGCCGGGATATCGTGCAGCCCGGCCTGTTGGGCAGCGCGCCAGCGGCGTTCGCCGGCGAGCAGCTCGAAACCCCAGACCCGCGTGCGCAGCACGATCGGCTGGACCACGCCCGATGCGCGGATCGACTCGGCGAGGTCGGCGAGCGTGTCCGGGTCGAAGCGGCGGCGCGCCTGCTGCGATCCGGGACGGATCAGGTCGACCGGGATCAGGCGGACAGGATCGGGTGAGGGCTTGCCGAGCATGCGTGCGAGGGAGGTAAGGGCCTGAATACCTTGAATTGCCGGCAACCATTGCCATGAGGAGGCGAGACCGCCTGTGACACAATGGCCGGCATACCGAGAAGATCCGCCCGAGGGCGGGCCGGCCATAAAGGACCATTATCGTGGAAGAACACTACCGAGCCATCATCGAGGCCATCGGCGAGAACCCGGAGCGCGAGGGCCTGCTGCGCACGCCGCACCGCGCCGCCAAGGCCATGGAATTCCTGACCCGGGGCTACGATCAGGACATCGGCGAGATCGTCAACGGCGCGATCTTCGAGTCCGACAACGAGGAAATGGTCATCGTGCGCGACATCGAGCTCTACTCGATGTGCGAGCATCACCTGCTGCCGTTCATCGGTCGCTGCCATGTGGCCTACTTGCCGCAGGGCAAGGTCATCGGGCTGTCCAAGATTCCGCGCATCGTCGACATGTTCGCGCGCCGCCTGCAGATCCAGGAGAACCTGACCAAGCAGATCGGCGATTGCATTCAGGGTGTGACGTCAGCCGCCGGTGTCGCTGTGGTCATTGAAGCGAAACACCTGTGCGCGATGATGCGGGGCGTCGAAAAACAGAACTCATCGATGATCACCTCGATGATGCTGGGCCGCTTCCGCGAGGATCCGCGGACCCGCCAGGAATTCCTGAACTTGGTCCAGCGCCGGTAGTGGTTCAAGCTTGAGGTAGAATTCTGGCGACCAACGCCTCCGGCTTGTTGCGTATGGCGGCATCCATCGTGCGATGCTGCTCGTAAGGCCGAAGCGAGGCCACTTACTCGGAGATGGAACGATGGGCGCTGCGGATGCACAGCTGGTCACTCCCGATCAGGTCGAAGTCCTGGTTTCGATGGAGCCGGCCGTCCTGCGCGAAACCGAGGCGCACGCTGGCGAAGGTGCTCTCGTTGCCCTTCGGCACGGCTTCGATCCATTCCAGGCCGTCCTGTGCCGGCTGCACGGTGACGGTGAAGGCCTTCTCGATCTCGTTGCTGCCGGCCAGCAGCGCGGCAGGCGTGCCGGTGATCGCCCGATCGAGGCGGCGCACGGTGACCTGGTTCAGGTCCCGGTCCCAGATCCAGATGCGCTGGCCATCGCCGACCAGCAACTGGGAATAAGGCTTTTCGTACTCCCAGCGGAAGCGGCCCGGACGCAGGAACTGCATGATGCCCGTGGCTTCCTGTACGCGGCGCCCCTTGCGATCGATGACGGTCTGCGTGAAGCGGGCCTGTGCCGACTGCGTGCCCTCGATGAAGCCGCGCAGGCGTGCCACCGCATCCTGGGCCCATGCCTCGCGCACCAGCGGCCGCAGCGCGAAGGTCGACACCAGCGTGGCCACGGCCGCCCGCGCGAAGCGCCTGCGCCGGATGCAGGCGATGGTGCCGCCATCCGGCGCTTCGTTGCGGAGACTGCGGCTGTCGGGGGCGCTGCGCTCGGGACTGTTCAAAGCTTTCGTATCCGTTCGGTATCGACGACCCGGCCACCACGCAGCTGGATGATGGTGGTGAACGGATCGGTTGCCGTCGGCAGGTAGTACCAGGACTCCTGCAGCAGGCCACGATTGACTTCATTGCCACGATAGTCGGGCGGACCGGCGCGACCCAGCAGTTCGCCTTCGCTCATGCCGCGGCGGATCAGACGATAGGTGTCGAACGGTAGTCCGCGCGCCCCCACCGGCCCGCCGGTGCCGGCGGCACGCTCCGGCCCGGCATCGGCCGCTGGCGATGGCAATGGCGATGGCAATGCTGGCGCCGGGCCAGCCGGACGCTGCGGCACGACCGGCTTCACGCTGTCGATGCTGCCCGACAGCGGCTTCAGGTCGACCGGCTTCGAGGCACGGCCCGAGGGTGGAACCTGGGTGAACGTGGGCGTACCGTTCTCGTCGACCGAGCGGTACATGTCGTTGCCGCGGCCGGTGGCGGCCGGTGGAAGCGGCCGGGCAGTCAGCGGCTGCGCCTCGCTGCCCAGGCTGGCCGAAGACGACGCGGGGGCCGCAGACACTTCCCGCGCCGGCTGCGCCCACGCTGCCGGCACGAGCGGGACACCGGCGAGCCACAGGCCCGCGGCGAGCCAGGGGGCCAGTATCTTGCCCGCAGGCATTGGCGGCACGGCCTTCACCGCTCGCCGCCGGCGGCAGGAACCAGCACCTCGCGGTTGCCGTTGGACTGCATCGAGGACACCAGCCCGGCACGCTCCATCTGCTCGATCAGCCGCGCGGACCGGTTGTAGCCGATGCGCAGGTGCCGCTGCACCAGCGAGATCGACGGCCGGCGCGTCTTCAGCACGATGGCGACTGCCTCGTCGTACAGCGCATCGGTCTCGGCATCGGCGGCGGCACCCTCGCCCGCCGAGCCGCCTTCCTCGAGCGAATCGCCGGCCAGCACGGCGGGGTCGTACTGCGGGGCACCGAGCTTCTTCAGGTAATCGACGACCCGGTGCACTTCATCATCGGACACGAACGCCCCATGCACGCGCAGCGGGTAACCGGTGCCCGGCGGCAGGTACAGCATGTCGCCCTGCCCGAGCAGCGCCTCGGCACCCATCTGGTCGAGGATGGTACGCGAGTCGATCTTGCTCGATACCTGGAACGCGATGCGTGTCGGGATGTTCGCCTTGATCAGGCCGGTGATCACGTCGACCGACGGCCGCTGGGTGGCCAGGATCAGGTGCACGCCGGCTGCGCGGGCCTTCTGGGCAAGGCGCGCGATCAGCTCCTCGACCTTCTTGCCGACCACCATCATCAGGTCGGCCAGTTCGTCGATCACCACTACGATCAGTGGCAGCGGCTGCAGCGGATCGGGTGGTGGCACCGCCGAGCGGATCGATTCCGGATCCTCGCCGCTGCCCAGGCGCGAACTGATCATTGCTGCCTCGGCCTCTTTCGCGGCGGCAGCCTCGAGCGGATCGACCAGCGGCGTGCCCGCCTTGTGCCCCTCGCGGATCTTCGCATTGAGACCGGCCACGTTGCGCACGCCCAGCGCGGACATCAGCCTG
>Ga0172372_10007277_pt1 | contig 14903 bp, 9 predicted proteins | sample LakKiv5m_2_FD_114544 | JGI IMG/M metagenome (GOLD analysis project Ga0172372, IMG submission 114544) | Freshwater microbial communities from Kabuno Bay, South-Kivu, Congo - kab_092012_9.5m | ecosystem: Environmental > Aquatic > Freshwater > Lake | place: Democratic Republic of the Congo...
CCACCCGAGTAGGTCGACTTGTTCCAGTACAACACGTTGATGATGGAATCCTCACGCGTGATGGCCCGGACCACTTCTGAACGGAGTGCGCCGTCGAGCAGCACATCAGCATTCTTCAGAGAGGTAGCTGCACCGATGTAGTTCGTGCTACCAGGTGCCGTGTAAGAACCATTCGCATTCAAGCCCGCACCCGTTTGGGTGTTGTCGAGCTCGGTATGCAACGCCAAGTTGTCCGCATCATTCGTGTCCATACGGCCTTCCAGCGCAACGATGTCGCCTTCTGCCGTCGTCAAACGAGTTCCATGCGAAACGAGCGTGCCTTCCGCAGCCGTTACACGACCTGCCAACAAACCATCCGCAATATCGTCCGCATCCATGCGAGACTCGAGAGCGTTGATGTCACCTTCAGCAGTCGTCACACGCCCGGCCAAAAGTCCATCCGCCGTGTCATCAGCGTCCATCCGCGACTCCAACGCATCGATGTCGCCTTCTGCCGTCGTCAAGCGTGTGCCGTGCGAAGTCAAGGTGCCTTCAGCAGTGGTTACCCGGCCAGCCAACAATCCGTCTGCGGTATCATCCGCATCCATACGACCTTCCAGCGTGTTGATGTCTGCTTCCGCCGTAGTCACGCGACCTGCCAACAAGCCATCTGCCGTGTCGTCCGCATCCATGCGAGACTCGAGAGCGTTGATGTCACCTTCAGCAGTCGTTACGCGTCCGGCCAAAAGTCCATCCGCCGTGTCATCAGCGTTCATCCGCGACTCCAGCGCATCGATGTCGCCTTCTGCCGTCGTCAACCGCGTGCCTTGGCTAGCAATAGTGCCCTCTGCGGTCGTCAGACGCGTGCCATGGTTTGAAATGGTGGTCTCTGCAGTTGTTACACGACCTTCGAGCGCTGCATCTGCAATGTCATCGGCATCCATCCGGCCATCCAACGTAGCGATGTCTGCTGCGAGGAGCCCTTCGGCTGCGAGTGCGCGAGCACGCTCGTCGTCGATGTTTTGCTGGAGCGTATCGGCAGCCGTGGTGAGCTGGCCAAACGTAGCCAAGTGACCTGGCAATGAAGCATTGGCAGCAGACACCGTTCCGCCGAACGCCCCGGTTCCAGAAACCGTGAGGTTGCCGGTGATTCCCGTGTTGCCATTCAACGTGCTCGTGCCGTTCACCGTCAGCGGGCCGTCGATTTGGGTGTTGTTCAACGTCGTGTTGCCGTCGACATTCAAATCCCCATCGAGGTCCGAGTTGCCGTACACGCGCACCGTAGTAGCGTCGAATACGTTGATCGTACCGTCCGGTGAGTACATGTTGTCCACTACCGTCAACGCCTGCACCGTGGCAGCGTTATCAACCGTCAGGACGTCGACGTTCAGGGAGTTGATGGAGCCGGTAGATGCAACCAAGCCGCTCACATCGATGGCATTGTACGGCGCCTCGAGGGTCACCGTGTTGCCAGAGTTCTCGAAGTAGTTCGCAACTGCGGTGATTTCGCTCCAAAGCGGTCCGCCGGGTGCTGCAAGATTGATGTTGTCAATCTGCGTCTGCAAGTTGGCGTCAGCCGACTGGCGGTTCGTGATTTCCGAAGCCAATCCCGAGGTTACAGTTGCTACGTTCGTCGTGAGCACCTGGTCCGCGTTCTGGCGGATGTTCTTCTCATCGACCAACCCTTCATCGAGCAACCGGTCTGCTTGACGCAAGTTGGTCGCCGCGGAGATGTAGGGAGCAATGCCCGCCCCGTAAGAGGTGTACGTGCCATCGGCATTCAGGCCGGCACCCGTTTGGGTGGCATCCAACTCCGACTGCAACGCTGCTTCAACCCCCATTGCGCGGGTCTGCTCAGCATCCACGTCCGCGATGCGGTTCGTGATTTCGTTGTTGATAGCGGTGGTCAATACCCCCTCTGCAGCCGTGGCACGCGAGATTTCGTTCGCAATCGCCGTGTTCAACGCCGCTTCTGCAGCATCGCTGTCAGCTTCGTTTTGGTTGACATCCGCTTGGATGGCACCCTCAGCTGCGGTTGCACGTGAAATTTCGTTTGCAATCGCCGTGTTCAAGGCAGCTTCCGCTGCCATTGCGCGGGTCTGCTCAGCATCCACGTCCGCGATGCGGTTCGTGATTTCGTTGTTGATAGCAGTGGTCAACACGCCTTCCGCGGCAGTGGCGCGCGAAACCTCGTTGTTGATCGCCGTGTTCAACGCCGCTTCTGCCGCGTCGCTGTCAGCTTCGTTTTGGTTGACATCCGCTTGGATGGCCCCCTCAGCTGCCGTAGCGCGGCTGACTTCTGCCGAAATCTGCGACTGGAGGCTCGCGTCCGCATTCGTGCGGGCGGTGACCTCAGCGTTGATTTGCGACTGGAGGTCAGCTTCAGCATTCGTTGCGCGGGTCACTTCGTTCGAAATGGCCGTATTGAGCGCTGATTCAGCACCCGTAGCGCGGGTTACTTCCGCAGAAATTGCGGTCTGCAACGCAGCTTCAGCGGCGTCGCTGTCAGCCTCGTTTTGGTTGACGTCCGCCTGGATGAGGCCTTCTGCGGCGAGGGCGCGGTCGCGCTCTGCCTTGATGGCTGCATCGAGGGCCAAGTCGGCTCCGATGAGCGTGGTGGCAGCGTTCAGGTGGTTCGTGCCCGTGTAGCCCGGGTGGTTCGGAACGCCCGTCACCGAGCCGACCGTCGTCGCAACAAAGCCCGCGTCAGCGCTCAAGTTTGAGAGACGGAATGTGTTGTCGTCGATGTCGTCCTGCAATGCAGCTTCAGCTGCGAGTGCGCGCGACTCTTCTGCGTTCACGTCGGCCGTGCGCGCAGTGATTTCGTTGTTGATGGCGGTCTGGAGGGCGCCTTCCGCAGCGATGGCACGCGATTCTTCCGCGTTCACATCGGCAATCCGAGCGCTTTCTTCCGCGTCGACATCCGCGATGCGGTTGTTGACTTCCGCCGTGATTTGCGACTGGAGGTTGCCCTCCGCTGCAATGGCACGTGCCTCTTCCGCGTTTACGTCCGCGATGCGAGCACCCACCTCAGCGGTGATTTGGCCCTGCAGGTTCGCGTCGGCCGCGTCGACATACGCCTTCGTGGTCAAGTGACCCGGTGCGGTCGGTGCAGCTGCCGAAGCATTGCCCGTCACCGCGAGGGAGCCGCCCAACGTCGTGTTGCCCGTCACCCCCAACGTGCCCTGAACGGTTGCGTCCAGCATCGTGGTTGCTCCGAGGTCCGCAGACGTGGCGTACAACTCTTCGATGTTTGCTTCACCGGCGTTGATCGTGCCGAACTGTCCGACGCTCGCAGCCCACGTGTTCGTGGTGAGCGTGCCGTTGACCGTCAAGTTGCCAGCCACCGTCGCGTTCGTGCCGTTGAAGGAGATGGCCGCGAGGATTTGACCCAGGGTAGTCGTGTGACCGGCCACCGTGGATTCCAGCGCGAGCAACCGGCCTTCGTGGTTCGTGACGAACCCGGTGAGGGTTGCGTCCGCTCCCTGCAATGCAGACAACGAAGAGTTCACCGAAGTCACAAAGGAGTTGTAGTTTCCGATGTGCCCGTCGAGCTGACCTTGCAGTGCGGCGATTTCGTCTTCTTGTCCGTTGAGCGCGTACATGGCGACCGGAACGGCCGTCACATTCACCTCACCGAACGACTGATAGCCGCCGCCGGCATTCACTTCAATGTGGAAGTGAAGACCCGCCGCCGACCAGTCGACGCTTTCGAGGCCGGCAGTCATCGACCCGAAGGTCAATGCAATGTTGCCGAACTCGCTCGTCACTACGCCGTTGTGGGTTTCCGTCCACAGTACAGTTTCGGCACCGTCCTTCAGCGTGACCCGCACGTCGATGGTCGAGCCCGCAATCGGGTCGCCGTCGGCGTCGCGCGCCACCGCCTGGTAGGCGATGCCGTAGTTGCCGCCCTGCGCTTGCAAGGCGTTCAATGCTCCGTACATGCAGAGCAGGGAGAGGAAAAGTGTACGCATCACTTTTATCTTGGTTAAGATTTCAGAACCCGAATATACGAGAATTTTCTCGACAAACAATGAAATGCCCGCGACAAAATTCTATTAAGCACCTATCAAGCATGGTAGTTTACAATGTGACCGTGAGCGTCAGCCCCGGAAAGTCCGCGGTTTGGCTCGATTTCATGCGCAAAGAACACGTTCCGGAGGTGCTGGCGACCGGCGCGTTCCGGGACTATAAAATTTGCCGCGTCCTCGGCTACGAGGAAGGCGGCGAGACGTTTGCGGTACAATACGTGGCGTGGAGTACGGAACATTTGCGGCGCTATACGGAGGAACACGCCCCACGGTTGCAAGCCGCACACACAAATCGCTTCGGCGCAGATGCGGTGGCCTTTCGCACCGTGCTCGAAGTCCTGGAAGAAGGCCACGCCCCACAATGAAGCATCCACATTCTGAAGGGGTTCGGGCAAAGAAGCACCTGGGCCAGCACTTCCTGCACGACGGGGCCGTCGCCCGGCGCATCGCCGAGGCCGCACCGTCCGGACTTGCGGTGGAGGTAGGGCCCGGGACGGGCGCGTTGACCCGGCCGCTGCTCGAACGCGGCGACGTGGAGTTATACGTGATCGACGTAGATGGGGAGAGCGCCGCGTACCTGCGTGCGCACGTGGGGCCGGAGGCGGGGTGGGGGGAAGAGCGGGTGGTGGAGGGCGATTTTCTCGTTTGGGACCCGGACACGGCCGCAGGCCTGGCCGGGCGCCCCTTCCATGTGCTGGGAAACTTCCCGTACAACATCTCGTCCCAAATCCTCTTCCGGGTGCTCGACCTCCGCGACCGCGTACCTGCAGTCACCGGCATGTTTCAAAAGGAAGTCGCTGAACGCGTCTGCGCTCCGCACGGCTCGCGCACCTACGGCATCCTGAGCGTGCTGCTAGGCAACTACTACGACGCGCGCTACCTGTTCACCGTCGGGCCCGGCGCCTTCACGCCTCCGCCGAAGGTGGACAGCGGCGTCCTCGAACTCCGGCGTGCCGACCGCGACCCCGGCGTGCCCTATGCCCATTTGCTCGCCGTGGTCAAGGCCGCGTTCAACCAGCGCCGCAAGACCCTGCGCAATGCGTTGCGCTCCGGCGGCTACCGCATCGACGCCGTCGACCCGGCGGTGCTCGATCGCCGCGCCGAACAACTCAGCCCCGCCGATTTCGCAGCCCTTGCCCGCATCCTGCCTCCGCGGGGCAGCGCATGATACATATATATGTGCGGCCGGCCGCGCGCGCGGGATTCCTTATTCAGCAATCCGGAGGACCCGGTGAAGCAGGCCGTCGGGGAGCTGGACCGTGTACAGGCCTTCGGGCAATTCACTGAGGTCGAGGACCGCAGGACCACTGCCGACGGAGCACGTGAGGACGCAGGTGCCCGAGGCGGCGAAGACGCGGGCCGCGCCGGACGTGCGGGAGGAGAAGGTGAGGCGGCCGGAGGTGGGGTTCGGGTAGGGCGCGGCGGCGGTGCGCGCAGGTGCGGCGCTGACCGACGAAGGGGTGCCGTAAGCGGCGACGGCGTAGATGCGGTTGTCGGCGGAGAGCTCGGCGACGTCCAAGCCGGGGGCGTGGTCGGCGAGGAGGGCGCCGGTGGCGGCGTCGAGGACGCGGATGCGGGTGGTCCACGTGGCGTCGACGTAGGCGAAGGCGTACCGGCCGGAAGTTTGGTCCAGGGCGCTCGCGTCACCGATGAAGCCGTACACGCCGGGCAGGTCGGCCAGCGGCGTCACGGCCCCGGTGGTTGTGCCCAGCTCGACCCATTGCCAGCCCGAAGTTCCGGTGAGCGGGGCGCGCAAGGCCCACAGCCGATCCGCATCGAGGCCGGCCTCTATCTCATTGATTGAGTATCCGTTGTCCACGTCAAGCACCGGAGAAGACACCACCGAACCGGCGAGCACGTCGGCCGTCACGAGGCGGGCCTGCCCCAAGGCGTCGTACCCGAGCACGTGGTACCGGTGTGCGTCCGAGTCGAACGTGGTCGCGCCGGCGACGTAGCCGGTGAGGAACGGCAGCGGCACCGCGGTCGTCACGGCCCCCGTCGCAGGGTCGATGGCGCGCACCTCGAGTTCGGTTTCGTATTCCCAGTAGCCCGCGCCTCCGCCGAAGTCGACGAAGGTGGAATCGACGACGGCAAAACCGAGGCCGTAGAAGAGCGCAGAGGAGAGGTCTTGGTGCAATGCGCCGATGTCGTCCCCGAGGGAAGGCGAGTGAACCAGTTGATTTTCAGCACCATCCCAGCTCCACAAGGACGCGGTCGCGGCGCCCGGGCTGTACCCAGCGACCAGGTACCGGCCTTCCCAGTGGTCCCAACTTCCCGTACCGGCGATGTACGCCTCGGCGAAATCGAGCGTATCGAGGTCCAGCCAGGTGCCGGTTTCGGCGTCGTAGGTGCCGAAGCGCAGCAGGGAGGGGCCGGGGATCAGGGCGTTGAGGGTTTGGGCTGCGGCCGAGGGCAGCAGGCCCGCTGCCGCGGCCAAAAGAAACAAATAGCGCATTCTTCCGTAACCACTTTGCGCACGAAAGGTTGTCTACCTTCGGCCCTCAAAGGTTTTGCAATGACCAGAACCGTGACTTTGCAGGAGTTCGTCATGGACGGACAGGCTGCGTTTCCCTTCGTGTCCGGGCAGCTCACGCGGCTGCTCGCCGACATTGCCATCGCGGGGAAGATTGTAAATCACCAAGTTAACCGGGCGGGTCTGGCAGGCATCCTCGGCGAGGCCGGCGGGATCAACGTGCAAGACGAAGCGCAGCAGAAGCTCGACGTGTTCGCCGACCGGACCTTCATGCGCGTCCTTTCCGCCGGAAAATCGGTAGCCGGCATCGGATCGGAGGAGTGCGACGCCCCCATCGTCTGCGGCGACGAAGGGCGCGAAGGCAAGTACGTGGTGCTCATCGACCCGCTCGACGGCAGCTCGAACATCGACGTCAACGTGTCCATCGGCACCATCTTCAGCATCCACCGCCGCGTCACACCGCTCAGTGAACCGCTGAAAGACAGTGACTTCCTGCAACCCGGACGCGACCAAATCGCCGCCGGATACCTCCTCTACGGCTCCTCCACCATGCTCGTCTACACGACCGGCACCGGCGTGAACGGCTTCACCCTCGACCCGGCCGTGGGCGAGTTCTTCCTCTCCCACCCCGGCATGCGCTTCCCCGACCGGCCGAAGACGTACTCGGTCAACGACGCCCACGTCCCGGGGAGCCCCGAAGCGGTGCAGGCCTTCGTGGACGGCTGCCGCGCCTCCGACGGCGCCCTCGGGGCCCGCTACATCGGCTCGTTGGTGGCCGACTTCCACCGCAACCTGCTGCAGGGCGGCATCTTCCTCTACCCCCCGCTGCCCGACCGGCCGGCCGGAAAACTCCGCCTGCTCTACGAATGTGCGCCGCTCGCCTTCCTCGCAGAACAAGCCGGCGGACGGGCTGAGGGCGTGCACGGCCGCATCCTCGACCGCGTCCCTACCGCCCTGCACGAGCGCTCGGCGCTGTACACCGGGCCGCGCGGACTCATGGACGCCTTGCGCGCCTGCCAGCTCGCGGCGGAAAGGGGCTGAAGCCCGGGGGCGGGCTGTACCTTTGCGCGCCATGCGCCCGGCCGACCTCTTTGCCCTGTACGCCTCCGATCGCCGCATCCACGACTTGCGGACCGACCTCGACGTGGGCGGGGCGAAGGTCGAAGTGCAGGGGATGGTGGGCTCCGCGCTCGCCTTCGTGCTCGGCCAAACCGTCGCCGCAGCCCCCGCCCGGTCCCACGTCCTTATCTGCGACGACAAGGAGTCCGCGGCCTACGCCCTCAACGACCTCGAACAGCTCCTCGGCACCGCCACGCGCCTGCACTTCTTTCCCCGCAGCGCGCGCGTGCCATACCAAGAGGAAGTCACGGAGAACGCAAACGTGGCCATGCGCGCCGAAGTGCTCAACGACCTCAACGCCCGCCGGGGCGGCTGCGTCGTCGTGACCTATCCGGAGGCCTTGGCCGAGCGCGTCATCGGCCGGGCCGAGCTCGACCGGTCCACCTTCACCCTGCAGCCCGGCGAATCCTACACCCTGGACTTCCTCGACGAGGCGTTCATCGAGTTCGGGTTTTCGAAGGTGGACTTCGTGTACGAACCGGGCACCTACGCCGTGCGGGGCGGCATCGTCGACATCTTCAGCTTCGCCGCGGACAAGCCGTACCGCATCGAGTTCTTCGGGGACGACGTGGAGAGCATCCGCATGTTCGATCCGGTGACGCAACTGAGCACCGGGCCGGCGGCGAAGGCCGTCGTGGTCCCCGACATCGCCGACCGGCGCACGGAAGAGACGCGCGAGCCGTTTTTTGCGTTCCTGCCTGCCGATGCGGTGGTGTGGTGCGCCGATGCCGAACGGCTGCGCGCAGGGCTCTCGAAGGCCTTTTCGCGGGCCGAGGAGGCCTTCGGGCGGCTCAAAGGGCCGTTGCAGCATACGCCGCCCGCGGGGCTGTATGTGGAGCCCGCAGCGCTCGATGCGCTGCTCGAGCCGTTCCGCGTGGTCGAATGGGGCGGCGGAACGAGCTTTCCGGAGCGGACCGTGGTCAAGTTTGACCTGATGCCGCAGCCGAGTTTCAACAAGAACTTCGACCTGATCACGCAGAATTTGGTCGCGAACCACCGCCAAGGGTACGTGAACGTCATCGTGGCCGGGCAAGCGACCCAAATCGAGCGCCTGCACGACATCTTCGCCGACCGCGGCCAAGACGTGCCGCACACCCCGGTGCCCATCGAACTGAGCGCCGGATTCGTGGACAAGGACGCGCGCATCCTCGTGTACACGGACCACCAACTCTTCGAGCGCTACCACAAGTTTCGGCTGAAGGAAGGGTTCCAAAAAAGCAAGCAAGCCTTGACGCTCAAGGAGTTGATGGCACTCGAACCCGGCGATTTCGTCGTGCACGTGGACCACGGCATCGGCCAGTTCTCCGGGCTCCAAAAAATCGACGTCGGCGGCAAGCAGCAAGAAGCCATCCGCCTCACCTACCGCGGCGGCGACGTGCTCTACGTGAGCATCCACTCCCTCCACCGCATCGCGAAATACAGCTCGAAAGAAGGGGCCCAGCCGAAGATCAGCAAGCTGGGCACCTCGGCGTGGGCGGCCACGAAGGCGAAGACGAAGACGCGCGTCAAGGAACTCGCCTTCGACCTCATCCGGCTCTACGCCCAGCGCAAGACCACGCCGGGCTTCGCCTTCGCCCCCGACACCTACCTGCAGCACGAGCTCGAGGCGAGTTTCCTCTTCGAAGACACCCCGGACCAAACCACCGCCACGGCCGCGGTGAAGCGCGACATGGAGGCGACGTCGCCCATGGACCGGCTCGTGTGCGGGGACGTGGGGTTTGGGAAGACCGAAATCGCCGTGCGCGCGGCCTTCAAAGCCGCCACCGACGGCAAGCAAGTGGCTGTCCTCGTCCCCACCACCATCCTGTCGATGCAGCATTACCGCAGCTTCTCGCGGCGGCTGCGCGACTTCCCGGTGAAGGTGGACTTCATCAACCGGTTCAAAACGGGCAAGGCCCTGAGCGACACGCTGAAAGCCCTCGAACAGGGCGAAATCGACATCCTCGTGGGCACGCATGCCATCGTGGGGAAGCGCCTGAAGTTCAAAGATTTGGGCCTCCTCGTCATCGACGAGGAGCAAAAATTCGGCGTCGCTGTCAAAGACAAGCTCAAGACCCTCAAAGCGAACGTCGACACCCTCACGCTCACCGCAACTCCCATCCCCAGAACGCTGCAATTCAGCCTGATGGGCGCGCGCGACCTGAGCATCATCGCCACCCCGCCGCCGAACCGCCAACCGGTCGAAACGACCCTCGCGCCGTACAGCGAAGAGGTCATCCGCGACGCGGTCAGCTACGAAATCGCCCGCGGCGGCCAGGTCTTTTTCGTCCACAACCGGGTCCAAAACATCCAGGAAGTGGCCGGCATGCTGCAGCGGATCGTGCCCGACGCCCGGATCGGCATCGGCCACGGCCAAATGCCCGGCGAGCGCCTCGAAGAAGTGATGGCCCAATTCATCGAAGGCGGCTACGACATCCTCCTCGCCACGACCATCATCGAGTCCGGCATCGACATTTCGAACGCGAACACGATGCTCATCAACGACGCCCACACCTTCGGGCTCAGCGACTTGCACCAACTCCGGGGCCGGGTCGGACGTTCAAACAAGAAGGCCTTCTGCTACCTGCTCGCCCCGCCCCTGCACGCCCTGCCGGACGAGTCTCGCAAGCGCCTGCAAGCCATCGAGCAGTTCAGCGACCTCGGCAGCGGCATCCAAATCGCCATGCGCGACCTCGACATCCGGGGCGCCGGCGACCTCCTCGGCGGCGAACAAAGCGGCTTCATCTCGGAGCTCGGCTTCGACATGTACCAAAAAATCCTCGCAGAAGCCGTCCAAGAACTCAAGGAAGAGCAGTTCGCCGAGGTCTTCACCGAGGAGGCCGAAAACCGCCGCTTTGTGCGCGAAGCCGTCCTCGAAACGGATTTCGCCCTGATGATTCCCGACCACTACGTCTCGGACATCCCGGAGCGGATTTCGCTCTACCGCGAGCTCGACGACCTCGACAGCGAGGCGGACCTCGAGGCGTTCAAGGGGCGGCTCGAAGACCGGTTTGGGCCCCTCCCGCCGGAAACCGAGGACCTCATCGACATGATTCGCCTCCGCTGGCTCGCCGAACACCTCGGGCTGGAAAAGCTCGTGCTCAAAGGCAACAAGCTCATCGGGGTCTTCCTCAGCGAGCAGGACAGCAAGTTCTTCAGCGGGCCCGTCTTCCAGCGGATCCTGGAGTACCTGAAGCACCGCGTGCGCGACGTGCAGATGTACGAACGGAACGGAGGACTGCGCCTCAGCGTCGAGCGCGTCACCAGCCCGCACATGGCGCTCGAAACGCTCGAGGACATCGCCGGCCGCCGAGCGGCGGAGGTGGCCCCGAAGGCCGTGGCTCACCAGGACCAGCCGAGCTGAAGCCCCGCCACCCGGCCCGGACCTTCGCTCGCTGAAGCCGCATCGGGCGCCTGCCGCGCCCCCCGGATCCACGACGGACCGGAGGCCACGTGGGCTTGCACAGTGAGGCGATTGAACCACGTCCGCGACACCCCGAGGGCCAGCACCGCATCCGTCCGGGTCCAGGAAGCCGCCTCCCCGATGCCGCGCACGGCGTATTGCTCGCGGCCCAGCTCGATCCCCACAAACGCCCGTCCCCACCCGGCCTTCCCGCTGGAGGGATAGCACCGGACGCCCACGGACCCCGCGCCCCCTTCTGCAACCTCACCCGGCACCCAGCGCGGCGCTCCGCCCCTTCCCGTCCAGACCCCGCCCGACGCCCGCACCGACAACTCCGGTATCAAAAACACCTCCCCCGACACCGCCGCCACCCCGTGCGCCGCCGCCACGAGGTCGATGCCCACGGTGCGCCGCGGCCCTTGCCACGTGGCCTCCACCGGCTCCTGCACATAGTCCTGCGCCCTCCCGAAGGCGGGCAGCACGAGCAGCAACAGGAGGAGAAGGCGTTCCATGTGCAAATGTTAGCGAAATGTTATGAATGTTATGTTAAGGTTAAGCCAAACGAACCCAACACCCGCAGTCTACGCCCCGTCGGCGAAAAGGTTGCGGCGGTCAGGGGCGGTCGGTTCGTAGGTTTGGGGCCATGGATTTTGCTGCCCCTGAAGACTTTGTCACCGGCCAAGTGCTGCTCGTCGACAAGCCCTCCGGCTGGACCTCGTTCGACGTGGTCAACAAGCTGCGCAACGCGCTCGTCGGCGCTTTGGGGCTGCGCAAGATCAAGGTCGGACACGCCGGGACGCTCGATCCGTTGGCGACGGGGCTGCTCGTGGTGTGCACCGGCGCGAAGACGCGCACCATCGACGGGCTGCTCGGAGCGGACAAGGGGTACCGCGCGACGATCCGGCTCGGGGCCCATACGCCGTCGGGCGACGCGGAGACCGAGGTGGATGTTTGGGGAGACGCGGCCGCCGTTGCGGCGCTCGACCTGCCCGCCGTCGCCGCGGCCACCGCTCGGCTTACCGGACCGCTGCAGCAGGTGCCGCCGGTGTTTTCAGCGAAAAAAGTCGATGGCAAGCGGGCGTATGCGGTGGCGCGGGCCGGCGGGGAGCTGGCGCTGCCCCCCGTGCCGGTGACGGTGCGGCGGTTTGAGGTCGTGCGGGCGGATGCGGCGGAGGTCGGGGGGCATCCCGTGCTGGACGTGGAGGTGGAGGTGGTGTGCTCGAAAGGGACGTACATCCGGTCGCTTGCGCGGGACCTGGGGGCCGACCTCGGGGTGGGGGGCACGTTGACCGCCTTGCGTCGGACGGCCAGCGGGGACTTCACCGAGGCCGATTGCCTGCCCCTCGACGAGCTCGTGGCGCGCATTCGAGGACTGGCCGGCGGAGGGGTTGACGTCCGTCTTTGAATTCCGTACTTTCGCCGACCCCTTTAAACTGAGGCGACCCATGAAACTTTCGAACTTCAAGTACACGATTCCGAAGGATTTGGTCGCCACCCACCCCCTCGACAACCGCGACGACAGCCGCATGCTCGTGGTGGATCGGGCAACGGGGACCTTCGAGCACAAGATGTTCAAGGACGTCATCGACATGTTCGACCCCGGCGATGTGTTTGTCGCAAACGACACGAAGGTGTTCCCCGCAAAACTCTACGGCAACAAGGAGAAAACCGGCGCGGTCATCGAGGTCTTCCTGCTGCGCGAACTCAACCGCGAAAGCCTGTTGTGGGATGTGCTTGTCGATCCCGCGCGCAAAATCCGCATCGGCAACAAGCTGTACTTCGGCGAAAACGACGAACTCGTCGCAGAGGTCATCGACAACACCACGTCGCGCGGCCGCACCCTGCGCTTCCTCTTCGACGGCACGTACGAGGAGTTCATGGACCGCATCTTCCTCCTCGGCGAGACCCCCATCCCGAAGTACCTCAAGCGCGAAGTCGAGCCCCTCGACCGCGAACGGTTCCAAACCATCTACGCCCGCAACCTCGGCGCCGTCGCCGTCCCCACCGCCGGTTTGCACTTCTCGAAGCAGATGCTCAAGCGCCTCGAAATCAAGGGCATCGACATGGCATTCCTCACCTTGCACATCGGGCTGGGCACCTTCCGGCCCGTCGAAGTGGAAGACCTGACGAAGCACAAAGTCGACTCCGAGCAGCTCATCATCCCCGACGATTGCGTGGCCACAGTAAACGCCGCGAAGCTGGCAGGCCGCAAAATCGTGGCCGTAGGCACCACGGCCCTGCGCGCGATGGAGACTTCTGTGAGCACGTCGAACACCTTGAAGCCCTACTTCGGTTGGACGAACAAGTTCATCTTTCCGCCCTTTGATTTCCGCATTTCCGACGTCCTCATCACGAATTTCCACACGCCGCAGAGCACATTGCTGATGCTCACGTCGGCCTTCGGCGGGCACGACCTCGTGATGGACGCGTACAAGGAAGCCATCAAGGAGGAGTACCGCTTCTATGCGTACGGCGATGCGCTGATGATCAAGTGAGTAGGCGCGATTTCGCGCAGGCTGGCCAAATTTTCTGAACGGGACCTGGCGCACATTGAACCCACGGGCCTTTGTCCGAGTTTTGTGGGCATGAAGAAGCTGCTTTTCCTGTTTTCGCTTGCCATCGCGGTAGCCGCGGCGGCAGCCCTCCCGTTCGTCACTTCGACCGAACCCACCGCCGCCGAAACCGCAACCGCTGACGAGGCCACCGTCTCCACAGAAGCCCTGCCTGCCGGCGTTGCAGAAGAGCTCGCCCTCGGCGCAAAAGCCCCGATGGCAAACGAAAAGCTCCAAAACGTCGACGGCTCCTACCTGACCCTCCAGCAAGCCGCGGGAGCAAAAGGCCTGCTCGTGATCTTCTCCTGCAACACCTGCCCGTTCGTCATCGGCAACGGCGAGAAGTCTGAAGGATGGGAAGGCCGCTACAACGGCCTCGCCGCCACTGCGAAGGCAAACGGCATCGGCACCGTCATCCTGAACTCGAACGAAGCAAAGCGCGGCGGCGACGACAGCTTCAGCGAAATGAAGAAGCACGCGAAGGCTGCCGGCTACACCATGCCCTACCTGCTCGACGCGAACCACCGCCTCGCCGACGCCTTCGGCGCCATGAAAACCCCGCACATCTTCCTGTTCAACGAGAAGCTCGAGCTGGTCTACCGCGGGGCCATCGACGACAACGTGAGCGTCGCCGCCGAAGCAAAGAAGCACTACCTGAAGGACGCCCTCGAAGCCCTCGGAAAAGGCGCAAAAATCAAGACCAAATCCACCCCGGCGATGGGCTGCTCCATCAAACGCGCCAGCTGAAAACCGGGCTGCTGCTCTGCAACGGAAGTGTGAGATTGAGTGTGAGGGGTGAGGGTGAGGGGTGAGGGTGAGGGTGAGGGGTGAGTGTGGAGGGATGAGTGGACAGGGATGAGTGGGCAGGGATGAGTGGGCAGGGATGAGTGGGCAGGGATGAGTGGGCAGGGATGAGTGGGCAGGGATGAGTGGGCAGGGATGAGTGTGGGGGGTGAGGGTGGAGAGATGAGTGTGGAGGGATGAGTGTGGCGGAAAATGGGGGCTTCACAGGCATCTACATTCCTCTCGCCGCGAAGCGGCTCCGCATCCCTCCACACTCATCCCTGTTTCAGAGCGGCGCCTCAAGCCGGCGCAGCCGGCGTCCTCTCGCCGCGAAGCGGCGCCTCATCCCTGTTTTCACCGCGAAGCGGCGCCTCAAGCCGGCGCAGCCGGCGTCCTCTCGCCGCAAAGCGGCGCCTCATCCCTGTTTTCGCCGCGAAGCGGCGCCTCAAGCCGGCGCAGCCGGCGTCCTCTCGCCGCGAAGCGGCGCCTTATCCCTCCACACTCATCCCTGTTTGGGAGCGGCGAAGCCGCGACCCGATAGGTTAAAGTGGGCCGTTGCCGTGTTTGCGGCGCGGCCGCGGGAC